>Ga0181536_10007192_pt1 | contig 10992 bp, 8 predicted proteins | sample PEATcosm2014_Bin_41_FD_121105 | JGI IMG/M metagenome (GOLD analysis project Ga0181536, IMG submission 121105) | Peatland microbial communities from MTU Mesocosm Facility, Houghton, MI, USA - PEATcosm2014_Bin17_60_metaG | ecosystem: Environmental > Terrestrial > Soil > Wetlands > Peat | place...
CACCGCGACGCGGAAGCGCTGGTTCATCGGCCTGTCTCCACCCGTGCCAGATTGCCGAGCCGCGTCGCCACGGCCTCGGCCCGCAAGGCGAGTTCCATCACCTTGAAGCAGTGGCTCTGCGGCATCGCGGTCGCCGTACGGTCGAGCACGTCGGCAATCAAATTCGGATAGTACGGCAGCCCGGCATCGCGGCAATCGATGTAGCGGGTCGCTTGGTTATCGACCAGGAACAGGTGATCGGTGCCCGGCCGCCCGGCGATATCGACGTATTTGCGCAGCTCGATATAGCCGTCGGTGCCGAGGATGGTCAGCCGCCCGTCGCCCCAGTTCGCCAGCCCGTCGGGGGTATACCAGTCGACCCGGATATAGCCGCTGCCGCGGTCGCTGCGCAGCAGCATCTCGCCGAAATCCTCGAACCCGGGATCGCCGGGATTGGCGAAATTGCCGACCGCGGCGCTGACGATCTCGGCATCCGTCGAGCCGGTGAAGGTCAGGAATTGCTCGATCTGGTGACTGCCGACATCGCACAGCACGCCGCCGTAATATTCCCGCTTGAAGAACCAGTCAGGCCGCAGGTGCCGGTTCAGCCGGTGCGGGGCGAGCAATACGGTCTGCACCACGCGGCCGATCGCGCCGGCGGCGACCAGTTCGAGCGCGCGCGTCACCGCCTTCACCTCGAACCGCTCGGAGTAGTTCACCGACCAGATGCGGCCGGTCTCGGCGACCGTCCGGCGCAGCGCGGCGAGCTGGTCCGCGGTGGTGCAGCCGGGCTTGTCGGTCGCCACGTCCTTGCCGGCGCGCATCGCCTCGATCGCGATCGCGGCGCGGTCGGCGGGGATCGCCGCGGTGAGGATCATCTGCACCGACGGATCCTCGAGCAATCGCCGCTTGTCGGCGACGCGCGGGATCTGCGGATAGCGCTTGATGAAGCCGGCAAGCGGCTGCGGCTCGCCGTCGGTCCAGTAGCCGACGCACTCGCCGCCAAGTTCGAGCAGCCGGCCGGCCATTTCATACATGTGACGATGATCCAGGCCGATCGCTGCGAACCTGATCGGCCGCGATTTTGGCTGTGCCATCACCCATGCCTCCTGATTGCGCCGGACCGCGCTTCCCGCCGGCGCGGGCTTCGCCCAGGTTCGCGAACTCGCATTATAGACCCGACGGAGCGGTGCGATTTGATCCACATCAATGATGCCGCAACGACCAGCGCCTAGCGTGGCGATCCGGACGGTTCGGACCAACGCTGTCATTGCGAGCGAAGCAATCTCCCGGAGATCTGGCGTCAAGGCACCTGGGGGATTGCTTCGCTTCGCTCGCAATGACAGCGACACGGCTGGTCCGGCAGCGTCGCTCGGCATCCTGCAAGTCGGATGGCGCGGTTGCTGTGCGGCCGGCCAGCGTCGCCGGGCTCGGTCGGTGCCACGGGGGCGGTGTCCAACGGCCACGCCGGGGACAAGGGCGGCCAGGCCAGGGCCGGGCAAGCCGGCGTGGTGGTCGCCAGCGCCAACATCGAGGAGATACGCCATGAGCGCGACGCAGTTGGGCACACGCCCCACGTCGGATGTCGCGGACCGGCCGAGGGTTTCGAAACGGCGGGTGTTCATCTATGCCCTGCTGTTCGCCATGACCGCGGTCAACTACACCGACCGGGTCAACCTGTCGGTCTCCGCGGGTTTGATTTCGCACGAGTTCGGGCTGTCGCCGGCCGAGCTTGGCTGGCTGCTGTCCGCCTATCTGTGGCCCTACATCATCTGTCTGGCCCCGGCCGGGCTGCTCGTCGACTGGCTGGGCTACCGGCTCGTCGGCTGGGCGGCGGTGGGGTTCTGGTCGCTGTGCACGGTCGCCACTGCCTTCGTCAGAGCTCCGTTCCCGTTCTATCTGACGCGGATCGGCCTGGGCGGAGCCGAGGCGGCCAATTTCCCGATCGGCACGCAGGCGATCCGCGCCTGGGCGCCGCGCAACGAGTACGGCGTCTCGGTCGCCTCGCTATCGCTCGGGCAATGGTTCGGCACGGCGTTCGGCGCCATGTTCGTCGGCTGGGTGGTGAGTTATCTCGGCTGGCGCGCCGCCTTCGTGCTGACCGGCGTGCTGGGCCTCGTCTGGGTGGCGATCTGGGCGGTATTCGTGCGCGACCCACAGCGGGCCGGTTGGCTGGGATCCGAGGAACGCACCTACATCCTCAAGGAGCGCGAGGCGCGGCCGCCGCAGCAGGCCGGCGGAGCCAACGTAAAGGCCCTGCTGAGCAGCCGCTCGCTTTGGGCGTTGTCATTGGCGCAAGGCTGCTTCGTCTATGAGGCCTATATGCTGCTGAGCTGGCTGCCGAATTTTTTGCAGACCCAGCACCATGTTTCGATCTTCAGCTCGGGTGGCTATACCGCGATCATCTACGGCACGGCCGTGGTCGGCAGCATCCTGCTGGCGCGGCTGTCCGACCGGATCTTCTCGACCACCGCGCTGCGCGGCGGCGCGCGGAAATGGGTGGTGGCCTTCTCCTACCTGCCCGCGATGCTGGTCGCGGTGGTTCCGCAGGTGAACTCGGTGTGGCTGATCGTGGCGCTGCTGACCGTCTCGGTGACGTTCCTGGCGAACGGCATCTCGCTGAACACCGCGCTGTGCAACGACCTGGTGGTCCGGCCGGCGGATGCCGGCACCGCGGTGGCGCTGTTCACCCTGGGCGCCAACCTGGTGGGCTTCGTATCGCCGATCGTAACCGGCTACGTCGTGCAGGCTACGGGCAACTTCAACATGGCGTTCGTGCTGACCGGCGTGATGCTGCTGGCCGGCGTCGCCATCCTGCTGGGCATGATCAAGGGCGGCATCGGCACCGCCGAACCGAGCCTGCACCCGGGCGGTTGATGGCAGAGAGCCTCCCCCCCCCTCCCCTGGTGGGAGGGGGGAGGGGTGCGTGCATGCACCGCCGGCGGATGTACGCACCCCTTCCCGTAACGTTGATCCGCTTCGCGGCTCAAGCCCTCAAGGGGCGGGGGGGTCTTGCCTTCTCCGTGTTACTCCGGCGACAGCGGTGCGTCGTATTCGCCGGAGATGTCCTGGTTGGTGTAGTCCGTCATCATCGCCACCGCGATCAGGCTGATAACGCAGCAGGCGGTGATGTAGATCGAGATCGGCACCCAACTGTGATACGTCGCGAGCAATGCCGTGGCGATCAGCGGCGCCGGACCGCCGGCGATGATCGAGGCAAGCTGGTAGCCGATCGACGCCCCGGAGTAACGCAGCCGGCCGGTGAAGCTCTCGGCGATCAGTGCCGCCTGCGGGCCATACATCGTGTCGTGCGGGATCAGCGACGCCACGACGGCGATGAAGATCCAGAACGGCACGAGGGTGTTGAGCAGCGCGAAGTAGATCCAGCCGAACACGAGGGTCATCACCGTGCCAACCAGATAGATGCGCTTGCGGCCGAACCGGTCCGACAGATGCCCGGCCAGCGGGATGGTGATGAACGAAACGCAGGAGGCCACCAGCACGGACAGCAGCAGCATGTCGCGTGACACATGCAGTGTGCCGACCCCGTAGGAGAACACGAACGCCGTGAAAATGTAGAACGGCGCCTGTTCGCCCATGCGGGCGAAGGCGCTGAGGAACACCTCTTTCGCCTGCAAGCGGAACACCTCGGTCACCGGTGTCGCCTCGATGCGATCCTGCTCCACCAGTTTGCGGAACACCGGGCTCTCCAAAATCCCCAGTCGGATCCACAGCCCGATCCCGACCAGCACGATCGACAGCAGGAACGGGATACGCCAACCCCAGGTGAGGAAGGCATCGCCGGACAGGGCGCTGAACAGCAGCACGACGATGTTGGACAGGAACAGCCCGGAGGGGACGCCGAATTGCGGCCAGGACGCGACGAAGCCTCGGTGTTTGCTGCTGCGCGCCCATTCCATCGACATCAGCACGGAGCCGCCCCATTCGCCGCCCACGCCGACGCCCTGGATGAAGCGCAGCGCGGTCAGGAGTACCGCCCCCCAGATGCCGATGCTGTCGTAGGTCGGCACCAGCCCGACCAGGAACGTGGCGACGCCCATCAGCATGAGCGTGGCGATCAGCGCCGACTTGCGGCCGAGCCGGTCGCCCCAATGGCCGAAGATCGCAGCGCCGACGGGCCGTGCGACGAAGCCGACGGCATAGATGGTGAACGCTTCCAGCGTGCCGACCAACGGATCGGACCGCGGGAAATACAGCTTGGCGAACACCAGGCCGGTGACCGTGCCGTAAATGAAGAAGTCGTACCACTCGATAGTGGTGCCGATGGTGCTGGCAATCACCGCGCGGCGGAGTTGCTTGCCGTGTTCCGCATCGGTCAAGGCGGAGGCCTGCCAGGCAGGCGCAGCCGTGGTGCCGGACATGATTTTGTTCCTCCCGGGAACGGTCGAGGTTCCAACTTTTGCGGCAGAGTGATCGTGCCGCGCGAGTCGCGCAATGGGCCGGCGCCGGCATCGCGCGCCGCAACGCCCAACCGCATGCCGCGCTGGTGGTTGCCGCGCTCCCGGTTGACGCCCGCGCGGAAGCCCGATGAGGTGTGCAGGCAATCTGGGGAGATCGACCATGAGCCAAGCCCTGTCCGGCATCCGCGTCATCGACATGACGCACAACCAGGCGGGGCCGGCCTGCGCGCAGATCCTCGGTTTTCTCGGCGCCGACGTGATCAAGCTGGAGGAGCCGAAGGGCGGCGACGTCGCGCGCACCAACATGCGCGACAAACCGGACAGCGACAGCCTGTTCTTCCTGATCCTGAACGCGAACAAGCGCAGCCTGACGTTGAACTTGAAGACCGACGCAGGCAAGGCGCTGTTCAAAAAGGTGATCGCGCAATCCGACGTGCTGCTGGAGAACTTCGGCCCGGGCGCGCTGGACCGGCTGGGCCTCGGCCATGAAGCGCTGCGGACGATCAATCCGCGGCTGATCTATGCCACCATCAAGGGCTTCGGCACCTACGGCCCCTATAGCGGGTTCAAGAGCTTCGAGCCGATCGCGCAGGCGATGGGCGGTGCGATGAGCGTCACCGGCTTTCCGGAGAATCCGCCCACCTACGTCTACCCGGCGATCGGCGATTCCGGCACCGGCATGCACATGGCGATCGGCATCCTGGCGGCGTTGCAGCAGCGGCACGCGACGGGGCAGGGGCAGCATGTCGAGGTCTCCATGCAGGACGCGGTGGTCAACCTGATCCGCGTCAGCCTGCGCGACCATCAGCGCACCGGGCGGCCGATGCCGCGCAACGGCAACCAGCTCGGCCGCACGGTTCCCGGAACGACCTATCCCTGCGCGCCGGGTGGGCCGAACGACTACGTGTATATCTTTGCGCAGCCGCAGATGTGGCGGGCGTTCGCCGGCGCGATCGGCCAGCCGGAACTGGCGGACGATCCGCGCTTCAGGACGCCCGACGGGCGTTGGGAAAATCGCGCGGAGCTGAATGCGATCGTCGCCGCCTGGACCGGTCAGCGCAGCAAGCACGAGGTGATGCGGGTGCTCGGCGACGCCGGTGTGCCGAGCGGCGCCTGCCAGGACACCGGCGAGGTGCTGGCCGATCCGCATTTGCGCGCGCGCGACATGATCGTGGATGTGGACTATCCGACGCGCGGCACCTACCAGACGGTCGGCTGCCCGATCAAGCTGTCGGAGTCGCTGGCGCAGGTACAGCGGCCTCCGCTGCTGGGCGAGCATACCGCCGAGGTGCTGGCGGCGCTGTGCGGCGTCGGGCCGGAGGCGGTGGAACGGTTGCGCGAGGAGGGGGTGGTGTGACGATCGGTCGGGCAGGGGAGTTGCGCCTGCGCTGACAAACCGCCGCTTGTCGGCGATGAGCCAGATCGATCTGCCTGCCGGTGCAATCGACGCGACCAGGCTGGATGCTGTTCGCACCCTGTGCCGGCGGCACCACGTGCGCCGGCTCGACCTGTTCGGTTCTGACGGACCGTTTCGATCCGGCGCGGAGCGATTTGGATAGGCTGATAGTTTTCGACGGCGGGCGGCCGATCGGATTGCCCGGATCAGTACCGGAAAGAATTTCGCGGATTATCAGGCCGATGATGTCCGGCGTTGGGCGGTGGAACGTCAGTTCACGGTCATTGGCGAGGCACTCGCCGCTCTGCGACGCATTGAGCCAGGTCTTGAGAGCAACATTCCCGATCTGGCACGCATCATCGCTTTCCGGAATGTCCTCATGCATGGCTACGCGGGCGCGGACGATCGGTTAGTATGGGGCGTGATCGAACGTGACCTCGATATGTTGCGTTCGGCACTCGTGCGCCTGTTGGACTCTGGATCAGATTCGGCGACATAAACTGAGCAATGCCCGCCGGGGTTCACGTCCTGGGAGAAATGCCAATGAAACAGCGTTCGGTCGGCCGATCCGGTTTGCGCGTGTCGCAGGTCGGGTTGGGCTGCAACAACCTCGGTCAGCGCATCGACTTCGCCGCCTCGCAAGCCGTGGTGCACAAGGCGCTCGATCTCGGCATCACGCTGTTCGACACCGCCGACACCTATCGCATCCCGACCGCCGGCTCGGAGGAATACCTCGGCCAAATCCTTGGCGCACGGCGCAAGGAGATCGTGCTGGCCACCAAGTTCGGCAATCCGATGGACAAGGAAGGGGTGAAACGCGGCGCGTCACGCCGCTATATCATGGCCGCGGTCGAGGCCAGCCTGCGACGCCTCGGCACCGACTGGATCGACCTGCTGCAAGTGCATCGGCCGGATCCGCTGACGCCGATCGAGGAAACCCTGCGCGCCCTCGACGACCTGGTCCGAGCCGGCAAGGTCCGCTACATCGGGTGCTCGAATTTTTCCGCCTGGCAGGTGGTCGAAGCGCTGTGGACGTCGCGCCAGTGCGGCCTGGCGCCGTTCGTATCCTGCCAGGACGAGTACAGCCTGCTGATGCGCCGTGCTGAGCAAGAGAAAATTCCGATGATGCAGGCTTATGGCATCGGCCTGCTGCCCTACTACCCGCTGGCGAGTGGCCTGCTGACCGGCAAGTACCGGCGCAATGCTCCGCTGCCGGCGGACGCACGGCTGGTGGTTCACGTCGCGCGATACCGCGATCGATTTATCAACGATGCGAACTGGCCGGTGGTGGAGGCGCTGGAGGACTTCGCCACGCAGCGCGGCCATACCCTGCTGGAACTCGCATTCAGTTGGCTCGCCGCGCAGCCGGTGGTGTCCAGCGTCATTGCCGGCGCGACCAGGCCCGAGCAATTGGCAGCCAATGTGCATGCAGCGGATTGGCCGCTAGGTTCGGAGGATCTGCAAGCGATAGACCGTGCAATCAACCTCGCCCGCGAAGCGCGGTTGAGCCGCGAAGCGGATCAACGCGGAGCGCAGTAGCGCGGCGGGTGAGGGTGATCGGGTCGCCCCGCTGCACCCTTACGCGTGCCGACCCGATCACCCTAACCCTCGGCGCAAGAGCGCCGCGACCTCTCCCGCACGGCGGGAGAGGTTGCTACACTCACCCATGCACGATCGTCTCGCCACGCGCATCGGCGCGCTGACCCTGCCCAACCCGGTGATCTGCGGCTCCGGCGAACCGGTGATGACCGAGGCGGGCATCCGCGCCGCATTGGCCGCCGGCGCGGCCGGCGTGATCGCGAAATCGGTCAACGAACGCCCCGACGCGGCCCGCCAGCTTGACCGCGCGGACTATGCCCAGCTCGACGCGACGCATGCGCCGGTGCCGCATGGCACCGCGATATTCTGCCGCTCCGGTCTGGCACAACGCGATCCGGCGGACTGGTTCGCGGCGCTCGCCGCGATCGACCGCGATGCCGCGCGCGAGGGGCGCTTCGTCGCGGCCAGCCTGGTCCTCGCGGGCGCGGACGGTGCAGTGACGATCGCCGCATTGGCGCGCCGCGCCGGGTTGCGCGTGTTCGAACTGAATGTCGGGGCGCCGCATGCTTCCGAGGCAACGCCCGGCGCGATCGTGCAGGAGACCGATCCGGCGCGGCTCGGCGAACTGGTGGGCCGCGTGCGGGCGGCCACCGATGGTATGGCGTTGTGGGTGAAGCTCACCGGCCTGTCGGCGAACCTGCCGGCGCTGGCTCTGGCGGCGTCGCAGGCGGGCGCCGACGCGGTGTGCATGATGGGACGCTTCATGGCGATGGTGCCCGACCTGGAAACCTTCGCCCCGGTGCTTGGCACATCGGCGGCCTATGGCGGCGGCTGGGCGCTGCCGATCGTCTGCCGCTTCCTCGCATTGAGCCGGCGCGCCGTGGGGCCGGAATTTCCGTTACTTGGCACCAACGGTGTGCGCAGCGGCGCCGACGTGGCGCGCATGGCGCTGGCCGGCGCATCGGCGGTGGAGGCGCTGTCGGTGGTGATGCACGAAGGCTTCCGCGGCCTGACCCGGATGATTGCCGAACTGGACGCATTGCTCGCCGCGCGCGGGCTGCGCTTCAGTGACCTGATAGGCCGTGCCGCCGACTCGTTGCAGGATTATGGCGCGCAGGAAGCACGGCCGGGCCGCTGGCAGCAGTTCGTGCCACCCGAAACCCTGCCCAACTAACCTCTCCCGCTTCGCGGGAGAGGTCTACGAACTCACTTCACCGTGACATAACGGTACGGAAAGAAGTTATCGGCCGGCTGCGCCACCGTCACATTGTCCTTCGCCGCCCAGACGATGACCTGCTGATGCAGCGGGATGAGCGGCAGGTCGTGCTGCAGGATCCCGATCGCCTGTTCGATCATGCCGTTGCGCTTCGCCTGATCCGTCTCCACGCCGATCTTATCGGCCAGGTCGTCAAGCGCAGGGTTCGAGTATCCCCCATAGTTCAACTCGCCCCGGCCGGTGCCACGCGTCTCAAGCAGACTGTACAGCACGTTGTGGGCGTCATAAGTCGCCGGCGTCCAGCCAAGCATGTAGAAGTCCGTATCGAATTTCGGCCCCTGGATCTTGGCGAAGAACTTGGCCTTCGTCTGTGCGTCGAGGTCCACCTTCACCCCGATCCGTGCCAGCATCGACGTGATCGCCGTGCAGATCTGCTCATCCATCACGTAGCGGTCGTTCGGACAGTCGAAGCCGATGCGGAATCCATCCGGGTAGCCAGCTTCCTTCAGCAGTTCCTTGGCTTTGGCGGCGTCGGGCTTCGGCCGCACGTCGAGCTTGGCATCGTAGCCGTTCACCCCCGGTCCCCACATTTCCCAGGTTGAATGGCCAAGCCCCAGCATCACCTTTTGCACGATCGTCGGTTCATCGATCGCCAGCGCAAAAGCCTGCCGTACGCGCAGATCCTTCAACGGGTTCTTGCCCTTGACGTCGGACGTGAGCAACTCGTCGCGCCACACGTCCAGGCCGAGGAAGATTGTGCGCAACTCCGGACTCTGGATCAGGTGCAGGCCGGGCGTGTGGCCGATTCGCTGCATGTCCTGCGGCGGGACGGAGTAGATCATATCCTCCTCGCCGGATAGCAGCGCGGCCACCCGGGTGGGCGCGCTCGCGATCACGTCGAACTCGACATGATCGAGGTTGCCCGGCATCTTGTCCCACCAGGCCGGGTTCTTTTCCACGACCGTGCGGCGATCCGGCTCACGCGACACCACCTTGAACGGACCCGTGCCCATCGCATTGTGTACGGCATAGTTGTCGTCCTTGCCGCCGATCATCACCGGCTCGGTCGCGTTGTGCGCCTCGCACCACGCCTTTGACATGATCAGGAAGTTGGTCTGCTCTTGTAATAAAATCGGATCTGGCTTGAGGGTTTCGAGATCGACGGTCAGATCGTCGATCTTGCGGGCCTCCTTCACCGGCGACATCGGCGCGCGCATCACGGAATTCTGCGACAGGATGCGGTGCAACGAGAACACCACGTCGTCCGCGGTGAAGGGCGAGCCGTCCTGCCATTTGACGTTCGGCCGCAGATGGAACCGCCAGACGGTCGGGCTGGTCTGCTCCCAGCTCGTCGCCAGCGCCGGCTCCAGGCCCAGGTCCTTGTTGCGCCGGACCAGTGGCTCGTAAATGTTCGCCAGGAACGAGAGCTGAACTGTCTCCTGGCGCGTATCAGGGTCCATCGCGCCGACGTCGCCGTCATTGGCCCAGCGGAAGCTGGCGGCGGTGGCCGGCTGCGCGACGCAGGCAGCAGCCAGCAACAGCGCCGGCAGCGAGAGGCGTAGCATTTTCATTGTTTGGTCTCCCCGGCTACCATGCGGCGGGACCGCATGATCCATGATCCATACTATTCTCATGGGCGGATGACCAGGGAGGACGTGATGCCGATCGACGCGGATACCGACATCCTGGGGCTGGTGGACGTGCAACCGACCTTCATGCCAGGCGGCGAATTGCCGGTGGCCGGAGGCGATGCCGTCGTGCCGGCGATCAATCGCCTGCTGACGCGGTTTGCCCACGCGTTCGCCACACAGGATTGGCACCCGCCGGGTCATGCCTCGTTCGCCAGCGCGCATCCGGGCCGCCAACCCTACGACACGATCGACATGCCGTATGGCAAGCAAGTGCTATGGCCGGACCACGCGTTGCAAGGCAGTGCCAACGCGGCGCTGCATCCCGACCTCGATCTGACCAGGGTCGAGGCGATCATTCGCAAAGGCTTCCGCCGCATGCTCGACAGCTACTCGGCGTTTTTCGAGAACGATCATCGGACGGCCACCGGGCTGGACGGTTGGCTGCGCCAACGCGGCTTCCGGCGGGTGTTCCTGGTCGGTCTCGCGACCGATTTCTGCGTCGCGTGGTCGGCCGAAGATGCGGCACGGCTGGGCTATCAGGTCGCGATTATCGAGGACGCCTGCCGCGGCATCGGCATTCCCACCGCCGCCGGCCGCACCACGCTCGACGATGCACGGGAACGGCTGGCCGCGAAGGGCGTGCGGTTTGTGGGCAGCCGCGACGTTCTGCGCTAATACCCAGAGTGCGATGTGGCACAGAGCGACCCACCGCGTCATTGCGAGGAGCGCAGCGCCGCAGCAATCTCCTGCCTGACGAGCGGCCGATTGCTCATCAGGCAGGAGATTGCTTCGTCGCTGCGCTCCTCGCAA
>Ga0181536_10007193_pt1 | contig 10992 bp, 7 predicted proteins | sample PEATcosm2014_Bin_41_FD_121105 | JGI IMG/M metagenome (GOLD analysis project Ga0181536, IMG submission 121105) | Peatland microbial communities from MTU Mesocosm Facility, Houghton, MI, USA - PEATcosm2014_Bin17_60_metaG | ecosystem: Environmental > Terrestrial > Soil > Wetlands > Peat | place...
ATTCAAAGTCGCCCAGTCCAAAGACGTTGTCGTGATCGTGGACAGCTTGACCACGGTGGACTTCAGCTTGCAGGTCGGCACGCACAGCGACACGGTTGAGGTCCAGTCCAACGCCGAGCTGGTGGACACCGAAACTTCCGCCATGGGCAACGATATTAACGCCACCCAGATCACGGAATTACCGCTCTTCGGGCGGGTTTACTCCCAGTTGGTGCAAATCATGCCGGGAGCGGTGAAAACCGGCATCGGCTCTTCGGCGGAATCGGGGTCTGGGATCGGAGCCAATGGTTCGATCACCGCAGCGGTGAATGGCATTGTTTACCAGGGAACCACCTTCACGCTGGATGGCGTCAGCGATATGGAGCTGGAAAACGCCTTCCAAAATGTTACGCCGCCCATGGACGATATCCAGGAAGTGAAGGTGTCCGGCACGAATTCCAGCGGCGACATCGGAGTTTATGGCGGCGCGCAAGTCAACGCCGTGATCAAGTCCGGAACCAACCAGATTCACGGTTCGGCGTTCGAGTTTTTCCGCAACCAGGACCTGAACGCCAACAGTTGGAGCAACGATTTCAACGGCATCGCCAAAGCCCCGTATCGCGCCAATCAGTACGGCGGCTCGCTCGGCGGCCCCGTCAGGAAGAACAAGATTTTCTTTTTCATGGGTTATGAAGGACTCCAGTTGGATACCGGCGTCACCTACACGGAAACCTATCCAACCCCCATGCTGGCGGCCGGATATTTCCCCACAAACCTCTTCACGAAGCCGATTTACGATCCATTGACGGGATCCTCGGCGGGCAGCGGGACTGCCCCCACGGCTTTTCCGCAGGTCACGCTGGCGAGCGGCGCCTACGGTTGCGCGCCCGGCTCCACCAGCACGGCGACGCCTTCCTGCACGGCTTACTACATTCCCCAGAACCGGTGGGACCCGGTTGCGGTGAAAATGCTGGCCAGCCACAATATTTGGCCGGCGCCCAACGCGGTCAATCCCAATGCCCCCACCAACAACTTCAGCGAGAGCCTGATCGAGACCAATCCGCAGCAGAAGTTCGATATCAAAGGCGACTTCGTACTGGCCGGACAGGACCGCGCCTTTGTCCGCGTGTCCTATCAGCGCAACGATTTGCTGCAGCCTGGCCCGACCCAATTCATGGACGTGGGCGAGAACGCATCGCCCCGCGACCACAACGACGTGGCCGGCTACACGCATTGGTTCTCTCCCAAGGTCCTCAACGAAGCGCGCTTCGGCTTCAACCGCTTCTACACCTTCCACTACACCAACGACTACGGGACCAACGAGGACACCGCCCTGGGAATCGCCAATGGCAACCTCCCGCAGTTTCCGTTGATCAGCGGCATCGCCCAGATGACGTTCGGCAGCAACCAGAGCGAAGGGAACTGGCAGGAGCCCGGCGGCACGGGATCCAGCGACGCCATCCGTTACACGCAGGCGTACGATATGGTGGACAACGTCAGCGTGGTCCACGGCAGGCATACGTTCCGCTTCGGTGGAGAATACCGGCGCCTGCAAGCGGAAGTCACCAACCCGGATCACTACCAGTCCGGAAACTTCGGGTTCGATCAAAGCTACACCGACCAATGCGCGGGCGATTCCTTGTGCAGCGGCAACAGCGGAGGAGCGGGCATTGCGGATTTCCTGCTGGGCTTGCCGACCACCGTGAACCGCGACATTGTGGATACCTTCCCGCAAACCCGTTTGACCATCGCGGACGTTTATTTCCAGGACGACTTCCGCGTGACCAGCAAGCTGACCCTCAACATGGGCCTCCGCTGGGATCTCATCACGATGTACAACGACGTGAACAATCATCAGTCCAACTGGGACCCGCAAACCGGCCTGCTGGATGTCGCGACGGCGGGAAACCGGGGGCCTAACGTAGGCACCAACTACCACAACTTCGCTCCCAGAATCGGCCTCGCGTATTCGCCCGATAACGGCAAGACCGCCATCCGCGCGGCTTTTGGAATCACCAATTTCCCCGATCACTACGGGGCCGCGGGCGGCACCCTGGAACGCAACTGGCCGTTCTTTGAGGAGTACGTCCTCACCCAGCCGAGCGCCAACACCCCGTGGGCCGCACTGAGCTCGCCGCAGAACCTGCAAAACCCGGGCTGCACTCCCAACCTGACCACCTGCCTGATCGGGCTGCCGGGCTTCGTTCCGCAGCAGTATTCGGCCACGGTGGTTCCCTCCGCGGCGGCCAGCCTATACTATGTTCCGCAAAACAACCAGCCGGATAAGGCCACCATGTGGAACATCGGCATCCAACACCAGCTCACCGCATCCAGCGTGATTGACGTGGCCTATGTGGGAACCAAGGGCACGAATCTGTTCCGCTCCATCAATATCGACCAGGCGTACCCGGGCCCCAACACGATCATCGGGACAGGCGTGCCGGCCAACATCGGCGCCCTGACGGCCAACCGCCTCTTCAACACGGTTGGCTGCACGCAATTCAGCACCACCGCGACTCTTTCCAGCAGCGGCGGTCCGGTTTGCATCGCCGGTCCGGTTGCCTCTCTGGGCGCGATTAACGAGCGCGGTTCCACCGGCTGGTCGAGCTACAATTCGCTCCAGGTGAGATTCACCAAGCGCTTCTCCCATGGCTTGACGGCGCTTTTGTCCTACACGTGGTCGAAGGAAATGGACGACGCGACCGTCTTCGATCCGCTGGTGAATCAGGACCAGTTCAACCGCGCCCTGGGCGACGCTTCGGCGCCCGACATTCCGCAGCTCTTTATCGCCAGCTTCGTTTACCAGCTTCCGGTCGGAAAAGGCAGGGACTGGATGAGAAACGCCTCCTACCCGGTTGAATTGCTGTTGGGCGGGTGGCAAGTCAGCGGCATCACGGACATCCAGAGCGGAGTCCCGCTGGCGGTCAGCGACGGCACCAGCAACAATGGCGGGCTGAACGGGGGTTGGACAAACCGCGCCAACTACAGCTCATCGTGCGGGTCGAGCGCGCCCATCGTCAACACGAACAATACGTTGTCCACAACGCTCGGCATTCAGTGGTTCAACGTCACTTGTTTCTCCGACCACACGGTCAACTACGTGCTTGGCAACTCGGTCCCGGGGAACGTCTGGGGCCCGGGCATCGTCAACTTCGACTTATCCATGTCCAAAGCGGTGAGGGTCAAAGAGAAGGTGACGGCGCAAGTCCGCGTGGACGCTTTCAATGGCCTGAACACGCCGCATTTCAGCAACCCCGGCACCACCTGCTGCACGGCGCAGAGCGCGGGGTTTGGTGTGATCACGGGAACGGCCACGCCGCCGCGGCAACTGCAATTGGGCTTGCACTTGACCTTTTAGATGGGCCGATGGTGGGCAGGCGGGATGCCTCTGGGGCTCGCCTGCCCCACCGAAGGGCGGGGGCCAAACTTCACAACACCTTTCCGCGGCATTGCATCTTCCCAACGGCGCCCCCAAACCCGCTACACTGCGGTAAAGAGGAGGGCGTTCCATGAAGACGGTGATGCTGGCAGTCCTGATCGCCTGCGCGGCGCAAGCTCAGCCCGGCGTGAAATCCTGGAACCGGCAATCCGCGGCCGCTTATCTGGACGGCCGCATGGGGTGGTGGGAGGAATGGCCCGCGGCGGCGCGCGACCGCGAAACGTTTTGCGTCTCCTGCCACACTTCGCTGCCCTATGCCCTGGCGCGGCCCGCGCTGCGCACCGGACTGGGCGAGCAAGGGCCCTCGGCCATCGAGCGCAAAATTCTGGATAATACCGCCAGAAGGGTGGCGCTGTGGAACGAGGTGCAGCCGTTCTACAACGATGCCAAGAGCGGCGTGCCTAAGTCCGCCGAATCGCGCGGCGCCGAAGCCGTGCTCAATGCGGTGATCCTGGCCCGCTATGCCGCGCCGGGCGCTGCGGATGCCCTGCGCAACATGTGGGCGCTGCAAATCAAGACCGGTGAGAAGCGCGGTTCGTGGACCTGGCTGAATTTCCACAACGAGCCCTGGGAAGCGGACGATTCCGCCTTTTGGGGCGCGGCGCTAGCCGGCCTGGCGGTGGGGTTTGCGCCCGAGGAATATCGCGCCAGCCCCGCGATCCGCGAAAACCTGGCGCTGCTGGCGGAATATTTGCAGCGCGAAGAGGGAAGCCAGTCCACGTTGAATCGCGCGGTGGCGCTGTGGGCCAGCGGCCAGTTGCCGCAACTGCTGAAGCCGGAGCAGCGCACCGCCATCGTCGGGGACATAACCGCCCAACAGCGCGGCGATGGCGGCTGGAGCGCGTCTTCGCTGGTGGTGAAGGATTGGAAGCGCAAGGATGGCACGCCTCTGGATACCGCCAGCGACGGCTATGGAACCGGGTTGATGGTGACGGCGTTGCGCCAGTCGGGCACGTCATCCGCGCAGGCGCAGATTGCCAAAGGGATGGCATGGCTGGAGCGCAACCAGGATGGCGCGGGAGCGTGGCAGGCGACTTCCATGAACAAGCAGCGCGACCCCGCTACGGACATCGGCCGCTTGATGAGCGATGCCGCGACGGCCTATTCCGTGCTCGCTCTCAGCGGCAGGTAGTCAGACAGGCCTCCTGGCCTGTTATGGCCGGGCTGGGATTGCGGGGCGCCCGTCCAAGCTTGCCCTACTGGACCGGCCGGGATATCATCAGCACCGGCCCATGCGTGCGCTCGACTTCGTTGACCGCCGCCATCCTCATCTCCGGATTGCGGCGAATCTCGGCAGCACATAGGGTAGCGGCTGGCCGCCCCAGGTCCAGGCATATGGCACGCGCGTGTTGCCGCAGCACGCGGCGCAGCGCACCTTGGCCGGAACATACGCCACCACGGCGTCGATGGCCGGAAACATCGATCCTAATTGCAGCGCCAGCTCGCCGCCGCGCGAGGTTCCCATCACCGCCAGCCGATGGGAAGAAACCTCGGGGCGGTTCGGCGGCGCGGATAACGGCCGTCTCGTCGATCGACACGCGCCGCGGCGCGACTTCCAGGGTTTGCCCAAGAACCGTGCCGCAACCGAGCGATGTTACCAGCCGGATCGGTTTCACGGAACGAGTATCGCGCAACCCGCATGTTATCGTTTGGCTGTTAACCAAATTCCCGTAACCTGGCGACACTTTTGCGCGCCCGCGGGGTTTCTTCCAGCGTGAGGGTTGAGGGGATTTCATGAAGCGCCTTCCCGTTTTCTTTGTAATTAGCGCCGCATTTTTGGCGCCTTCGATAAACGCGCAAACGGCCGCCGTCATGACGGACCGGGCGGCCGCGCGATTCCTGGACCAGGCTGCCTGGGGACCTACCGCCGCTTCCATTGCCGAGCTGCAGCAGATGGGAATCGCCGGCTGGTTGAGCGCGCAATTCGCCCTGAACACATCGGATTTGCCGGACCAGCCGCTGGTCGCCTCTAGCGGCCAGGCCAATCGCAACCTGGCGCCCGTGCAGGCGGCGTTCTTTCAAAACGCCGTCACCGGCCAGGATCAACTGCGCCAGCGAGTGGCCTTCGCACTCTCCGAAATGTGGGTGGTTTCGGCCGTCTCCACCAAAGACGCTTACGCCTTCCCGCCTTATTGGCGCCTGTTTCGCGACAACGCCTTCGGCAACTATCGCGACATCATGAAGGCCCTCACGCTGAGCCCGGCCATGGGCAACTACCTGAACATGGCCAACAACAACAAGGGCAACGCGGCGCAGGGCACGGCGGCCAACGAAAACTATGCCCGTGAGCTGATGCAGTTATTCACCATCGGGTTGACCCAGCTCAATTCCGATGGCAGCGCGGTAGTGGATTCGAGCGGCAACCCGGCGCCCACTTACGACCAGAGCGTGGTGACCAATACCGCCCGGGCGCTTACCGGATGGACTTATCCCACCGCTCCCCATGCTACGGCGAAGAATAATAACCCGGCTTACTATTTCGGCCAGATGTTTGCCGTGGAAGCGGAGCACGATACTACTTCGAAAAGCATCATCGGGGGCGCCACCGTTCCGGCCGGACAGACGGCCGGACAGGACCTGGATTCGGTGCTGGACGCCCTCATGGCGCAGAAGACCATGGCGCCGTTCGTGAGCAGGCAACTGATTCAGCACCTGGTGACGAGCCATCCCAGCCCGGCTTACATCCAGCGCGTTTCCGGCGTTTTCCTGGATAACGGCTCGGGGGTTCGCGGCGATATGAAAGCCGTGATTACGGCCATCCTGACGGATCCGGAAGCGCGCGCGGGCGACGATTCCAGCGCCGCTCCGAATCCAAATTTCGGCCACCTGCGCGAGCCGGTGCTGTTCCTGGCCAACATTCTGCGCGGCCTGAACGCGACCCTGGGGGCTTCCAGCGCCATTTATAACAACGCCGCCAACCTGGGACAGGAACTGTTCTATCCGCCCACCGTCTTCAGTTACTTTTCGCCTTTATACACGCTGGAGAATGGCGACCCCGCACCCGAATTCCAGATCTATTCGGCGCAAACCGCAACCAATCGCGCGGATGTAGTCAATACGATTCTATACGGGGCCTTGGATAAGAGCACCGCCATAAATCTTACGCCGTTCGAACAAAGCGATGTAAGTTCCATGGTGAACTACATCAGCTATGTGTTCCTGCACCATGCCATGTCCAGCGACTTGCAGCAGGCCGCCATCGGCGCGGCCGCCGCGGCCACCGGAACCAAAGCCCAGGCGCAGGCCGCGCTCTACGCCGTACTCACTTCCAGCGAATACCAGATCGCGCAGTAGGAGAAACCACATGTTTTCACGAAGGAATTTCATTCGCATTGGAGCTGCCTCGCTGGGAACTCTGGCTTTGCGGCGCTTCGCCGAAATCCCCGCGCTGGCCCAGACGGGATCCGGTTACCGTGCGCTGGTGTGCGTTTTCCTTTATGGCGGCAACGATTCCAACAACACCATCGTCCCCATGGACGACGCCAGCTACAAAGCCTACCAGGCGGCCCGCGGCAGCCTGGGGATTCCCGCCAGCGCGTTGACCCAGGTGCAAAGCGCGGCGGGCGCGCCGTACGGCTTCTTCTCACCGCTGGCGGAAGTCGCCGGCATGTTTTCCAGCAAGGAACTGGCGGTGGTCGCCAATGTGGGTTCTTTGGTGCAGCCGCTGACGCGCGCGCAGTATCAGGCCGCGCTGGCGCCCATTCCGAACAACCTCTTCTCCCACGCCGATCAACAGCAGCAGTGGCAAACTTCCATCGCGCAGGGCAACAGCCCCACCGGCTGGGGCGGGCGCGTGGCGGATTACGTCAAGGCGCAGGGCCTGAATTCCTCGCAGTTCCCGACCTTCCTTTCGGTGGCCGGCAATACGCTGGAGGGCGCCGGCGCGAAGACCCAGATGCTGGCGATTTCCCCCGGCGGATCGCTCGAGCTGGCCGGCTTCACCAGTTCGGCCGCTTCCCAAGCGCGCTGGAACGCGCTCACCAATCTGTTGACTTTGAACAGCGGCGTATCGCTGGCGCAGGCCGCCAATTCCACCATGTCGATGAGCATCGACGACGCCCAGGCCCTGGCCGGCGCGTTGGGCAAAGCCGCCCCGCTGAAAACTCAGTTCCCCGCCACCACCCTGGGCCAACAACTGCAGCAGGTGGCGCAGATTATCCAGGTGCAATCCATTCTGGGAATGTCGCGGCAGGTTTTCTTCTGCTCGGTGGGAAGCTTCGATACGCATACCGGCGAGCTGCCCACGCTCAACACTTTGTATCCGGAGCTGAGCCAGGCTCTGGCGGCGTTCTACAGCGCGACGCAGGAACTCGGCATGGCGCAGAACGTCACCACGTTCACCGAATCCGACTTCAACCGCACCTTCCAGCCGACCTCCGGCGACGGCAGCGATCACGCCTGGGGCGGACATCACCTGGTGCTGGGAGGCGCCGTGCAAGGCGGGCGGATTTACGGCAGCTTCCCCACCTTCGAGCTGGGCGGTCCCGACGATACCGACGTCCGCGGCCGATGGATCCCCACCACTTCCATCGATCAATACGGCGCCACGTTGTGCTCGTGGTTCGGAATTCCCGATAGCGCCATGAATTCGATATTCCCCAACCTGGCGAATTTCAGCACGCGCAAGCTGGGATTTTTGGGCTGAGGGTTAGAATAGCGGGCATGGACCTGTTCCCAATCGCCAGGACGTCCTGGTCGCCGGGCGACACCCGCGAAGTGGAGCAGTCGCGCGTGCATCGGGAGATCGGAATGGAGTACGACTCCTACCGGCGCATCTACCTCGCCGATGGGCGCGAATGGCGCATCGCGGGGCAGATCGCGCGCGAGGACGGAAAGAAGTATTACATCCTCGAATGCGTGGGGTAGAGCATGCTTCATTCAGCTTGCCGGCCGCCCGCGGGGCGGCTCGACAGGCCGGGAGGCCTGCCCCGCTTTAACTCTCTCGATCACCCAATCGGTTTCCATGGCCGTGGCGCCGCTGGAGCGCGGTGCGCGCCCGTCCATCACGGCGCTGACAAAATCTTCCACGCAGGGGTAGTGCAGGTTGGCGTGCGGCGCCAGTCGTTCGCGGCCGCCGGGATACGTCAGATCGGGCGAGTTCAAGGGAGTCAGCTCCATCTCACCCTCGGTTCCGCGGATGCGAAATTCGTCGCGCGCCACGCGCGAGTGCCAGCGCACATCCACAAACCCGCGGACGCCCGAATCGTACTCCAGCAGGAGCGACGCGTTGTCCTCGACGGCAATCGGGTGAACCAGGGTGGAAAGCTGGCCGATGGCGCGCACGGGATGGCCGAACAGGTAATTCATCAGGTCGATGCGATGGCAGGCGATGTCGTACAGCGGACCGCCCCCAGCCTTGGCCGGATCCACCAGCCAGGATCGAAAACCATCGCCGGGGTAGAACCAGTCGTGGGAAGTTGCTTCCGCGAAAACCGCGCGGCCGATGGCGCCGGAGGCGATCAGTTCGCGCGCCCGCTCGACTTTCGGATACATGCGCCGGTAGTAGGCGATTCCCAACGTGCGGCCGGTTTCCCGGCTGGCGCGCTGCATGGCGGCAGCGCCGTCATGCGATAACGCCATGGGCTTTTCGCAGAGAACGTGGCGGCCGGCGCGCAGCGCCGCGATGGTCTGCGCGGCGTGCAGAAAAACCGGCGTGGCGATGTAGACGGCGCCGGCCGCGGATTCCGCCAGAGCCGTATCCAGGTCCGCCCAGGAGGGAACGCCATAAGGTTCCGCCTTGGCCGGATCGCGCGTGACGATGCCGGCTAAGCGGCTGCGCGGTTCGGCCAGAATCGCCGGCAAAACGCGCTTGGTCGAGATGTCTCCGATTCCAACCGCCAGCCACTGGAGCATCGATCAGGACATCTCGACTTTCAAAGCTGCCGCCAGTTGGCTGGGCGCCTCTTGCGGCAACTCCACTTCCAGGCCGCTATCGTTTTGCGTCCACTTGATTTTGCCCTTGTGGCCCAACAGTTCGACGTTGTGAATTTTCCCCGGTTGGGTTTTCGCCGACGTTCCCAGCGCAGCCACTACGGCGCGCGTTCCAGGGCGGCCCATCAGGAACGCGTAGACGGTTTTTCCTTTGACGGTGAAGCGGACGTCTTCCGCCGTCAGATCCTTGCGGCCGTTCTCGTTGAAGCGGCCGGTGCCTTTCTGCTGGGTGCGCGGCCCCTCTCCGTAAATCTTCCAGGGGCGCGTGGAATAGATGCCCTCGCTATGGATGGCCATCCAATCGGTAATGTCGGCCAGGATTTTGAGCTCTTCGGAATCCAGCGCGCCACTGCCCGGCAGCGGAAAATTGAGCAGCAGGTTGCCGTTGCGGCTGACGATATCCACCAGCATATCGATCACCGTCTTGCTGGTCTTGTACTTGATGTCGCGCTTGTAATGCCAGTTGCCCACGCAGGTATCGGTCTGCCAGGGGTTGGGCGCGATGGCGTCCGCCAGCCCGCGCTCGTAATCCAGCACGCAGGCGCCCTCCTCGCAGTCCTCTTTGCGCTTGCTGTTGTAAACGGCTTCCACTCTTCCGCCGTGGCGTTTGGCGTTGGCGTTATACAGATGCGCCACCAGGTTCAAGCCGTACTCTTCGAAGGGCAGGGCGCCATCGGTGTACAGCAGGTCGGGCTGATAGTTATCGACTAAATCCTTGATGCGGTCGAACCAATGCTGCTTCCAGCTATCGGGAATCCCCGCGTCGTCCCAAGAGAACTGAGCGGGGTAATCTTTCGGCAGGTCGTGATACAGATCGAAGTTCTTGGGATTGTTGCCGTCATAAGGCACGCCGGCATATTGGCCGGCCTTATCGGAATCGTGACTGGTGCCGAACCACTTGTAGCTGATCCATAAGTGCTCGCTGACCCCGAACTTCAATCCGCGTTTCAGGGCGGCCTGGCGGAACAGGCCGACGATGTCCTTCTTCGGCCCCATGTTGGCGGCGTTCCAGCGCGTGTGCTTGGAATTCCACATGTCGAAGTTATCGTGATGGCATCCCATGCTGACGAAATATTTCGCGCCGGCCTTCTTGTAGAGATCCATCAGGTGCTCGGGCTCGAACTTTTCGCCTCTGAAGGTGGGGATCACGTCCTTGAAGCCGACCTTGGATTGGGGGCCGAAGTTCTCCTGGTGCCACTTATATTGCGGATTCCCCTCGATGTACATGTTGCGGGCGTACCAGTCGCCCTGCTCGGGAGCCGATTGCGGACCCCAGTGCGCCCAGATGCCGAACTTGGCATCGCGGAACCACTCGGGAACGCGGTATGCCTTCAGGGATTCGCGCGTTCCCTGGAACGGGCCGTTTTCGATGGTCAGCGAGGGCTTCTGCGCCGACGCGATCCGCATGGCGGGCCAGGCTCCCGCCAGCATGCCAATTGCGTTTCGTCTGCTGATGTTCATAGACTCTCCGAAGCAGCCAACATAACACCTGCCGAACGCGCTTACAACCGCGCTGTACTACTAGGTATTCATTTCTTCGTGCGCCGCGACGAATTTCTAAGCAGCCGCCTTGTTGAGGAGGGCGATGCTGGTGCGGTCCATGGTGAGGACGGCAGTGATGGCGAGTCGGCCGTGTGAAGTGA
>Ga0181536_10007202_pt1 | contig 10979 bp, 10 predicted proteins | sample PEATcosm2014_Bin_41_FD_121105 | JGI IMG/M metagenome (GOLD analysis project Ga0181536, IMG submission 121105) | Peatland microbial communities from MTU Mesocosm Facility, Houghton, MI, USA - PEATcosm2014_Bin17_60_metaG | ecosystem: Environmental > Terrestrial > Soil > Wetlands > Peat | place...
TCAACCGGGACAATTCTGTCGATGCCGGGCACGGTCGTGTAGTTGTCGTAGAAGCCGCCGGTCGAGGCGCACGCGCCAAACGCCATAACCCACTTCGGCTCCGCCATCTGATCGTAAACGCGGCGCAAAATCGGCCCCTGGCGAACCGTTACGGTGCCGATGACCATCAGCAGATCGGCCTGGCGCGGAGTGAAGCGCGGAAGCAGCGCGCCGAAGCGGTCGATGTCGTAGGGGGTCATCGAGAGCGACATATATTCCATCGCGCAGCATGCGGTCGCAAATGGATACGGAAAGATCGAAAATTTTCGCGCCCAACCAAGAGCCTTGTCCAGCCGGGTCAGGACCGCGGTGTCGCCGAGTAGAAGCTCGTCGCCCTTGGACGACTCGAGCCCGCTTTTAATTAATGCCATCGATGCCTCTGGCGCTTGATATATACGTTAGATCGCTCGAGTTGAAGGCTAGCAAGCATCGCGTCGGCGCGTCAACGAATCCTAATGAAGCGGCCGTTCCGAGTGAAGGAAACCTTGCACTGCCGTGGCATCTCACGAAATTCGCAGCACGCCTGCCCCTTTGATCTCGTCGTGCTTGAGCATCTTGAGCGCCACATTCGCCTCGGCCAGCCCGAAGGCCACGGTACTCGTGCGAATCGGTATCTCGCCCGCAAGCTTCAGGAACTCTTCGCCGTCGGCGCGCGTGTTAGCCGTCACGCTACGAAGTTCTTTTTCGTAGAAGAGATGTTTTTCGTAGTCCAGCGACGGAATTGGACTTAGATAAATTCCCGCGACCGCCAGAATCCCGCCGCAATCGAGCGCTTCCAGAGCCGGCACCACGAGATTTCCCGCCGGAGCAAACAGAATTGCCGCATCCAGCCGCGCGGGCGGCGGATCTTCTGCGTTGCCGATCCATTCGGCGCCAAGGTCTTTCGCCAGATCGCGATGCGGTCCGCCCCGGCTCATGACAAACACGCGGCATCCCCAGTGGCGAAGCACCTGGATCGCAAGATGAGCCGAGCCGCCGAAGCCGTAGAGTCCGACCGTCGAACCCGGCCGGACCTCGGCGCGCTTGATTGCGCGAAACCCGATAATTCCGGCGCACAACAGCGGCGCCGCTTCCTCATCGCCGAGCGTATCGGGAAGAGCATAGGCGAAATCCTCCCGCACGACGGCCCATTCGCAGTAGCCGCCGTCGTGGTCGTAGCCGGTGAAGCGCGCGTTCGGGCACAGATTTTCGCGCCCGCGACGACAATAGATGCAAACGCCGCAGGTCTCGCGAAGCCATGCGACCCCGACTCGATCGCCATCCTTGAAACGCGCGGCGCCGACGCCGCGCTTGTCCACGACGCCGATCACTTCATGACCCGGAATGATTCGCGGATGGCGCGGCGGCAGGTCGCCTTCGGCGACGTGAAGATCGGTCCGGCATACGCCGCAAGTGCGTACCCGCACGAGAATTTCGCCCGGCCCCGGCTCAGGCACGGCTGCGTCGATAGCGTGGAGCGGATCCGATTCGATCGGCGCGGGCTTTTCGACCACCATCGCCTTCATCGAACGTATTATATCCGATGCGGCCGCCGTTGGCTTGCGAAAAAACTTCTTAAGCCATCGAAAGGCCAAGAATTGCGCTACCGTTCATCGCGTGCTCTATTGTGCCGCACCTATGCAAGCGCTCAAACAATCCCAACCGGCGGGCGGACTTTCATTTGCGCGCTCCGATAACTCTACGCTGGTCATCCGGCTTGCCGGCGATTGGCATCTTCGTCACGGCCTGCCTGAGCCTGACCTTGTACTGAAACAACTCGACACCGCGCCGAAGCCCGCCAAGCTGACCTTTGACGCTGCTGGGCTTGGCGACTGGGACAGCGGCCTGCTCACGTTCCTCATGGGCGTCAGCGAGATCTGCCATAAGCGCAACTTGCCCGCCGATTGGAGCCCGCTTCCCGAGGGCGTGCGGCGCTTGATGGAGCTGGCGGAAGCGGTGCCGGAGAAGACCGGCGCGCGCCACGAGGTGATCCATTCATCGTTTCTCGCCGAGCTGGGCCAGACGACGATCTCATACGCCAACGGGCTGGATGATTTTCTGCGCTTCCTTGGTGAGGTTGTGATCGCGTTCGCCAAGCTGGCGGTGGGCAAGGCGCGGTTTCGAAGGTCTGACCTGATGATCGTCATCCAGGATTGCGGCGCCAACGCGTTCGGCATCGTCACGCTGGTTACATTCCTGGTCGGGGTGATTCTCGCGTTCATGGGCACGATACAGCTTCAACAATTCGGCGCGTCTATCTTCGTCGCCGACCTGGTCGGAATTGCGATGACCCGCGAAATGGGCGCGATGATGGCGGCGATCATCATGGCGGGCCGCACGGGTGCTGCGTTTGCCGCGCAGCTTGGCTCGATGAAGGTGACGCAGGAAATCGACGCGCTGACCACGATGGGAATCTCGCCGCTCGAGTTCCTGGTGTTGCCGCGCGTACTGGCCCTGTTCCTGATGATGCCGCTGCTGTGCGTGTATGCCGATTGTCTGGGAGTGGCTGGAGGAGCGTTCGTCAGCGCGACGATGCTCGATATCTCTCTCGGCCGCTATCTCGAGGAGACGAAGCATGCGATTACGCTCACCATGATCTTCGGCGGCATATTCAAGGCGGCAGTTTATGGCATAATCATCGCGGTCGCCGGATGCCTGCGCGGGTTCCAGTGCGGCAACAGCTCGTCGGCGGTCGGTGACGCGGCGACCGCGGCTGTGGTTACGGGAATCGTCTATGTAATCGTCGCGTGCGGAATGTTCGCCTTCCTCTTCAACATCCTCGGATTTTAGGCGGCAGTGAGAATCAACCTGGACAGCCCGGCGCCCTGATATGGCCACCACGCTCTCACCAATCAAGTCTTCGGACGGCAAAGCCGTCTCCGTGACGAAGTTTCCCAAGGACGGTCCCCCGCCAATCACCGTCAAGAATCTCACGATGGCGTTCGGAAATTTCGTTCTGATGAAGGATCTGAACTTCACCGTGAATCACGGCGACATCTTCATAATAATGGGCGGCAGCGGCAGCGGGAAAAGCACCCTGCTCCGCCATATGCTGGGTTTGATCGAGCCGGCCAAAGGCGAAGTATTCTATGGCGATTTCAACTTCACCAAGGCTGAGCCGCTCGAGCGCGAGGAGATGCTGCGGCACTTCGGCGTTCTCTACCAGGGCGGCGCGCTATGGAGCTCGATGACGCTGGCGGAGAACGTGGGACTGCCGCTCGGCGAATTTACCGATCTGTCGGAAGCGGAAATTCGGGAAGTTGCCGCGCTGAAGCTGGCGCTGGTCGGGCTCAAGGGCTTCGAGGGCTACTACCCGAGCCAGATCAGCGGTGGGATGCAAAAGCGGGCGGGACTTGCGCGTGCGATCGCGCTGGACCCGGAAATACTTTTCTTTGACGAGCCGTCGGCCGGCCTCGATCCGATAAGTTCGCGCCTGCTCGACGACTTGATACTGGAACTGCGCGACAACCTCGGCGCGACCGTCGTCGTCGTGACTCACGAGCTGGCCAGCATTTTTGCAATCGGCAACAACAGCGTCTTCCTCGACGCGGAGAGCAGGACCATGATCGCACACGGCGACCCCAAGGATCTGCTGGCGCATTCCACCGATCACCGCGTGCAAACTTTCCTTACCCGCGGAGCAGAAGACGCGGAAAAATCAGCGAGGAATCATGGGTAAGCGACTCAATCCGGCGACGGTGGGTGCGTTCGTTTTAGGCGCGCTAGGCCTGATCCTGGTGGCGGTGGTCGTCATAAAGGGAGGCCTGCTCCAAAAAACACACCGATTTGTGATCTACTTCACCGGCGATATCAACGGCCTGAGGAAGGACGCGCCGGTCAAGTTCAAGGGCGTCGAGATAGGTGACGTCAAGGAAATTCAATTGAGCCTCGGGCAGACAGTGAACCAGCAGACCGGCAAGATCAAAGCCGAGGTGCGCATCCCCGTAATCATCGAGCTCAACCAGGAGCAGCTTCTTTCCCACGGCGGCACCTCCATCGACTTAAGCGACCCGCATACAATTCCCAACCTGATCCTGGAAGGGCTGCGCGCGCAACTGGCCTCAGACAGCTTCGTGACTGGGATACTGTACGTGAAGCTGGACATCGAACCGGATATGCCGTCTAAAATGTTCGCGCCTGCCGGTTCTCCGCTGCAGGAGATTCCCGCAATTCCAAATACCCTGGAACAGGTTCAGGAGATGGCGACCCAAATCCTCAAGAAACTTGACAAGGTGGACGTCACCAAGCTGAACGGAGTGTTTGACGAGATGGCCACAACGCTGACCTCGATCAACAACGGCATCGCCAGAAAGGACGCCAACAACAATTTATCGCAAGCGCTCGTAAGTGCCAGTCAAACGCTGGATTCGATCAATAACAACATCGCCAGCAAGAAAACCGGCGAGGAATTATCGCAAATGCTCGCAAGCGCCAGTAAAACGATGGATTCGATCCGGCCGGTGTCCAGCAGTTTCGACGCCGCAGCGAAGCAGGCAACCAACACGTTAGGCACCGTGCAGACCGCGATCGAACCGGGGTCGCCAGTTAACTACCAGATCCTGCAAGCGCTGCACGACGTCTCCGCCGCCGCACGCTCGATCAAGGAGCTTGCGGACTTCCTCCAACGTAACCCGAGCACGGTCATTCGCGGGCGCGACTTGAACCAACACTAGCGATCAGGATTAGCGATGAAATTTACCATCAGGCTTCTGAACTTCTGCACGATGAGCGCAATTGCGGTTGCTCTCGCGGGATGTGGCCCGATCCTTGCGCCGCAGCCCGATCCATCAAAATTTTATCTCCTCACACCCACCACGGACACCGCGGCGGCGTCGGCGGCTGCGCAGAGCGTGGGCGGCGATTTCGCGATCGGACTTGGGCCGATCAACCTGCCCCCGTACCTCGATCGCCCGGAAGTGGTGGCGCGGGCTGCTCCTAATCGTCTCGAGATCTCCAAGACCGAGCGATGGGGCGAGTCGCTGCAAAACGGTTTCACGAGCGTGATGGCGCGCGACCTCGCCGCACAAATGGGTACTCAGCAGATAGTGATCTTCCCGTGGTATGGCACGACTCATGTCGATCTGCAGGTCCAGATTGACGTCTATCGCTTCGAGACCGACGGCCAGGGCAACGCGCAATTGTCGGCGAAATGGACGATTCTCGACTCCACCGGCAAGAGCATCCGCTACACGGCGGAGTCCAATCTGACGCAGCCCTCCAAGCCCGGCGATGCCACGGATGCGGCGGCGGCACTCAGCCGCGCGGTGGGCGATCTGAGCGGCCAGATCGCGAACATGATTCACCAGCTGCGCTCACAACAGCGTGCGCATCCGGCTTGAGGGCCAATCGGGTATGCTGAAAGGGTGAAAACGTGAAGACGAACCCGCTCCCGTGGTTTCCGTGGTGGCCCAAGCTCGAAGAGAGCCACTACGTGCCCATCATTATAGTCGCTACTGGTGCGGCTGCGGTTCTGATTTATTTTTCTGGAATTTAGAACGCCGCAGTCACGCAGGCGCAGTTTTGTTTTGCAACTAAGGTTGCCTCCCCGTAACTGATCGCTTATAAGGGCGATTGATGGCGTCGGTACATTCATCGCTCGCTTCCGCGCCCCGCCAACCCGCTCCGATCCGCGATATCCTCGATCGAGCGCTGGCGGGCGCGCGCCTCACCGACGCCGACGCGATCGCACTTATCGAATGCCCCGACGGCGACCTCGACGCCCTGCTTTGCGCGGCGGCTGAACTGCGCGACCGCGGCAAGGGCCGCGACGTAACCTACTCGCGCAAAGTCTTCCTGCCCGTCACCAATCTCTGCCGCGACCGATGCACCTATTGCACGTTCCGCAAAGACCCCGGCGACCCCGGCGCGTGGACGATGATGCCCGACGAGATTGCCGATTGGTCGCGCCGTGGCGCCGAACTCGGATGCAAAGAGGCGCTGATGTGCCTGGGCGACAAGCCCGAGCTGGCATTCAAGGAATATCGCGAGACGCTGGCGACTCTCGGCGTCCGCACCACGATTGAATACGTGGGCCGCGCGTGCGAAATCGCGCTGGCCGCGGGACTGCTGCCTCACACCAACGCCGGCCTGATGACGCCCGATGAAATGCGCGCGCTGCGTCCGCTCAACGCGAGCATGGGTCTGATGCTCGAAAATATCTCGCCGCGGCTGCGCGCGCGCGGCGGAGTGCATCAGGCGGCGCCGGACAAGGACCCTGCGCTGCGGATCAAGATGATAGACGAGGCAGGCGCGCTGCGAATTCCGTTCACGACCGGAATCCTGCTCGGTATCGGCGAGACTCGCGCGCAACGCGCGCTGAGTCTGACCGCGATTCGCGACACTCATGAGCGTCACGGTCATATCCAGGAAGTGATCATCCAGAATTTTCGCGCCAAGCCTGACATTGCGATGGCCGATGCGCCGGAGCCTGACTCATCCGACATGGCGCGCGCGATCGCGACCGCGCGTCTGGTGCTCGGGCCGGCGATGAACGTGCAGGCCCCGCCCAACTTGTCGCCGCGTCAGATCGAGTTGTTCCTGGGCGCCGGAATTAACGACTGGGGCGGGATTTCGCCGCTCAGCAAGGACTACGTGAACCCCGAGGCGCCATGGCCGCATATCGAAAGGCTCGGCGAGCGATGCGCGCGAGCTGGATTCAGGCTCGCTGAAAGGCTCGCAATTTATCCCGAATACATCAATGATAAGTGGCTCGACCCGGCGGTCGCGACTAAAGTGCGCGCGATATGGGCTCGACCCGTCGGAGGCCAATCATGAATCTGGAGTACTGGCGAGATTACGTCGACGAAATCGAAGCCACTCCCGTTGACGCTTTGCTTGGCAAGGCGTCCCCCGCGCTGCGCACCGCGCTTGAACACGCTCTCCTGAAAAGAGAACTGACGCCCGAAGAAGGGCTGCTGCTCTACACCGCCGACGGCGACGACTTGCGCGCGACCGTCAGATGCGCCGACCTCGCACGCGCCGAGGACGTCGGTAACGAAGTCACCTACGTCGTCAATCGCAATATCAGCTTCACCAATATCTGTTTCGTGGGATGCCAGTTCTGCGGCTTCAAGCGTCAGCGCTGGGAAGCCGACGCCTACGATCATTCCGACGATACGATCGTGCGCAAAGTCGCCGACGCAGTCGCGCGCGGTGCCACCGAGATCTGCATGCAGGGCGGCATCAACCCCGAGATGCCGCCGTTCAAGTATCGCGACCTGCTCGATACGATGAAGGGCGCCTTTCCCGAGATACACATCCACGCGTTCTCGCCGATGGAGATAATGTACGGTGCCAGGCGCGCGCGGATGGACTACCCGGAATACATTACGATGCTCAAGGAGCACGGACTCGGCTCCATTCCGGGCACCGCCGCCGAAATCCTCGACGACGGCGTGCGCGAGATCCTCAGTCACAAGAAGGTCGATGTGGCCGCGTGGGTCGAGATAATCACCACCGCTCACGCCGTCGGCGTGCCGACCACCTCAACCGCCATGTACGGTCACGTCGAGACTCCCCGCCATGTGGTGAATCATCTCGACTTGATCCGCACGATCCAGAAGCAGACCCATGGTTTCACCGAGTTCGTGCCGCTCAGATTCATCCATCAGAACACGATGCTTTATCGCAGGGGCCTGGTTGCGCCCGTGGATCGCGGTCAACTGGATTTCCAGATGTACGCGTTCTCGCGCCTGTTCCTGCGCGGCCAAATCGACAATATCCAGACCTCGTGGGTCAAGTGCGGCGTCGATCTCGCGGCGCTCACGCTCAAGGCCGGATGCAATGATTTTTCGGGCACGCTGATGGAGGAAAGCATCACAGCCCTGGCCGGCGGCGACTCAGGCGAGTTCGTGCCGGTCGATTTGTTCGAGGAAAAAGCGCGCGAGATGGGCCGCGTCGCCGTCGAACGCACCACGCTCTACAAGAAGCTCTACGGAAAAAAGGCACCCAATGGAGCGCGGCCAATCGCGTCCTCTCCCGTCCCGGCGGATCACCACGCTTGCGGGGGGAGTGGGTGCGGCTAAGTTCATCCGGGGACTGGTTCGGCGTATCGACCCCGAAAGGCTGACCGTCGTCGTTAACACCGGCGACGACGACACCTTTTACGGGCTTCACGTCTCGCCCGATATCGACACCGTCACCTACACGCTCGCCGGCGTGGTGAATCGTGCGCAAGGCTGGGGATTGGACGGAGAATCGTTCAACCTGCTCGGCGCGCTCGCGCGTTTCTACGGCAAGCCGTGGTTCGCCCTCGGCGATCGCGACCTCGCCACCCATCTGTACCGCACCGAGCGGATGCGCCACGGCATAACGCTAAGCCGCATCACCGCGGAAATCGCGCACGCATTCGCGGTCAAGTCGCGAATCATCCCCATGAGCGACGACCGGGTGCGGACCTTCGTGAAATTGCGCGGACGGCGCGCCATCCCGTTCCAGGAATACTTCGTGCGCGGGCGCGCACGCGGCGCCGTCGAAAAAATCGAGTTGCGTGGAATCGGGATCGCGCGCCCCAATCCCGCCGTCCTGCGCGCGATTCGCAAATCCGCCGCGGTCATCCTGGCGCCGTCGAATCCGTTCGTCTCGCTCGGCCCGATTCTGAAATTGACCGGCGTGCGCGCGGCTCTGCGCCGGGTCAAACCGCGCGTCGCGGCCATCAGCCCCATCGTCGGCGGCAAGACCATCAAAGGTCCCGCCGACAAAATGCTCCGCAGCCTCGGGATGGAAGTCTCGCCGCTTGGAGTTGCGCGCCTCTATCGCGACATAGCCGGACTGTTCGTGCTGGACAACGCCGACCGCCGCTACCTCGAATCGATCGAACGGCTTGGGATGCGCGCGCTCGCTACCGACACGATCATGGCCACTCCCGAGCGCGCCGCCGCTTTGGCCCAAGTGGTTCTGCGAGCGCTTGAGGTGTAGTAGGCTGGTCCCGCCGATGCGCACGATAAGTCTCACCGCGATCGAGGGAATCCCGATGGTGAAGGCGGGCGACGATCTCGCCGCGCTGATCGCCCGCCGGCTCGACGACACTGGCTTCAGACTCCAACCCGGCGATATTCTCGTCGTATGCCAGAAGGTGGTCTCGAAAGCCGAGGGTCGCGTCGTGGATTTGAACGATTTCGAGCCTTCCGAATTCGCCCGCAGCTATGCCAAGCGGTGGGAAAAAGATCCGCGCGCGGTCGAAATCGTGCTGCGCCAAACCAACAGAATCGTCCGCAACGACCGCGGCGTCCTGATCGTCGAGACCGGACCCGGATGGGTCTGCGCCAATGCCGGCGTCGATGAATCCAACAGCCTTGAACACGACCGCGCCATCCTGTTGCCCGAGGATCCCGACGCGTCGGCGCGCCGTCTTCGCGACCAGATTCGCCGCCGCCTGGATGTTACCGTCGCGGTGCTGATCACCGACACCTTCGGCCGTCCGTGGCGCGACGGCCTTACCGAAGTATGCCTCGGAATAGCCGGCATGAATCCGATCCTCGACTTGCGCGGCACCACCGACTTGGGGGACCGCGAATTGCATCACACTGTGGTCGCAATCGCCGACGAGATCGCGTCCGCCGCCGGCCTCCTGATGGAAAAAGCGGGCGCTACTCCGGCGGTCGTCGTGCGCGGATACAAATACGAACCTTTCGAGGGCAGCGCGAAGGTATTGATTCGTCCCGCCGAAGCCGATTTATTCCGCTGATACAATTTCACTGAACAAGTGAAAAAGTGAAAAGTGAAAAAGTTGAAAAGTGAAACGTGAAAAGAGCCAAGGCAACTCAACTCGCTGCCGCACCGGCGCCTGAGGCTTTCAACCCCGCGCGCCTGGTCGAAGCCGACCTGACCGCGGCCGAAGCGAAACTTTCCCGCCTGCTCGACTCGAACGAATCGACTATCGCGGAAATTTGCCACTATCTCGTTGACGCGGGCGGCAAGCGGCTGCGGCCGACGTTCATCCTGCTGGTGTACCGCGCATGCGGCGGAACCGATGCGAAGGTGGCCGACGCCATCGACGCTGCAATCGCACTCGAACTGATCCATTCCGCGACCCTCCTCCACGACGACATCATCGATCGCGGCCTGCTCCGTCGCGGCAAGCCGTCGGCCTTCGCACGCTACGGCTTTGGCCCGTCGTTGATCGCCGGCGACTATCTGTTCTGCCGCGCGTTCGAGGTATGCGGCCGCTTCGATGAACATCTCGTGCAAACCGCGGCGCAGGCCTGCATCCATCTCACCGAAGGCGAAGTGATGGAGGGCCGGTTCCGTCACAATGCGGCCGCGACTCTGGCCGACTATATCGGGGTGATCGATCGCAAGACCGCGTCGCTGTTCCACGCCGGCGGCAAGGTTGCGGCGGACCTTGCGGGCGGCTCGGCGCGGACCATCGACGCGATGGCGAAACTCGGAACCGCGATGGGCCTGGCATTCCAGATGGTCGATGACCTGCTCGACATCCTGGGGCCGGAAGAAAAAATCGGCAAACCCGTCGGCTCCGATTTGCGCGCCGGCATTCCTTCCCTGCCGGTGGTGCTCGGCGTCGAGCGCAGCCCCGAGCTGCGCACGCTGTTCCAGAACGGAACGAAGATGGAGGGTGCGGTGCTCGAGCGCGCGCTCAGCCTGCTGCGCGATCCTGAAATCATCGCCACCGCACGCCGGCTTGCCGCGGAGCAAGTCGCAATCGCGCGCTCGATCGTCGGCGAGCTCGAGCCGTCTCCCTACCGCGACGGCTTGGCAACCCTGATCGACGACCAAATCTCCCGCGAAGTCTGAAATCCCTGCGCCCGTGTGATGCGCGGCAGTGGCCGCGCGCGACAACGGAGCGCGGCCTTAACACTGGGTGCAGGGGTCACCCCTGCCGCGCTCGGGCGGTTTTGGCGTTGTCCTCCGGCATTTTTCCCTAACGTTTGGTGAGTTTTTCCGCTCCCGGTCGGTCGGTCTCCCAATTACATAAGTCGTGGGGAATGCCTATTGTTAGTTCA
>Ga0181536_10007207_pt1 | contig 10977 bp, 12 predicted proteins | sample PEATcosm2014_Bin_41_FD_121105 | JGI IMG/M metagenome (GOLD analysis project Ga0181536, IMG submission 121105) | Peatland microbial communities from MTU Mesocosm Facility, Houghton, MI, USA - PEATcosm2014_Bin17_60_metaG | ecosystem: Environmental > Terrestrial > Soil > Wetlands > Peat | place...
AATCGGCCATCACTTCGGCCTCTCCGATGCCGACATGGCGGCGATCGAGCGGGCAGCGGAATAGCGTTTAGTTTGAGCATGATCTTCCCCGAAAACCGGTAGCCACTTTTCGGGATCATGCTCGTCGAAAGGAGCAAAATCATGAAAATCGACGGCGCGTGCCATTGTGGCTTCATTACCGTCGAAGGTGAGGCCGATCCGGAAAAGACGCAAGTGTGCCACTGCACCGATTGCCAGACCGGCACGGGGTCCGCGTTTCGCGTTTCGATCCCGGTCCCTGGCGACACATTCAAGATGACGGGGCAGCCGGCGATCTATGTGAAGACCACCGCGGACAGCGGCAGGCCGCGCGTCCAGGCGTTCTGCCCGAAATGCGGTTCGCCGATTTTTTCGACGACCCCGGGCGACGGCGTACAGCCGTCCTACACGGTGCGGGTCGGCATCTTGCGCCAGCGCGATCAATTGACCCCGCGGCGGCAAATCTGGTTTCGCTCGGCGCGGCCATGGGTCACCGAGCTTGCCGCCATCCCGAAGAACGACAAGCAACCTGCCGTCTGATGCGGATAGTAGCCGCGTGCATGCTATAAGGCTGCGGCGCCAAAGCGCGATCGCCATGTCCGACGAGGAATCACTGCCATGATTGTCACTGTTTTTCGCTCCCGCTTGAGACCGGGAATCCGCGACGAATACGTTGCCTTGGTCGAGCGCATGAACGAGATCGCCCGAACGATGCCGGGCTACATCTCGCACAAAGGCTTTTTTGCCGACGATGGGGAGCGAGTGACCATCGTCGAGTTCGAGCACGAGGAAGGAATGCGTGCTTGGCGGACCAATCCCGAGCACATCGCGGCGCAAAAAATGGCGCGGCAAAAGTATTACGCCGAGTACCACATCCAGGTCTGCACGCTCGTGCGCGAGTCGAAGTTCAAGGCCGCCGACTTTGCGGCGGCGGCGCAGGCTTGACCGGCGCCCGGCGAAACGCCATTAACCCGGCACGGAGGCGACCCATCCGTCGCTTGCAGGATCGAAAATGGAAAAGTTCACCGTGCTGGAAGGCGTCGCGGCGCCGCTGAAGATGATCAATGTCGACACCGATATGGTGATTCCGAAGCAATATCTGAAGACGATCAAGCGCACCGGGCTCGGCAAGGGCCTGTTCGCCGAACAGCGCTACCGCGACGACGGCAGCGAAAATCCCGATTTCATCCTCAACAAGCCGGCCTATCGCAAGGCGAAGATTCTGGTCGCCGGCGACAATTTCGGCTGCGGCTCCTCGCGCGAGCACGCGCCCTGGGCGCTCATGGATTTCGGCATCACTTGCGTGATCTCGACCTCGTTCGGCGACATTTTCTACAACAATTGTTTCAAGAACGGCGTGCTGCCCGTGCAGGTCTCGCCGCAAGACCTGGAAAAGCTCTTTGACGACGCCGAGCGCGGCGCCAATGCGACGCTCACCGTCGACCTCGAGAAACAGGAAATCCGCGGGCCCGACGGCGGCGTGGTCAAGTTCGACATCGACCCGCATCGCAAACGCTGCCTGCTCAACGGCCTCGACGACATCGGCCTGACGATGGTCAAGAGCGATAAGATCGAGGGCTTCGAGCGCAACGCCAAGACGGCGCGGCCCTGGGTGTGACACGACGTCCGGACGACCCGTTCAATCGTCATTGCCGGGCTTGACCCGCCTGCGGGGCCGAAGCTCCTGCACCGAGGTCATTAGCCGGAAACACGTATGAATCCAGCAATCTCCGTCTCGCACCTGTGCAAGACCTACGCCTCCGGCTTCCAGGCCCTCAAAGACATCAACCTGGACATCCGCCATGGCGAGATTTTCGCCCTGCTCGGCCCGAACGGCGCCGGCAAGACCACGCTGATCAATATCATCTGCGGGATCGTGAAGCCGTCGGCGGGCGCCGTCACCGTGGACGGTCACGACATCATTGCCGACTACCGCGCCTCGCGCGCGATGATCGGCCTCGTGCCGCAGGAACTGACGACCGACGCGTTCGAAACGCCGCCTGCGACCATGCGGTTCAGCCGTGGATTGTTCGGCAAGCCGCCGAACCCCGACCACATCGCGAAGGTGCTCAAGGACCTGTCGTTGTGGGACAAGAAAGACTCCAGGATCATGACGCTATCCGGCGGCATGAAGCGCCGGGTGCTGATCGCCAAGGCGCTGGCCCACGAGCCGCAGATTCTCTTTCTCGACGAGCCGACCGCCGGCGTCGACGTCGAATTGCGCAAGGACATGTGGCAGCTGGTGCGGGCGTTGCGCGCGTCCGGCGTGACCATCATCCTCACCACCCATTACATCGAGGAGGCCGAGGAGATGGCCGACCGGGTCGGCGTCATCAACAAGGGCGAGATCATCCTGGTCGAGGACAAGGCCGAGCTGATGCGCAAGCTCGGCCGTAAGCAATTGACGCTGGAGCTGCGTGACCGGATCGCTGCGATACCGGCGACGCTCGCCGCCTATCATCTGACGCTGGCCGCCGACGGCCAGGAGCTGATCTATAATTACGATACGAGGGGCGAGCACACCGGGATCACGGCGTTGCTCGACGACCTCAGTCACGCCGGCATCAAGTTCAAGGATCTGCGGACCACGCAAAGCTCGCTGGAGGACATTTTTGTCGGCTTGGTGAGGCAGGGACGATGAACCTCACAATGAACCTTTACGCCGTGCGCGCGATCTATGCCTATGAAATGGCGCGGACCGGGCGGACGCTGTTCCAAAGCATCGTTTCGCCAGTCATCTCAACTTCGCTTTACTTCATCGTGTTCGGCGCAGCGATCGGCTCGCGTATCACCCAGATCGACGGCGTCAGCTACGGCTCCTTCATCGTGCCGGGGCTGATCATGCTGATGTTGCTGACGCAAAGCGTGACGAATGCCTCGTTCGGCATCTATTTTCCGCGCTTCGTCGGCACGATCTACGAAATCCTCTCGGCGCCGGTGTCGTCGTTCGAAATCGTGCTTGGCTATGTTGGTGCGGCAGCGACCAAGTCGATCATCCTCGGGTTCATTATCCTGGTGACTTCGGGCCTGTTCGTGCCGCTGCATATCGCGCATCCGGTCTGGATGCTCGCTTTCCTGGTGCTGACCGCCGTCAGCTTCAGCCTGCTCGGCTTCATTCTTGGCCTGTGGGCCGACGGCTTTGAGAAGCTGCAAATAGTGCCGCTGCTCATCATCACGCCGCTGACGTTTCTCGGCGGCACGTTCTATTCGACCAGCGTGTTGCCGCCGTTCTGGCGCACGGTCACGCTATTCAACCCGCTCGTCTACCTCATCAGCGGATTCCGCTGGAGCTTTTTCGACATCGCCGATGTGGATGTGGGACTGAGCGTGGCGATGACGATCCTGTTTCTCGCCATCTGCATGACCATTATCTGGTGGTTCTTCAAGACCGGCTATCGGTTGAAGAATTAGGGCGCGCACTCGCAAATCGGGGTTGCCGGACCCAGCGATAGAGTTTGGTATCCGCTGACGTCGAATATCGACCGAATAGGGGCACCTTTCGCCTGCGCCCAAGGAAGGATGAATCCCATGCGCTACCTTCTGCTGCTTTGCACGCTGCTCAGCATCGGCGCCTTCGGCGCGGCGGCGGACGACTACCCATCGCGACCGATCCGTCTGATCGTGCCGTTCGCCCCCGGCGGCGCCCTGGACATCGTCGCGCGAGTGCTCAGCAATCCACTGAATGCGAGCCTTCCCGCACCCATCGTCGTCTACAACCGCGGCGGCGCCGGCGGCATCCTCGGCATGGAAGAAGTCGCAAAATCGGCGCCGGACGGCTACACGCTGCTGCTCGTCCACAGCGGCTTGACCTACATGCCGGGGCTGTACCGCGAGCTGCCGTTCGATCCCATGAAAGATTTCGACGGTATCGTCACCGCCGTCTCAGGCATTTACGTGCTGGCAGTGAACCCCGAGGTCCCGGTCAAATCGGTCGCCGAATTAATCGCCTATGGCAAAGCCAATCCCGGCAAGCTCGCTTATGGTTCGGCCGGCATCGGATCGACGCTGCATTTGGCCAGCGAGTTCTTCAAGCGCGCGACCGGCGTCGATATTTTACACGTGCCCTACAAAGGCGCGGCACAGGCTGTCACGGACATGGTCGGCGGCCAAACCCAGATAATGTTCGGTCCCGCGGTCGACATCCTGCCGCTCGCGCAAGCCGGCAAAGTTCGGGCGCTGGCGGTGACCTCGGCCAAACGTTCGGCGCTGGCACCTGACCTGCCGGCGGTGGCGGAAACTCTACCGGGCTTCGAGGTCGTCGGCTGGTACGGACTTGCCGCTCCGGCCGGCACGCCCAAGAGTGCGATCGCGAAACTCAACGCCGAAACCAATCTTGTGTTGCAATCGCCTAATCTGATCGCCGAGTTCCGCCGGCTGGGCTATGAGCCGATCGGCGACACGCCGGAACAGGCTACTGACCGGATCAGATCGGACGTTCTTCATTGGACAAAAATTATCCACGATGCCGGCATCCCGCCGCAATAGCGCAGCAGCCACGAACCAGAAGCGATGAACCAGAAGCTATGGACCAGAACCTCAAGACCGATGCCGAAACGCTGACCAAGACCTTGTGCGGGCACCTGGCGACGGCGCAGTTCGGCGATCTTACGGCTGCCGCGATGAGCGAGGCCCGCCGCGGCGTGCTCGACTGGATCGGCTGTGCACTGGCCGGCAGCGAGCACAAGACCATCACGACGCTGCTCGCCGTCTTGCAGGAAATTTCAGGCCGACCGCAGGCGACGGTGTTCGGGCGCCAGTTGCGACTAGGCCTGCTCGATGCGCCGCTGGCCAACGGCCAGATGGGGCACGTCCTAGATTATGACGACACCCACATGGGCGGAGTCGTGCTGCACACGAGTTCGCCGGTGCTCGCCGCGCTGTTCGCGCTCGCCGAACGCGCCCCGGTGAGCGGCACCGACTTCATGCTGGCCTACGCGGTGGGCTTCGAGGCCGGCGTGCGCAGCGGCCGCAGCGCGCCAGGTCATCACAAGGGCGGCTGGCACCTGACCGGCACGCTCGGAACCATCGCGGCGGGCGCGGCCTGCGGCAAGCTCATCAAGCTCGACCGGCAACGACTGACCTACACGATGGGCATCGCCGCGACGCAGGCCGCCGGCATGCAGCAAAACCGCGGAACGATGTGCAAGTCGTTCCACGCCGGCAAGGCCGCCGCCAATGGCGTGCTGGCGGCGCTGCTGGCGGAGCGCGGCTTCGACAGCACACAGGAAATAATCGAGGGGCAGAAGGGTTTCTGTCGCGTCTACAGCGATGTGGCAGAACCGGAGCAGTTGATCGCCGGACTCGGCCAGCGTTGGCTGATCGAAACCAACGGCCACAAGCCCTACGCCTGCGGCGTGGTGCTGCATCCGTTGATCGATGCCGTCATCGCGATCCGTAATCGCGATGCGATCGATCCCGCCGCGGTGAGTGAGATCAGTCTGCGGGTTCACCCGCTGGTCCTGTCGATCACCGGCGTCGTCGAACCATCGACCGGCCTGCAGTCGAAATTCAGCACGCTGCAATCGGCGGCGGTGGCCTTGATCGACGGTGCGGCCGGCGTCGCGCAATATTCCGATGCGAAGGCAACGGATCCGACTGTCGCGGCGCTGCGCGGGAAGGTGAAAGCGGTGGCCGATGCGACGCTCCGCAGGGACGAGGCTCATGCAGCGATCACCGCCGGCGGTCGGCGCCACGAGCTTCACATTGCCCATGCCAGCGGCACGGCCGACAATCCGATGAGCGATGCCGCGATCGAGGCCAAGTTCTTGGCCAATGCGACGCCGGTGATCGGGCGCGAGCGCGCCGAACGCGCACGCGCGTTCGTCTTGTCGCTCGAGAAGCAACCGGACATTCGTGATTTGGTCGCGCTGTTGGCTTGACGACCTTCGCCTCGGTTGGATCACCGACACAATCCGCTACCTTTCTCAAACAAGCTAATAGTCATTTTTTTGACTTTTTCCCTACGCGAACAATTTTTCTGCGTTTACGCGTCGCCTCCTCAGTAAGGACAGCATAATCCGTGCGAATTATTGGCGGCGACCGAACCGTCGTGCATTGCGCCTCCTCCATCAATCGATGATTATTGCATTTTAAAATCAATATAGGCACCCACGCCTGATGGGTCACTAAGCAGGCCACTTCTCCTTCATGTTCGATCTCAGCTGCCGTTGGGTGCGTAGCACTGCAGGCCAACAGCCAAACCTGCAGCGGATGCCCATCACCGAATAAGAAGCGCCACACCGGGTGTCTTTTTAAGGTCGGGAGAAGATCGCGAATAACTGCTGCTAAATTATTCCGTCCATCACCGTCCAAATCTCGAATGTGCGCGTCAACTTTGAGCCATCCACCAGGTTGCGAACGCGCTAAAATGTCGAGGATATTGCCAAGTTCTTTTGGGTAAAATTGCTGTGGAATTGGAATTGTTTCCCAGTCATCATCTTCGAAATGATGATCAATTTTATCGCTAAACGAATCCCAGAATAGCCTGTCAGCCTTTTTGAGTTGATCCTTCATCGTCTGATCGAATCTATTAATTGTTATGTAAGCTCCGAGATGGTCCAATTCATCAAATACCATTGCCTGGGGAATCCCGGCGACCTGTTGCCGGACATCCAGGGAGTAAACTAACTCCCCCGTAGTGCGCAGAAATCGTTTTAAAACAAAGAGATCACCGCCTCGAAGGGCGACGGCCTGGGCCGTCCACCCTTCGAGGGCCGCTACGCGGCCACCTCAGGCTGACGGAGCTTATGAGGTCGCCGCTTTTTTGCTCTGCTGCCTTTTCCCAATCGCATCCGCGATCGCCACCGTGCGCCGCGCCATCTCGGCGTGCAGGCGTTCGACCATGCGGCCGTCGATCTGGATGACGCCCTTGTTCTCGTTCTCGGGCAGGTCGAAGGCGGCGATCATCTTGCGCGCCACTACGACTTCTTCCGGCGTCGGCGAAAACGCCTCGTTGCACGGCTCGATCTGCCGCGGATGAATGAGCGTCTTGCCGTCGAAGCCGAGGTCGCGCGCCTGCCGACACTCTTCGGCGAAGCCTTCCGCGTTGCCGAGGTCGTTGTAAACGCCATCGAGGATGTCGAGGCCATAGGCGCGGGCGGCCGCAACGCAATTGGCGAGCCATGGCAGCATCGGCGCGCGGCCGGGCACGATGCGCGCGCGGGTATCCTTGGCGAGATCGTTGGTGCCCATGACGAAGCCGGCCAGCCGGGTCTCGGAATCGAGCGCCGCCGCGGCGATTTCGCCGACATTGAGCATGGCGAGCGGCGTCTCCATCATGGCCCAGACCCGGATATGCGGATCGGTCCCCATGTCGACGATGCGCGCCGCCAGGTCCTGCAACTGAGCGGGATTTGACACTTTCGGCACCAGCACCGCGTCGGGCTTGGCCGCGGCGATGACAGCGAGGTCGTCGACCCACCAACGGGTGTCGAGCCCGTTGATCCGCACCAGGACCTCGCGGATGCCGAACCCTCCGTTCTGCATCGATTTGACGATCAGTTCGCGCGCCTGCGCCTTGGCCTCCGGCGCGACCGAGTCTTCAAGATCGAGGATGAGGCCGTCGGCCGGCAGTTCGCGCGCCTTTTCCAGCGCGCGCGCGTTCGATCCAGGCATGTAAAGCACGCTGCGGCGCGGGCGGATGGTCATCACTCGCTCCCCTTTCTCGATGTTTCCCGGATGCGGTGCAGCGCGAAGCGGTGCACCGCTGGTCCGGGACCGCCGCAGACTCAGCGTTTGTGAAGGTCCCGGGTGCAGCGCACCACTTCGTGCTGCGCTGCACCCGGGACACGTGAGCCGCCGCCGTTACGCCGCCTTTTTCTTCGCCGTGATCAGCTTTCGGTTGATCAGGCATTCGGCGATCTGGATGGCGTTGAGCGCCGCGCCCTTGCGCAGGTTATCGGAGACGATCCACATCGCGAGCCCATTCTCGACGGTCGCGTCTTCGCGGATGCGGCTGATATAGGTGGCATCCTCTCCCGCCGCCTCGTAGGGGGTCACGTAGCCGCCCGGCTCGTGCGAATCGATGACGATGCAGCCCGGCGCATTGCGCAGGATGTCCCGCGCTTCATCAGGCGTGATCGGATTTTCGAACTCGATATTGACCGCCTCGGAATGGCTGATGAAGACCGGCACGCGCACGCAGGTCGCGGTCAGCTTGATCTTTGGATCGAGGATCTTCTTGGTCTCGACCACCATCTTCCACTCTTCGCGGGTGTAGCCGTCCTCCATGAACGTGTCGATCTGCGGAATGAGATTGAACGCGATGCGCTTGGGAAACTTCTTCGGCACGACCTCGTTGACCTGGAACACCGCCTTGGTCTGCGAGAACAATTCGTCCATCGCCTCCTTGCCGGCGCCGGAGACCGACTGATAGGTGGCGACCACGACGCGCTTGATCTTCGCCTTGTCGTGCAGCGGCTTGAGCGCGACGACGAGCTGCGCCGTCGAGCAATTGGGATTGGCGATGATGCCGCGCTTGCGGAATCCCACGACCGCGTCGGCGTTGACCTCCGGCACGATCAACGGCACGTCGGAATCGTAGCGCCAGCACGACGAGTTATCGATCACCACCACGCCGGCGGCGACGATTTTCGGCGACCACTCCTTGGAAATGGCGGAACCGGCCGACATGAGACAGATATCGACGCCTGAGAAGTCGTAATGTTCGAGCGCTTTGACCTTCAGCGTCCGGTTGCCATACGACACCTCGACGCCCATGCTGCGGCGCGAGGCGAGCGCGACCACTTCGTCGGCGGGGAACGACCGCTCGGCGAGAATATCGAGCATTTCGCGGCCCACATTGCCGGTCGCGCCGACCACGGCGACGTTATAACCCATTGTTAACTCTCCGTTAACTATCCATCGAAAATTCGCTCCCGTCCCGGCGGCGCAGGAACCGGAGCGGAAGCGCTTCTAAGCGAGAAACATCCCAAACACAACGTTGATGGGATGGGCCGTGCATCCGGCCTCATGCTCAGTACCGGCGGACATTCGCGCCACCATCGTGCGCGTGCTCGCCTATATGGGCGGTCTTGCGGTCCTTGCCGTGGTGGCCGCGAGTTTTTTCCGCGCCCCTACGGGTGTCGCCGCCCTCGACCCTGCGCCGCTGCCGACGTGGATCCATGTCGAACGCCCCTACCCTGCCTTCGAACTCCTCATGCCTGAGCTTGCAGGAAGCGCGTTCAACTACGGCATCTTGCGCCGCTCCAACGATGGCGCTCGCAAGGACGTGCTGACCTTTGGCGAAGCGGCGGGCAGCGGACCCTACGTCATGGTCGAAATCTTTCGTCCGGGCGCCGAGGGTGAGCGCTTCATCGACGCGTCGAGCGAGATCGCCGCGCGGATCGTCGACTTCGCCGTCACCGACGACGTCAAGCCGGCCGGCCGGATCGACAGCAAATTTGGCCCGGTGCCGCTGGTTGATTTTGCCGTCGCGCTGCACGGCAAGGAGCGCCGCTGCCTCGGCTTCGCGCGGCCATTCGATCAACCAGCGATGCAAATTGCCGGCTGGTATTGCAGCGCCGGGCAGGAGGTGGTCGATCGGGCGACGCTCGCCTGCGTGCTCGATCGGCTCACCATCGTCTCAGGCGATCCCAAGCTCGACGAACTGTTCGCTCACGCCGAGCTCAAGCGCACTTTCTGCGGCCAGCGCAACCCGATCCTTGCTGCGACGCCGGAACGCGAAGAGCGGATCGCCCAGCCGCGGGGCACAAAGCTCCAGACTGTCAAACTCCGCGGACACAGTCCGCAGCACTGATCCAGTCATTCCGGAATCCATAATCACCGTCAGCGCAGAAAATTCACGGATCGTGATTATGGATTCCGGGCTCGCGGGCTTACGCCAGCGCCACGGAATGACGCGTGCGATTCACGTCCCGTAATTCTTAGCCAGATAAGCGGCGATGTCTTTGGCGTCGGCGTCGCTGATCGGGGCACCGAAAGCCTTGATCATCTTCGCGACCTCGGCGTTCCAGCCGGCCGCATTGAGAAACGGCGAGTTCATCTGGATGTAGTCGAGGCTGTGGCAAGCGCTGCAATTACCCTCCACTTTGTCGAGCCCCGGCCCCGGCTTGAGCTGAACCGTGGGTTCATCCGCCGCCGCGGGAAGGGCGGTGAGAGCGACGAACACGGCAATCGCAAATATGCACATTGAATCCTCCCTCAGCCGGCGTTGAGCGTCAGGCTTTGCATGACGTTGTTGTGATAGCCCGCCGGGTTGAAGAGCAAAGTGGCTGTCTGGGTCTGGCCGATCTTGTTGGTGGCGTTGACCATGACGGCGTTCTTCCCGCGCTTAGCCGCGAGTTGGAAGCTCCACGGCCGAAAGGCGTAACGGCCGAGATCATCGCCAAGCTTTGCCGCCGACCAGGTTGTGCCGCCGTCGGTCGAGGCCTCGACGGTACGGATGCCGTAGCCGCCGTCCCAGGCCAAACCGCTGATGGTATTGTTACCGACCTTCACCTTGGCGCCGTCGGTGTGGCTCGCGATCAACGAATTGACCACGATCTCCGTTATCGGCGTGCTGGTGGCATTTTCCTGCGTGATGAATCGCGCCACAATCGGGAATTCGCCGACCGGGATGCGGTAGGCCGGATTCATCCAGAACCCGCCCTGCGGCTTGGTCAGCGCTGTGATGCTGATGAGATGCTTCATCCAATAGGTACCGGTCCAGCCGGGCACGATGAGGCGCGCCGGGTAGCCATTGAAGTGCGGCAAAGGCTCGCCGTTCATCTCGTAGGCGATCAGCGTCGATTCATCGATCGCTTTCCACACCGGCAGGCTTTTAATGAAGTCGGGGGTCTTGTCGAAGGCCGGGCCTTCGGCGCCGTTGAACGCGATCTCGATCGCTTCCGGCTTCAGGCCGACGAGATCGAGAATGTCCTTGAGCCGGGCACCTTTCCAGCGCGCGCAACCCATCGCGCCATAGCCCCATTGCACGCCGGGTACATGCGGCTTTGACAG
>Ga0181536_10007214_pt1 | contig 10968 bp, 6 predicted proteins | sample PEATcosm2014_Bin_41_FD_121105 | JGI IMG/M metagenome (GOLD analysis project Ga0181536, IMG submission 121105) | Peatland microbial communities from MTU Mesocosm Facility, Houghton, MI, USA - PEATcosm2014_Bin17_60_metaG | ecosystem: Environmental > Terrestrial > Soil > Wetlands > Peat | place...
AGACTCCTCAGTTCTTGAGCTCTTGCCGATCGATCCCGACCTCGACGGCCTTCCGGATTCTGCTTCGTCCCAACTGTTCGAAGAGCTCACTGCAGAGATGTTCGGCGTATTTTGGCCGCGTGAAAACGCTACTCCGCTACCGCCGCCTTCCAACCAGTCTGTCGGGGATTGGCGCAAGGCGTCTCTAAATCCGATAACGGGCGTCGTCAGACTCGCAAACAATCGGTTCGATCCTTGGGATGACCCGACCGAAATTCACGGCTACCTTTATGATAGAAACCCGAACAGACTAGACCGCCACCAGAGAGCGGCTACTGATCCCGGGTCCTGCGTTCCGTATGCCTGCCCCTCATGTGGCACGAGTTACGAGTTCAGGAAGAGGGGTTACCGACTTTCGCCACTACGGAATTTCCGCACCGGCTTCGCGAAGACCACGCAGCTGCTCGCGACGGAGGTTTTTGAGGTCCTGCGAAAGACAGCTGCGCAGCCGAAGCTCGTCTCGTTTTCCGACAGTCGTCAGGACGCCGCAAAGGCGGCTCTCGATATCGAACGTCGGCATCACGAGGATCTGGCAAGGCAGATTCTTGTCGAAACTATTCGAGATGTCGCGGGGCGACGCGCCAGTGCTTCGGAACTCAAAAGCGCGTTTCAAGCGAACAAAGCAAAAATCCAGATCGCGATGGAGAACGACGATCCAAGTCTCGACGATCTTCTCATCGAGAGAAAACGTCTGCAGGCTCTCCTGACAAATGCCGAGGACCCCGCGGTTCCGATCTCGGAAATCATGGAAACGCTTGACGATCCGAGCTTCCAAGGACTTCGGCCAGACCGGGCCAGCCTGCGGCCGTATCTGCGCCGGTTTGGGGATCTCGGCGTTCATCCGATAGACGGGACCGGTGTGCGAAAGTTCCGCATCGGAGACGAATGGCGTGCAAATCACGAGTGGTACGAGTTTTTCGAACTTGAGAGCAACGGAATCGATTGGAAGGACATGCCCGGCAAGCGCAGTGACGTCGATGACGTTCGTAGAGACATCGTGCGCGAATGTCTGGAGACTGTCGCGCAAACGATTTTCAACAAGACCTACTTTTCCCTAGAGGAAACGGGACTCGGCTATCCGACCCTACCGCGGTATGCAGTGCGCGACCCCGACGACCAGAACGCCGTCGCAGCGTTTGTCCGCGTTTTGGGCGATTCTTATCGGGTTAACGAAAGCCCGTACGACAATCGCCCTAAGGATTGGACAGGCGTTCAGGACATCGGCCCGACGGAACGGGTCTTCCGTTTTGCATCGGCAGCACTCGGTGACGCTGGCCGAGCCCGGGAGGAACTGACTCGAATCCTTTCGATTCTTGATGGGCAGAGACATCCCGGCGGGATCATTCACACTGGTAGATTGAGCATCAGGGTCCCGAAGAACTGTGATCCCTACTGGCGATGCTCACGCTGCGGACGGGTCCAGTTGCACCAAGGTGTCGGCATCTGCACGCGATGCTTCGAAAGACTCGACGCCGATCCCTCCGGATCGATTGACGAAATCCGAAGGACAAACTTCCTGGGAAAGAGAGTAGAGCGAGGGGAGCCGGTGTTTCGCGTGCGCTGCGAAGAGCTCACCGCCCAGACAGACGATCCCGCCGAACGTCAGCGCCGGTTTCGAGGCATCTTGTTCGCGGCACCCTCGGCTCTGGAAGAAAACGCGAGATTCATCGATCTTTTGGCCGTGACCACGACGATGGAAGTGGGTATCGACATCGGTCCGCTCCAGGCAGTCTTCCAAGCGAACATGCCTCCTCAGCGCTTCAACTACCAGCAGCGGGTCGGCCGGGCCGGGCGCCGAGGTCAGGCATTTTCGACAGTTATGACCGTCTGTCGAAGCAAGAGCCACGATCTCTATTACTTCCGACATCCGGCTCGCATCACCGGTGATCCGCCGCCGCCGCCCTTCCTCACAAAGCGGCAGGCAATCATCGCACGTCGCCTCTTACGAAAGGCCTGGCTCGCCAGGGCATTCGAGAATCTCCGAGCCGATTGTCGCCAGGCTGGCGTGCCCTATCCGGGAGACGATGCGGCGCCTGACATACACGGAGAGTTCATACCGTCACTCGATTACTTCGACCCGGCCCAGAACTGGGCCGTCAGACTTCGTGATGAACTCGTCGCCACAATAGAAGATCGCGACCGCTTCGCCGCGGTTTTGACAATGGATTCCGAGATCGACCCTAATGATCTGGTCTGCGACTTGCAGCCGGATGACGTCATCCAGGAGATAGCGAAAGCTCGCGACCTCTTGGCGAACGACGTCCGCGACGGACTCGCCCACACTCTCGCCGAGGCCGGATTACTTCCGATGTTTGGTATGCCGACACGGGTCCGTAACCTTTACGTCGATTCTCTTGAGGACGAGGACGAACACCAGCGCGAGTGGAGCGTCATCGATCGAGACCTCGACCTTGCAATCTTCGAGTTCGCTCCGGGCGCAATCATCGTTAAGGATAAGCAGCAGCACCGCTCGATAGGCTTCACCGGACAGCTTGAGAATCCGTTCAGGCCGGGGTCGAGAAATAGTCCGAGGGATATTGCACCATTCACGCCGGCATTCGGCGATCCCTTCTGGCTCGTGCAGTGCACTCATTGCGGAAGCTGGCACCGCTTCAACTCGAAGCCAAACGGCACGGAATGCAAGACATGCCGCTATGTCCTGCCCGACGACACTGCCGGCGAATGTGTAACCCCCGCCGGATTCAGGACCGATCTGCACCCCCGCCTGATAAACGACAACGACCGTTTCGGATCGAAGCACAGGTCGATCACCGCTGAATTTAGAGAATTGCATCTGGCACCGGGAGGCCCGAACATCAGCATCGACTTCCTTCGCCAAGCCCGCACATATCGGCTCAACCGTGGCGGTGTTTCGAGCGTGAACGCTGCAGCTCCCCTCCCGCAAGGCTTCAGTGTGGACGGTTTTACTCACGCCATTCCGGGCCTTCGCCACACGCGCCTTTCCGGGCAATTGATCGCCACAGACCTCGTGCCACCAAACGGATACCAGCCCGATCCCGCCGGGGTTTCACGAAGCAACATATGGCTTGCAGCGGCAAAGACGACGGACTCCCTTTTCATGGCAGTGAGCGCCGTACCTTCGGGCCTGAGACTTGAGCGGGTCAGCGGGGGCAATCAAGTTACTTCCGTGCGGGCAGCGGCGCTGTCGGCGACCTTCATCATCGTCCACAGGGCCGCTCTGGACCTCGACGTCGATCCCGAGGAATTCGATATCGTGGACCCACGTGTTCACATGTCGAATGGCTCCGCTATACCCGTCCTACAAATAACCGACCACCTTGTGAACGGCTCGGGTTTCTGCGAACGTCTGGCAATGAAAGACGGCGCAGGACAGCCATATGTCGCGACAATGGTCAAGTCGGTCGTGACGGATGCAAGCGCGTTTCCTCTCAAGGAATACCGTGGCACCCGAGACGGTCTCGACCACGCCGCACAGTGTGATCAATCCTGTTACCTGTGCCTCCAGCGTTACGGTAATCAGTCTTATCACGGCCTCCTCGATTGGCGACTCGGCCTGTCTTTCTTGGAAGCACTCGACAACCCACATTTCTCCTGCGGCCTGGACGGTAACTTCGAAGCGAGTCCTTCGCTTTGGGACTGGCCCGCGCTTGCTCATCGCCATGCAACGGATCTGGTGCGGAATTACCGAACCGGCGGCGAAGTAAAGAGAATCGGAAGAAGCGAAAGGCTGACCGCGTTTCGCTTCGACCGAAACCGCGACAGATGGGCTCTCGTCGTGCACCCGCTGTGGGACGTTGAAAACCCCTGTGGCATTCTCGAAGAGGCCATACGCGAGCTGGGCACTCCGCCGGAATTCTCCGACACGTTCGAGCTTTCGCGACGTCAGGTTTCCGAACGCGAGAGGTTGCGACGCGAATGGAACAAATAGGCCAAATAGGCCATCTTCCGCCGCCGCTCCGGAAAATCGAAATCCCGCTTCATTTGAGCGTGACGCGGCTCGCAACCGCAGGACCGTGCTTGCTGCGCGCGGTCGCACCATCTTCCGATCTGCCGAAAGCACCGAGGGGCCCTCAAGCGGAGTTCGGAAGAGTCGTTCATGCTTTGATGGAACTCGCGGCAACCGGGCGCCTGGGCATCAACGGCATTCCAGGAGAACCGGCGGAGGCTTTGGAGTATCTACTCACGGGAACCGCATCCCGCCTCGCTTCGAACGATGAGACGCACCTCTACGCGAATCTGAGAGTGGGCTTCACGAGACGGGAATGGGAAAAACGTCGGTTCCTGGCCATCACCGGGGCACAGGAACTCGTCAAGGGGGGGCGCACAGGCCCGGGCGCAGATCTTTCATTTCCTCGGGCAGAGCCGCTGTCGCTCGCTCGCATCCTCAAGCGCAACGTTCCGGTCGCGGCTGAAGTCCCGTTCAAGTCTACGGCTCTCCGAATTCGCGGCCGGCTCGACCTTGTCGCTCTTGAGCCTCCGGACACGGTGAGAATCACCGATTTCAAGTCCGGCAGTGTCATGGACGTCGACGGAGTGCCTGGTGAACAAACTTCTCTCCAACTGCGCCTCTACTGGCTTGCGGTTCGTGAGCTGGCACCGGAGAAACAAGTGACACTACGCGTGGTAAGCCGGGACGGAGCATCCTTCATATCTACTGACGACGAGGCAAACGAGGCAACGTCGGAATGGCTGAGGGCGAGGACGGAACGCTTACCTGCGGGGAAACAGTTTGAAGCCGAGGAACTCGCCGTTGTCGGACCACAGTGCAGGCACTGTGACATGAGGCCTGTTTGCCCAGTATATCGGAGCTCCGTCGGAGCCCTCTGGAAGAGAACGGACGACCCGACCCTGTTACCACTCGATATCGCTGGAACCGTTCTCGGCTGCGAGACCGACGGAAACGGATATCTTTCGGTAAAACTAACGGATCTGGCGGAGCGAGTCGTCAAGATCCACAGGCTCAATCCGAGAAGCAGCTTCGGCTCCGCTTCAACGCCGGGGCAGGTGCTGTGGTTCTTCGATCTCGCATCGATCGAGGCAAGAATGCAAAGAACGGGTTGGCGTCATCCTCGAAACTTTCACGAGGTCGCCGCCATGGCGACAGAGCGGACCGCCTGGACTCTCAGGCTCTTTCTGGACTGACGCTCAAGGGCGGGAAGCACGAATATGCGCCTTCAGCGCACTGGCAAAATCTGCGGGGTAGGCGAGACTGCTCGCTCGCAGTCGCTGCCAGAAACCCGCTGCCGCTTTGTGCGAAAGCGCTCGAGGCTCGTAACGGAGAAATTCCTCTATCGACGTCTGCTTCCGTGCAACCGGCCACTTCGAAACGGGCACCTCGAAACGCTCACCCTTCCGGCCCATGGCCGCACTAGGCCACCGATCACTGCTACCCAGGCCCCTAAGCCCCTCAGGCGCTGGACCATAACCATCCGCCAGCGAAGTTCCGAGCCACTCGGAAACTTTCGTACTCACTGCGTTTCCCACCAAACGCCAGCGAACGCCGCGGCCATCCACGGATTCCGCCGGTTTGGTCCAATCGGCTGAAAACCCCTGGACTCGCTCTGCGTCCCGCAGGTCGGGAGTCACTATCGAACCGTCCTTCAACCAAATCGCAGGGGGTGAAGGGATACCCAACCCGGAACCACCTTTCAGGGTGGGGATGGCGTTCGGTGCCCAACCGAGGCCTCTGTTTCCCTCCGTCCAGTAGAAACCACACGGCGGGCCATCTCCGCTTCGAGACGGCACACTCGAAACGCTGTCCAGATATAGCTTCTTCCAGGGTTCTTCCTTCAGTCCTGCCAGGAGGAACACCCGTTCCCGTCTTTGAGGAAGGCCGAAGGAACGAGTATCCACCGTCCGATACGCCCAGGAATAGCCGAGGGCTTCCAGGCGGGACGTGACGTAACGAATTGCCGCGCCGCGATCCAGGCAGAGCATGAACGGAACGTTCTCAAGCACTACCCAACGAACGCGGGTCTTCTGGAGCAGCCTGAAAACGTGGCTCACTATGCCTGATTTCTCCCCGAGCATTCCCCGCGCTTGCCCTACCTGGGACAGGTCCTGACAGGGAAAGCCTGCCACGACGAGCTCGGTACCACGCGGCAAGCGTGATATCAAACGAATGTCTTCTTTTATCTCGATGCCGTCAAAGCGCTTTCTCAAGACAGCCCGTGCTGCCGGATCGATTTCACACAGGCACGCGACATCATGGCCGGCCTTCGCGAGTCCAACCTCGAAACCGCCGATCCCGGCGAATAGGCCGACGGTTTTCAGTGTCGTTCCGCTGCGCACACGCGTTCTCTTCCGGTGCAAAATCTACGTAGACGGCTGGCCACCAGCTCCGGATCGAACAAATTACACTCCCAGACGATGAGCACTCGGTAGCCTATCTGCCGCAACTCTCGGCATCGCTTCGCGTCCCGAGAGCGGTTCGCACCAAGCTTATTAGACCAAAAATCGGCGCGCGTTTTCGGCACCCGCGAGCCATTCGCACTCTTCGTCTTCGAACAATTCTTGTGCCCGTGCCAGAAACAGCCGTTTACGAAGATTGCCCAGCTCCTGGAACGGTTCGCCACGTCGGGCGACCCCGGCAAGTCACTATTTCGAACCCTATAGCGGATTCCGAGCTTGTGAAGGATTTTTCGGACCTGGAGTTCCACCGCGGTGTCCCTTTGGCCTACGGCCCGCATCATGCGCGAACGGGTCTCAGCGTTGACGATGTCCTCCGAACCGGCGTTCCGAACCGGAGCCGAAGGCGATTGATCGGAGGCGGGCCGAGAGCTGTTCATCCGCGCTTCATTTATCGTCGCACTATCCGAGCTTTGCTCATATCGGCACCCTGTGGCGCGCTCTCAATGTCCGCCTGGTGGTCGAGCAAGGCCCTGAACCTCTTTGGACTAGCTCGGAGCGCGGGGCGCTACTATCCATCTCACTCCACCTCCCCGTTGAGCAAATTATTGCACCCGGGGCTAGGGCGCGCTTTCACGGTTTCATCGCCGCTGTTTCGGCGGGCGAGCGGCAGTTGTGTCGACGGGTCACCATGAGCGCTCGCGCTAGGCTCAGTACACTACCCCTCCTCGTACCCCCAACCGCTGGCTATAGGCAAGTCGACCGTCGGCCGGGACCGGCCTATTGGGCGCCTCGAATTCCATGATTCTTGGTAGCAACGCTGGTAGCAACCGCCATCAAACGCGATAGATCCCGGTGGACGGTTTGAGATAGCCATAACGCCAAGTTGTTGATCTATGGACGCCGGCGGACCCATTGGAACGTTCACCCGCGAACTTCGAACCAGCAGAACGCGCCACCGTCGCCCCAGTCTGCGGCCAAGGGTGCCGCCGTGGTAATGGATCAACGCGCAAACACAAAACCCAGGGATACCGCGTTTATCGCGTTGACGCCTTCGATGGTTTCAGCCGATCGACGATCCGAAAAAGTTGGCTGGCGAAAACAATCACCTCGGCCGCGTCCTCCGCATGGGTTGGGACGTGGCGGTGGCTTTGGGGATTTTTGTAAAGACCGATTGCGCCCGCGAAGAGATTGGCCATTGCCTCCTGTTCAGCGGTTGGTATCTGCGTATCGGTGAGCGGGCCGGGGGCGACAGGCTGGTTGTTCTTTGTTGCGGGCCTGAACGCGGCGCGCATCAGGTCCGTGCCGTAGTCGTTGGGGCCGAACTTGCCGGCGTTGCGGACGGCGACTTCCACTTCCCGGAAAGCCTGAAAAACCGCCGTGTCATATTCGCCGCGCAGGAAGGCCGGATAGACCTTGCTGGCGATGAGCGGCTCAAGCTGCGTTTTCGGTAGCAGGGCTGCCTTGCGATAGGTTGCAAAATCGTCGCGGGACGTGATCTGCTTTCCCCGCCGCGAAATCAAAAACCAGCCTCCGGTCGAGCTTGGCTTTTCCACGAGCAAGGCCGCACTCTGAAGCCAGGCCCAAGCTTCCATCAAGGCGAGATTCACCTGGGGCTGCTTATCCCCGTATTCGGGCGTCTCGCGCGTGTTCGTCGGAGTGAGAGAATTGAAAAAATTGTGGCGGCTGATGCCGCCGTGCTGGTAGACCGTGTTCCCGGAGACGCCTTCGTAGCTGTTCAGGTGCATGAGCAGCACGCCGGCGAGCTCCTCGACTTCGACGTCGAGCAGGTCGGCCACGTTCGGGACGAGGGACGACAAAGATTTGTACATGGCCTTTAGATAATGACCGTTGCCGCCGCCCAAATCCGGCCGTAGGCGTCTCTGGCCGCCGTGAGCGACGGTTCATCGAGTTCGATCATATACGTGGGCTTTTTCTTGGCGGCATCTTTGATGGACTGCCCGATCACCCATCCGTGCTGATTCACAAAGACCGCCCGGTCGTGAATGTCGGCGCTCGATCGCAGTGCGAGCGGCCTGCTTTTGGCGAACATCCTTGCAACCGTCTCAACATTGGCGCCTATTTTGTTCGTGAGGATGCGGACGGCCGCGCCGTCGGGAACTTTGCCGACGTACAGGTTGAACACTTCCTCGTCGAGGTAGGCATCGACGAGGAGGACATCCTTTGTCGCCGTCTGAATGAGCGAACTGAGGTCGCGATAAAAAGCATACTGGTCGCCGGGTTCATAGACGCCCTTAATTTCTTCCTCGGGAAGCCGCAGCCGGAGCGTGCTGATCAGGCAGCGCAACAGGGCCTCTTGCTCTTTAATCCTTAGCTCGAAATTAATCTGGCGCTGCCGTGGGCTGATGCCCATCATGTTGTGCTGGCCGGCTGCTCTGGCCATGTGGAATTTGCCAAGCGACGAGCTGGGATCACCGAAGGCGCCTTCGATGATGCTTTGGGTGAGGTGCTCCCACTCCGATTCTGCCGCGTCGGCTTCGTCGTATTTGCGCCCCTCAAGCTTCTGGAGGCTGTCGAGCTGCTCCGTGATGGCTTTCAATGCCCGGTCGGGCGGCAGGGTGGGTTCTTTTTGCACGGCTGCTCTGCGGGGCGGCATGGTCCTCCTTTTCGGTTGTTATAAGGACGGTATCATACGCTGTGGGCCGTTTTCGTGACACCCTCAAGCCCTTTCCGCCTGGCGGTCTCACGTCCATCGTGGGCGGTAGAGCACTAGCGCGATTCTTTATCGCCTTCAGTTCAGTCCTGGATTCTATGTGCGGTTCACATGGTCCGGGTCACGGGCAGTGAGCGTCAGATACGCCCACGCGGGTTGATCCGGTTCCACCCGGCTTCGATTTTACGACCGAAGATAAGCCAGCCGGACCATGGCTACTGCTAAGCTATCGAGCGTTGAAGCTGCTTGTTTAGAAAACCAAAACAGTTTAGGATAGTGATATGAGGCAATCGGAGATTCAGCAATTCACCAGCTGGATGGGTAAGAGGAGCTACAAAGCCCGGCTTGAACGGTTCGGGCTGGAACGGCTCCAGGAGATCGCCCGCAAGAACGGCAAGCTGGGCGGGCGCCCGAAGGGCAGCGGGAAAAAGCAGCGAAAAGGCGGGGAGTGAAATGCCAGTATTTCAACCAACGTACAAAGATCCGAAAACGGGAGAGCAGACGAAAGCGGCGGTGTGGTGGTACGACTTCACCTTCGCCGGTAAGCGCATCCGTGAGTCTGCCAAGACCACATTGAAGACTCTGGCACGGATGGCAGAGCAGAAGCGGCGACGGGAGCTTGAAGAGGGCTTCAACGGCCTTGCGGACAAGCGCGACGAACGCATCAGGACGATAAAGGAACTGGCGGATGAATACCTCGCAGAATACAAACTCCGCCACAAATCGGTGACGTTCGCCGAGTACGCCCTTGGCAACGTAACGCGTCATCTCGGCGAACAGATGGCTGTCGAAATGGCCGAGAAGACCGTCAAGGAGTACCAGTCAACCCGACTGAAGGAAAAGGCCGCGCCCAAGACAATTAACGAAGAGGTCGGTTTCCTGCTGAGAATCCTGGGCGATGCGGGAGACGCCATCAGGGGGCGGATGCGGCGCGAGAGAACCTTGAAACTCAAGGTCCACAATCAGATCGGCAAGGCGTATACACCGGAGCAAAAGGCCGCGATGGTGGTGGCGGCGGGCCAGTCGCGCTCACCGGCTATCCGTCCGGCGCTGATGCTTGCCCTGAACGCCGGTATGCGGGACGCTGAGATCCGCTGGCTGCAGTGGGAGCGTGTTGACCTGATCCGGGCGTTTCTCAGCGTGGGCGAGAGCAAAAGTGAGGCCGGTGAGGGTCGAACGATCCCATTGAACTCTGAACTGCTGGACGCGCTGAAAGAACACGCCAAGTGGTACGCAGGCCGGTTCGGAACAATACGGCCCGACTGGTTTGTGTTCCCTTATGGCAAGCCTTACCCCAAAGATCCCACCCGGCCAATGGTGACCCTCAAGACGGCATGGGGGACCGTGCGCAGGAAAGCCAACGTCACGGGGCGGTGGCATGACAACCGGCACACGTTCGTTACGTGCCTAGCCGAGTCGGGCGAAGCGGGCGACGAAACCATCCGGAATATTGCAGGCCACGTCTCTAGACGGATGCTGAAGCACTATTCGCATATCGGTATGGAAGCCAAACGGCGAGCTGTCGAATCGCTGGTTTCGAAAAAGGTGGCAGCGGGGAGGCCCGATGTGGGGATGGCTCAAATCCCAGAATGCTCCGCCAAAGAATCCACCAAAGTAGAGCAAATCAATTGAGGAATTGAGATCGCGTTGGCTTGTAACTTATTGGTTTATTTGGCTCCTCAGGTAGGACTCGAACCTACAACCCTTCGGTTAACAGCCGAATGCTCTACCATTGAGCTACTGAGGAGCAACAGTGCGCAGGCTTTTTCATTATAGTCAGAGCGCGCCGCGGCGTGTCAAACCAGTCTTGTATAACGCAGGATGAGCCTGAAGCGGGGGTGTGTTTCTAACGCAGAATGAGCCTGAAGAGGATGGGAGGCCGCATGCTGGGGATTGATCGTCAGCATGAAGAACGGAGAGCGGCT
>Ga0181536_10007216_pt1 | contig 10965 bp, 7 predicted proteins | sample PEATcosm2014_Bin_41_FD_121105 | JGI IMG/M metagenome (GOLD analysis project Ga0181536, IMG submission 121105) | Peatland microbial communities from MTU Mesocosm Facility, Houghton, MI, USA - PEATcosm2014_Bin17_60_metaG | ecosystem: Environmental > Terrestrial > Soil > Wetlands > Peat | place...
TGATTGTAAGGACGAGATGGAACTGGCCGTCGAGATCTCGGCTTGCGCTGCTGATTCCGCATTTCTCGGGCATAGCGAAGAATGAGGAGATACGCGGAGCAATAGATCCGGGGCAAAGATGATTTCCTCGCCCGCTGCCGACGAGGATAAAGCCGGAACTCCTTCGCTTTGCTATCGGCCACGAGCTGGCTCCAGGAGACGATCGGTACTGGCACGCTCGCGGACCACCTGGTTGAAATCTCGGCTGGTGCAGTGAGACATGAAAACCTCCCCTCAATTACTAGGGAATGGGAGAGGGTGTTTTCTTACAAGAAAATTGTAAAAAAATAGGTGCATCCCAATGGGATGCAGGTATGTGAAAGTGCATCACGCCGTAAGCAACTGATGCAGTGGAGCTTACTCCGAAAAAGTATGCAAAGTGCATCCCAACCCTTTATGTTCCCCTCCGCGTTTTGTCTGTCGAATGGATCATCCCGGTTGTTACACTTTGCTTCAAATCGTTTGCACTTTGGTGCACTTTGCTTCATACTGCTTGCACATTGCTTCACTCCATGAAAACAAGGTACTTACCTCTGCCTCGATTCCGCGCACTCAAGGACGAGAGGCCGCCCTCGCAAATCGCTTTCTTCCGCGCCTTGTACCCAGAAATTACAGCCACTTTGCGAATGGGCCACACATTGAAAGCAGTCCATCAGAGGCTCGTTGAAGACGGTGTCGAGGTTTCGTACTCCCTTTTGCGGACCTACGTTAGCCGCATCCGTAGGGAGCAAGCTCCGACCGCACGTGCTCCACAAAGCTGTAAATCACAACTGCCGCCGGTCGCTTCGACTCGGACTACAACCGTAACGGAAGATCCATTGGCAAACGCCATGAGAGCACTCAGCAAACCGCGATACAGCGTCAAGGAAGCTATGTGCGACGGAGACCCCTCGAAAAAAAAGTTGGTTTGATTGTCAGATTCCGGCCTCTCCCATTCCCTTAGGTATAGAGGGACTAAATGGCGAACGACCAATTCGATTACAGAACGGTGATGGCCCCCAGGAGCTTCGATGGCTAGAACGAATACTTCGACCATTGCGATGGCAAGTACGTGAGCGAGAAGCGGCTATTTGTTCAGCAACGGGAACTGCTGCGTTTGCATCAACCGGTGTTGTCACGCGTAAGCATACGGCTGTTAAACACTTCAGCAAAAACGAACCTTCGCGAGACGTCCGAACTGGGAGGGAAGGAATTTGGGCTATCAGGCTGACTGCCCTGACGGAAGAACAGTTATGAGCATCGCGGATCAATTCATGGAGGCCATCGTCGAAGGCGTAGCGCGTCGGCTCGAAGATAAGCTCGATCGGCCTGACGGACCCAGGCTGCTGACGATAGAGCAGGCTGCCCAATATCTTGGGTACACACCCGCAGCCGCCCGACACATGGTGGCGAAGGGCCAGCTGCCTTGTGTACGGAATGGGCGGACCATTCGTTTCGATGCGGCGGACCTAAATCGCTGGATCGAGGATCACAAAGGCAATGGATCGAGATAGACTGTCCCACATGGCAAAACGAGGACTAGGCACAGTGTACTTGCGCGGTCGTATCTGGTGGATCTGCTACTGGAAGGGCGGCAAACCTTATTTTGAATCATCCAAATCCTGCATCAAGGCCGACGCTATACGCATGCTAAAACTGCGCCAGGGGCAGATCGTCACGGGCAATTTCGTGCGCGCCGACCGGGCCACCATGGGCGATTTGTTCAAGCTAGTCGAGGAAGACTACGCAGCACGCGAATGTCACTCGCTTTACGAAACCAAGCTGCGAATCGCGCGGCATCTGAAGCCGTTCTTCGGCAATCTTCGCGTGGCTGATTTCGAAACGCAGCACGTCCACAGGTACGTTGGGGGCCGACAGAAAGCAGAGCCGCGGCCGGCTAACGCCACATTGAACCGAGAACTGGCGATCGTCACGCGGGCTTTTCGGATTGCGGCCGAAATGACGCCGCCCCTTGTAGGCCACGTGCCGCGAATGCCCAAGCTGAAGGAAGATAACGTGCGCACGGGATTCCTAGAAGACGAGCAATACCGCACGCTTCTGCACCAGCTTCCCGATTACCTGCAACTGCTGTTCGTGACCGCCTTCCACGTCGGCTGCAGGAAGGGCGAGCTGCTTCTCGTTCAGTGGCCACAGGTCGACTTCAAGAGCAAGGAAATTCGGCTTCGACCTGGCACGACGAAGAATGACGAGGGCAGAACGCTGCCCATCTACGGCGACATGCTGCCCTGGCTTGAGATGGCTTATGCGCAGCATCAGGCGAAATTCCAACAGTGCCTGTGGGTCTTTCAGAAAGACGGCGAACGCATCAAGAGCTTCCGTAAGGCTTGGGCGTCGGCCTGCACGCGCGCTGGCGTCCCCGATTTGCTGTTCCACGATCTGCGACGCTCCGCCGTTCGCAATATGGAGCGTGCTGGCATCCCGCGCAAGATGGCAATGGCCATCAGCGGGCACAAGACGGAGGAGGTTTACCGGCGCTACGCCATGGTGAGCCCGCGCGATATCCGCGATGCAGCGGCGAAAATGGAGCGGTTCTTTCAAGAGACCATTACAAAAACCATTACAGTGCCCGCGACTGGGGCTTCAAAACCTGGACGAAGTAACTGACTTCATTGGGGTGGGTGGTGGGATTCGAACCCACGGCCACTGGAACCACAATCCAGCGCTCTACCAGCTGAGCTACACCCACCGTGGAGGGAACATTTAAGTTTAGCAAGCCTGCGCTCCCTAGCGCTAGCTCCGACTCCGGGGGACGTCGTGCGCAGTCGGAACTGGCCACCAAAGAAACTCCCTCCCTATCTTCTCAGAGGAACGTATTGCGTGTGAATCAACGCGCAAGTTTTGTCCAGCTGGTACCTCTTTGTCATCGTTTCGAAACAGTGCTTTGGTAGGCTCTAAAAACGCCCTTAGGGTTTTTATTCAAAACAAGGAGTTCGAATGTTTCAAAGCTTGCGAAGTCGACTACGTCACAGCCTCAGTCACGCCTGCGCGGCTCTGCTGCTTAGCCTGATTTTCTCTGTTGGCGCCGCTATGGCTCAGTCCACGTTCGGCGCGATCCTGGGAACTGTCAAGGATAATTCCGGCGCTGTCGTTCCGAAGGCTACTGTAAAAGCCACCAACACGGATGAAAATGCGAGCCATGAAGTTACAACAAATGGAAATGGCGACTATGAGTTTTTGAATATTGTCCCGGGCCACTACAGAGTGGAAGTGACTGCCCAGGGTTTTGAGCGCTTCTCGGCGATGGACTTGACGCTGGTTGCCCGCCAGACGCTACGTGTCGATGCGGCTCTGCAAGTAGGTCAAATGTCGCAAACGGTTTCAGTGGAGGCATCGGAGGTAGGTGTTATCGCCACCGATTCCCAGGTGATTCAAGAAACGTTCGATCCGCAGGCGCTGCTGAACCTGCCGGCGAACATCCGAGCCAACGGCAACACGAGCCCCTACCAGCTCATCCAGGTGTTGCCGGGCGTACAAGCCGACGACAGCGGCAACTTCTCGATTGCAGGCGGCATCCCATCCCAGACGCAGTACTCGCTCGACGGAATTTCGATCACGGACGTAACTGGGAATCAACCATTGACCAATGCGTTTCCGTCCTCCGAGTCTATTGCCGAGATCAAGGTGCAGGGCGTCGGCAACAATGCCGAGTACGGCCAAGTGGGAGATGTCACCACGGTCTCGAAGAGCGGCACGAACCAATTTCACGGCGATACATTCTGGTACACGCAGAATGCCGCGATGAATGCAATCAACTTCGGAGAAACGTCCAAGCCCAAGCTCATCGCGAATGACTTTGGCGCGTCGATAGGCGGACCAGTCCTCATCCCGCATTTCTACAACGGAAAGGACAAGACCTTCTTCTACGGGACCTATGAAGGATTCCGTTACCCGCAAACTCAGCTTAAACAGGAGGAGGTGCCGACGCAGGCCATGCTAAGCGGCAACTTTAACGGTAACGGCACGGTCATCGATCCGACAACCGGGCAGCCGTTTCCGAACGACACGATTCCGGCCAGCCGGATTAACCCTGTGTCACAGAAGTTCTTCTCGTTTTTCCCTGCTCCAAACGCCGGCGACCTAAACACGCTCCACGCTGCCAATTACGTTATCAACGGCGATGCAAGCTATCACTCCGATCAATACGACGTTCGAATCGACCAATATCTCAATTCGAAACAGTCGATCTTCGGCCGCTGGACCTGGAAAGACATTGGCAATGCTTCCCCCAACGACCTTCTGGTGCCTCCCAACAACAATATCGATAACTATCGCCTCCTGGTGATCGCCTATAATTACGCGATTCTGCCCAATTTACTGAACGAGGTGCGTTTCGGCTTTACTCGCGAAGACCGGGGGAATACGAACCCCTTGAACGGTGCGGCTTTCGAGCAGTCGCTGGGGCTTCAAGGCCTAGTGGGGCTGCCGGCGTTCTTCAACGGCCTGCCGGACGTCGAGATCAATAACCTTCAGGGCCTCGACGCCGACCGCTTGGAGGGCATCACGCACAGCCGGACATTGCAGGCAGTCGACAATCTGACCTGGACTCTTGGCAAGCACACTATGAAGTTTGGATTCGATTACCGGCATATCCAGGCGATCGACCCGCTCGGCTTCCTGAGTGGCGACAATTACGGCGGGTTCAGCTTCAGCGGCCAGTTCAGCCAAGTGCCGTTCGGTGACTTTCTGCTCGGGATTCCCGCCTCTACCGATTTCGACGACGTTAAGCAGGACAACGACGGCATCACCAATCACTACAATGCGTACGCCCAGGACAGTTTTCGCGTCAGCTCGAAGCTAACTCTGGAGTACGGGCTGCGATTTGAATTCCATCCAGGCTATACGGATGCCTCTGGCAACATAGGCAACTTCAACCCCAATGTAGCGAGGTCAGGCGCGGTTATTTATCCCGACGGTTCAGCCGGTCTGCTGGCCCCCGGTTTTCTCGAAGGCGCGAACGCCTGCATGCCATATGGAAGCACAACAGGCCCTAGTCTGAACGGTGCTCCTTGCATGCCGGTACTTTCCGCCAGCCAAGCCGGGCTTCCCGAAAGCCTGCGCACAGCCCCGGTCCGGTTTATGCCGCGCTTTGGCTTTGCCTACCGGCCTTTCGACAACAAGACCGTGTTTCGAGGCGGCTACAGTATCTACAACACCGAGGTGCTGGGCTCCATCTACTACGCGCTCACCGGGACTCTGCAATCCGCGACCTACACCTACAACAACACTATCACGAATGGCGTCCCTGCCATTGTGTGGCCGAACGTAAAGACAGGCGGAGCAGGGTTCACCGCGTCGGCTCCGGGAACCGACTATTTCGGCACAGCGAACCAGATCAACTATAAGGACCCGTACTCCGAGCAATGGAATTTCTCGATCGACCGCGACCTGGGCTTTAACACCGGGCTGCGCGTCTCGTACATCGGCATGGAGACTCACGATCTGGTGTGGGCGCCGAACTTGAATCAGTCGAACTACTCCACCACCTACTACACTCAACAGCCTTTGAGCAGCCGTCCCTTCCCCAACTGGGGTGTCGTCAATACCCGCGCCGACGGTGCAAACTCCAGCTACAACGCAGCCCAGTTGGAGGTGAACCACCGCTACAAGAGCGGATTGACGTTGAACTCGGCTTACACCTTTGCAAAAGATCTAGCTGACAATCAGGGATACACCCCTGGCAACGGCAACTTTAGTTTTGCCGGTGAGAACGCCGGATCCCGCACGATGGATGCGCTTGACCTGAAGCACGAATACGGTTCGGTATTCGGCGTGCGAAAGAACCGCTGGATCACATCCGCGATTTACGATTTGCCGGTTGGCCGCGGCCGCCAGTTCGGATCCAGCATGAATCGTCTCCTCGACGGAATTGTTGGCGGCTGGCAGTTCAGCTCGATTTTCCTGTGGCAGAGCGGACCGTACATGTCGCCCTACTTCGGCGGCGGCGATCCATCAGGCACGGGGTCGGGTATCATCGGGCGCGCTCAGGCTCCCGATCTAGTCGGCAACCCCACTTTAAGCAATCCGACAGCGGGCAATTGGTTCAATGCGGCCGCGTACACTTGCCCGGGCGTCCCCGGGTGGCAGGTCGGCACGCCTTGTCTCATTGGAACCCAGGGGAATGGTGCTCCGATCGGACGTTTCGGCAATGCCGGGATCAGCACGGTGGTTGGTCCAGGCACGGTGAACTTGAACGCAGGCCTGTCCAAGAGCTTTGTGATTACCGAGGGTGTGAAGATCAGAATCCAGGGGTCGTTCACCAACGTATTGAACCACTTAAATTTGGCAAACCCGGTGATGGCGATCGACAGTTCCAGCGTGGGTCAAATCACCAGCGCCCGGCCCGCCGACTTTGGCGGCAACCGTACGGGCCAGGTGGGCGCGCGCATCGAGTTCTAACCTTCCTGCAGTTCGCTTACGTCGTCGGGGACTTCCGGCATGGGGGTCCCCATTTTTTTAGGGCGATAGCCGCCAGCAGAAGTATGGCTGGATCGACGGGAAGACGATAGCGGGCGGACGCCAGCGTGAGATAGGACGCCAGTGGGTAGACAATCACAAAAATGCTGGCTGGAAAGGTATGCGGGCTGCGCTCGCGATAGAGCGCCACGATTCCGAACAACGCGCCGATGGCGGCCAGGAGATTGAACAGCAACAATCCACGGTAGCGGAGCGAACGTGCATGCAGAAAATCCTGGATGGGGGTCGCCGTGCCGCCGCTCCAGAATGCCACGAAACGATTCCGAATCAGACGCACTTCGCGCCATGGATCAGCAATCATGAAGCGAATCGCCTCCTGCTTCTTCGCATCCATGTACGCGACTTCGCCCATCTGAACGTACCGTTCGCGATCGGCTGAGTTGTCGATCGGATGCAACGCACCCGCCCAACCACCCTGCGTCTCGTCGTTATTGCCCATCCACAATTGCAGGCCCATGACGGAGCGTAACGGAATGAAGGCGTGGAACACGGCGTAGTTGCGAACGGTCCAGGGCACACAGCAGAGCACTGCGGCGGCGAGCGCGAGTGCCGGGTGAGCGATGCGACGCGTTCGATATGCGAGCCAGCCCAATAGAAACGGCAGTGGCGAGGCCAGGGTTGCGTTGGTCATCAGGGCAAAGCCCCACAGCAAACCGTATCCCACCCAGCCGCGCAGGGTCGGGGATTCAGTCAGCGCCAGGGTAGCCCACAGGATCGCGGCCGCCAGCAGCGCCGAGAGCGAGACATCCCAAATCGACACAGTAAAGACGATCGCGTTAGGCCACACAGCCCAGAGCCAGGCAGCGATGGCGGCCGTTCCCAGGCCTGCTATCCGCTTACCCGCAAAGAAAATCGGCACACAAGCCAGCGTCGAAAAGAAAATGTTGACGAGAATCGCTGCTACATAGGAGGAAAACGTATAGATGCCAAAGATACGGAAAATCCCGGCGACCAGCAGAGGATAAACGGGCGTCGTCCACGCCGTTGGCCCCGTGTCCGCACGGAACGGGTCACCGAATCCTTTGCCGCGGGCTAGCGAAACCGCTATGTTCCCGGGTTCGAGCAAGAACGGGATGGCACTCAACGCCTGGCGGGAGCGAGGATGCTGATAATCCCACGCGTAACTGAGACGCAAGCTCAGTGCAACCACCAAAATCAGCGGCAGAGCCGCCAGCGTCAGGAATATTCTTCGCACAAGTTGAGTAGGGCGCAGCCGCAAGGACTCGCGTTACGAAGCGTCCGCACCCTTTGTTTTACAATATGACTTCAGGGTCTTCCAATGTCGTTCGATTGTTCCGCCATAGCGAGCACGGTGAGTTCCACCTACACGCTGGAAGACCAGGAACGGATGACCCGTGCCCGGAACTATTTCGCCTGGCAGGAACGTCTGGTCCGGCGAGAGCTTGGGCGAAGAGTTGTGGAGGTAGGCTGCGGCCTCGGCAACTTCACGGGAATGCTGCTCGATCGAGACGCGGTCATCGCAGTCGATTCCGAGCCTGCTTGCATCGAACGGCTCAAGCAGCGGTATCCGAACTGGGGAAATCTGCACGTGTTCGCTTGCGATGCGGGGAGTCCGGAGTTTCGAGGCCTCGTCGGGTTTCGCGCGGATTCCTGTGTCTGCCTGAACGTTGTGGAACACATCGAAGATGATGCCGGAGCGCTGCGAGCAATGGCGTCGGTTCTCGCGCCGGGCGGCGTGATCGTGCTGCTGGTACCGGCATTTCAAGCGCTCTACGGTCCGATTGACAAGAATCTGGGCCATTACCGCCGGTACAGCCGCCGATCCGTCATCCAGCTGGCCGAGGCCGCGGGCCTGCGCGTTCGCAAGGCTCACTACATGAACTTTCTTGGCTTTTTCGGCTGGTGGGCCAACTCCCACATTTTCCGGCGGCAGGCACAATCCGAAGAGCAGATCGGCATTTTTGACCGTTACCTAGTACCCTTTCTCTCACGTCTAGAAGATTGGGTTCGGCCTCCGTTTGGCCAGTCCGTGTTCGCAGTGCTTGAGAAGCCGTGAAGATCTCCGTTATCATTCCCGTCTATAACGAATTCCGCACCTTCAACCAGGTGCTGGAGCGCGTGCGCCAGGCACCGCTGCCGGAAGGCTGCTCCAAAGAGATCATCGTGATTGATGACGGATCAACCGATGGGACGGCGCAAGTATTGCGGGAACACGTGCGCGCCGGGATCATCGTCAGCCACCGCTCCACGACAAATTTTGGAAAAGGAGCGGCGATCCGGACAGGGATCACACTCGCATCGGGCGATATCGTCCTCATCCAGGACGGCGATCTGGAGTACGATCCGAACGATTACTCACGTATTTTGGAACCGATCGTGCATAGCCGGGCGGACATCGTATATGGTTCCCGTTTCCTAGGCAGGCCCGTGGGCATGGCACTGAAGAACCGGATCGCCAATCGCATCCTCACCGCGACGGCGAACTTCCTTTACGACGCGCGCCTCACCGACGAAGCCACTGCCTACAAAGCCTTCCGCCGCTCTGTGCTCCGGGAGTTGCATCTCGCGTGCCGCCGGTTTGAGTTCTGTCCGGAAGTCACCGCGAAGGTGCGGCGGCTCGGCTACGCAATCCACGAAGTGCCCATCCATTACAATGCGCGGGGCATTGCGGAAGGCAAGAAGATTCGCGCGCGCGACGGTTTTGCCGCCCTGTGGACGCTGGTAAAATACCGCTTTGCTTCTCGCCGGACATTGGCTCGTACGGTAGCCATCGGTGCGCTCGCGGCCCACGGCAGTTCGCATTGAGGTCGATGTTTCTATTCGACCTGTTTCGGTCGTTCCTTCCGCTCCAAAATCCCCTCGGCTTTGGCTCGAGCGACTTCCTCGAGCTCACGCTGGCCGTGACGTTACTCCTGCTGGCGCTGATCTGGCGCCCCTGGATCCAGACTTACGGGAGTAAGCTTGCCGCAAGAACCGGCTGGTGCATGCTGCTGCTGGCCGTGCTGCCCGTCGTGCTTCGTCTGGCACTGCTTCCACAGCACCCGATCCCTTCGCCTGACATCTATGACGAATTCAGCCACCTGCTCGTCGCCGACACGTTGCGTCACTTCCGTCTGGCCAATCCGCCGCATCCTCTGCCTCAATTCTTCGAAACCTTCTTCGTGTTGCAGGAGCCGACTTACAGCTCAATCTATCCGATCGGTCAAGGACTGGTATTAGCTCTCGGCTGGACGCTTTTCGGTCACCCCTGGGCCGGCGTCGTTATTTCTATCGCGGCGTTTTGCTCGCTTTGCTATTGGATGCTGCGTGCCTGGACGACACCCGGCTGGGCGCTCGTCGGTGGTGTGCTAACAGTCATCGAGTTCGGCCCCCTGAACCAGTGGATGAACAGCTATTGGGGCGGCGCGGTGCCCGCAGCGGCTGGTTGCCTGGTGTTCGGCGCGCTACCCAGACTGCGCACGAGCGCCCGCCTCCGCGATGGCGCCTGGCTCGGTCTCGGCCTTGCCCTGCACTTGCTCACGCGACAGTACGAATCCATTTTCTTGCTCTTGAGCGTGATTCTTTTCTTTGTGCCAGACCTGCGCAAATCCGATTCCTTGCGCAGGCTCGCCAGACCGGCGGCGATGGTGCTGCTCGTTGTATTTCCCGCCGTGGCCATTACGTTCTTACAAAACAAGCGCGTCACCGGGAGTTGGACAACGTTGCCCGAAATGCTCAGCCAGTACCAATACGGCGTCCCCGCGGGATTGACGTTTCAGCCTGACCCCGTTCCCCACCGTCCATTGACTCCGCAACAAGCGCTCGACTACAAGATGCAGCTCTCGTTTCGCGGCCCTCATAATGAGACCTTTGGAAGCTTTCTATTGCGTCTCGAGTACCGCGTGCGATATTACCACTTCTTTTTTCTCGCGCCCCTTTACCTCTTGCTGCCCATCTTCCTCGCGACGATCCGCGAGTACAGGTTTGTCTGGGTGGTAATTACTATCAGCGCCTTCGCGCTGGGCGTGAATTTCTTTCCGGCGTTCCAGTTTCACTATATAGCCGCAGTCTCGTGTCTGTTCGTGTTGATATGCGTAGTAGGCCTCAATCACTCAAGCCGGTTCTGCGTTCGCAGCTGGCCCGCTGGGCAGGATGCGGCCGTGCTGGTGATTTTCCTTTGCCTCGTTCAGTTCACGTTCTGGTACACGCTTCACATTCTCGACAGCCAGGAATTTTCCATGGCCGCACGCCAATACGAAACCTGGGACGCCATCAATCACCGGAATCCGGAGCGGCGCATCGCGATAAACAACCAACTCGCACAGCTTCCCGGCAAGCTGCTGGTTTTTGTGCGCTACTGGCCGCAGCATATCTTCCAGGAAGAGTGGGTGTTCAATGGCGCCGATGTCGATGCTTCTCGCATCGTTTGGGCCCGCGATCTCGGTGCGGCGGAAGATGAGAAGCTGCGGCACTACTATCCCGACCGCGCGGATTGGCTATTGGAACCAGACA
>Ga0181536_10007217_pt1 | contig 10962 bp, 9 predicted proteins | sample PEATcosm2014_Bin_41_FD_121105 | JGI IMG/M metagenome (GOLD analysis project Ga0181536, IMG submission 121105) | Peatland microbial communities from MTU Mesocosm Facility, Houghton, MI, USA - PEATcosm2014_Bin17_60_metaG | ecosystem: Environmental > Terrestrial > Soil > Wetlands > Peat | place...
ATGGACCATCGTCCGCTGCTGGCGAAGATCATCGCGCCGACGCTGGTCATCGCCGGCAGGCACGATCCCGCGACGCCGCTCGAAAGCAACGAGTTCATCCGCCACCACATTCCGGGCGCCAGGATCGCCGTGCTCAATGCCGCCCACATTGCCAACATCGAGCAGCCCCAGGCCTATGCCGACACCGTGCTTGGATTTTTGTTGAAATAGGGCCTGTACTCACAAAATCGGGAACGATGAGCAACAATTGGTCAATGACCGCTTTGCCTCCAAAGCGGACTCTCTCGGACGGGAGGCGATTAATGCGACCGCGCCTCAAATGCCGCGAAAGCGGCTTCGTTCAATCCCAAATCGATTCAGGCTAAACTCATACCGCTCTAGCTGACGAACTGCACCGTTGGCTGGAAGGGTTGCCACCTATCGACCCAAAGCAAAGCCCGCCCCCGGAAACCGCCTCAGACCCGTCCGAGGAGCTGGGTTCGGTCTATGCGCGACTACAGATGCGCGCCCCTCACCGCGACCGCGTGCTTCTTCAATCCGGATTCGACGATGGCATCGAACACGGCGATCCCGTGCAGAATCTCTTCGCGGGAAATAGGAAACGGCGTTCCTTTCAGCACCGATTGGGCGAACGCGTTGGTGGCGGCGGCCAGCCCGTCGAATTGGTTCTGCTTGATGATTTCCGGCTCGGGCATGGCGTGGGGGCCGCGCTCCGGGATACGATCGGGAACCGCAAACAAGCTCAGTCGCTGCCCCGAAAATCCCACCATCTCCGCCAGTGCACGCGAACCGTAAACGGCGAATCGCGAGTAGTTGGCGGTCGCGCATGAGCAGAACAACTCGCCCGCCACGCCGTTCTCGAATGTCAGCAGCACGCTTGTGGTGTCGTCGACGGCCGAAGCGCGGCGCTCGTTGACGCAGTCGACTTGGCGCACGCGGCCCGCCAGCGCGATCATCAAGTCGACGAAATGGATCCCGATGGCGCTCATCATCCCGCCCGGCGACTCCCGGCCATCGGCGCGCCAATCGTCCGGCCGCATGAACAGCCCGGCAAATCCGGTCTGCTCGGCGATCATGGCGCCGAGCGTACCAAGGCGTCCGTCCTTCAGGCGGGTCCGCACTTCCTCGAAGTTTGGGTAGAAGCGACGTTGAAACCCGATGCCGAGCGCGACGCCGGCCTTGCGCACGGCGGTGACCGCCTTCTCTGCGTCAGCCAGGCTCAACGCGAGCGGCTTTTCAACAAAGACGTGCTTACCGGCCGCGGCTGCCCGCGCGACCTGGTCGGCATGCATGCTGTTCGGGGTGGCGATGAGGACCGCGTCGATGTCACGCCTGGCCAAGACGTCCTCGAAGCGCGGCACAATCTCGATTCCACGGTCCCGACAATAGCTCTCTGATTTTGCCGGGCTGCGCGTCTGCGCCGCAACGAAGCGAATGTCGTTACTCTTGCCCTGAACCGAGTCGATCCGCATCTGAGCCCATCGGCCCAAGCCTACGACAGCCGCACGCAGCATGCTTTCTTTCCCCCGTTAGCGCGGCAAACCGTCTGCACGCCGCATCCGTTCTTCGAGCAAAAGTTCAAACGCGTCCATTTGCAGGACCAAGCCGAGCTCGTCGACGAAATACCAGGACTCGACATTAGCGCCCCCATTATCGAAACGCTCGATCGACAGTTCCGCAGTGCCGATGCGCCTGCCAGTCGGCGGAATGTCGTACCAATTGCCGGTGTGGTTGCCCGAGAAGGTGTAGCGCTGAAAGACGAGATCGCCTTCGCCGATCAGATCATCGATGTGATCGAGCCGATCGCGAATTCCGGTTTGCGGCGCCTGATTGGCAAATCCCTTGCCCATCCCGTATTCGTGGATCAGCCGGCTGCCGCCGCTGGTCTTTCGCCGTACAGTTCGATTGGCCTCGAAGGCGGCAATGTCCTCCGCCTTCAATCTCAGGCGGGCGAGCTTGTGATCAAGCAGGCCGATTTTGTTGCGATCTTCCCGAGTCGGCGATGCTCGCGCCCGCAGTTCGTCCCATAACGCTTCCGGCGCCGCCCTGCCGATCACCGCCTCGGGTCGATACGACCTGCCGTTGTCGCAGCCGGGAAGGCCGACGCCGAGGTCGAGGAGGAGCGCCAATTCCTCGGCCATGAACCACGCTTCCGTGATCTTGCTTTCAGCAAGATGAAAAAGCGCCGCCTGCCAGATGCTAAATTTCCGTCCGGTCGGCGCAATGCCGAAGAGATTTTCTTGATGTACGCCAGAGGTCCGCCAGCGGATCGCGACGCGATAGCCTTCAGCGATGATCGTGTCGAATGCCGCGATTGGGTCCGTAAACGCCCGTCGCAACGATGATATGGAATCGGCAAATCCCTGCGTTCCGGCGTTGCTTTCCAGATGATGGAAGGGCCGGCGAAAAAGCCGGAATCGCGGTGCCAAGAGATCATCGAGCGCAGGTAGCTGACCGCGCGCGCTCATCGCCTGAACAAATCGACGCACCGTGTTCTTGTTGCGCTCTTCCAGTTGACCCACCATCGTCTCCAATTACCGCGACGCCGGTTTGTGGAACGTGCTCGCTGCCCAGACGCGCCATGTTTTGTGACCTGAGTGTCTGTCCGTGAGATATTGAATCCCTTGCATTCGCCGTCGCGGAGCCCTCGACTCACACGCTGCGCTATTCGGGCTGAATGCCGATCTCCTTGATGACATGACCCCAGACTTCGAATTGCGCGCGAATGAAGTCCCCGGTTTGCTCGGTCGTGCCGGCACCGGTGGTATAGAAGCCGATCTCGCGCAGGCGCTGCACGATTTCCGGCTGCTTGAGCGCCATATCCAATTCGCGATTCATCCGCTGCAGGATGGCGTCCGGCGTCCCGCTCGGCGCCACGACCGCCATCCACCCGCTAAAATCGAATCCGGGAAACGTGTCGGCGACGGGCGGAATGTTCTCGTATCCCGGCGCACGTTGCATCGAGCTGATCGCGAGCGGCCGCAACGAACCGTCCTGAACGAATGGCGCCGCGGAAGGAATGGCAAGAATCGTTAGCTGCACCCGTCCCGCGATGGTATCCTGAATGCCTTGCGGCATGGTTGCATAAGGAATTTGCTCGATCTCGGTTCCCGCGAGCTTGTTGATCCACGCGGCAATCATGCCGGAGGAATCCCCTCGGGCCGTCGTGGCGAACGTCAGTTTGCCGGGCGCCGCTTTCGCCAGGGCGATCAACTCCGGCAACGTCTTCGCCGCCACCTGCGGGTTTGCCAGCACCAAGAACGGTCCATCGGCGACTTTCCCGACCGGCGCGAAATCTCGGATGGGATCGTAGGGCAACGACTTGAACGTGTACGGGTTCGTCACCAGCGCGGCGGCCGTCGCCCAGAAGAACGTGTAACCATCCGGCGCAGCCCGCGCTACCGCTTGCGCACCGATGATATTGCCGCCGCCAATTCGGTTCTCAACGACGATCTGCTGACCCAAGGCCCGCCCCATCCGTTCCGTGACGAGCCGACAAAGAATGTCGGGAGTTCCCCCCGCCGCCTGCGAGACAATGAAACGGATCGGTCGAGTCGGCCAGTTCTGTGCCCAGGCGGACGGGGTAAGGGCAAATGAGAGAACCAAAATGGGGAACAGCAGGCGCGTGATGGCCGTCATGTCGCATCTCTCCGATTACCAAGGTCACACCCCGCCCACGCAGAGCCGCACGGATGAAACCTCCCGCCGGCCAGCGATACGTCGATTCTCATGTCGAGCAATGCGGTGGCGTCCTTCCTGAACATCGCAATCAACGTGCAATTCTGGTCTGGATGACTGGAATTTGCCCCTGTCTCTACCGGAAATCAAATCCGGACGGATCGACCCTGCAATCCTCCGCGGAGCGGCTTTTCGGCCCGACTTTCGCGACCAGATAGCGGAATAAAATTCTGCTTTATTCGGCCGTTGTCGGCGAAATAGTCCTGCTCCGGATCGCCGCTCATGTTCTGGAAGGGCAGCACCGCGATGGATGGGCGAAAAAAAGAAGCAACGGACCACCGCCTCAACCAAGCTTGCCAACCGTGCGTCACGCCATCGTCGAGCTCATCGCTCGACCGCCGCCTCAACATTGCCCGCACTGCCGAAGGTGGTTCTGTGCGAAGACGCAGCGTGAATAAATCTGCCAAGTACTGCTCGGCGATCACCCGCCGCGCCGTTCGCGAAACTCGTGCGGCGTCGTTCCGGTCTGCTTGCGGAAAAAGCGCGCGAAGTGCGAGGGATCAGCGAAAGCGAGCTCTTTGGAAATATCGTGGATCGGCTGCGTGGTGAACACGAGCTGGCGCTTGGCCTCGGTGAGCAGGCGCTGGCGGATGAGGTGGCCGGCGGAGACGCCGGTTGAACGCTTGACGTGATCGTTGAGCCGATCGACCGTCATGGCGAGCTTTGCGGCATAGAAGCCAAGCTGGCGCTCATTCCGAAAATTCTCGTCCACCAGCGCCCGCAACTGCACGACGGTGGCATCGGCCGGCTGCAAGGTGACGCTGCCGGTGCGCGCGCGGCTCGCCGCCAGGCGCGCGACGCCGACCGCGATGAGTACCAGGAGCCCGCGCATCGCCAGCCGAAAACCCTCGCGCGCCAAGCTGTGCTCTTCGAATAGCTCCGCGCACAAGGCCGACAGGCGCGCCCGCTCCGTCTCATCGCCAATCGGAACGACGGGTTGCGCAGCAAGCCCGCGCAGTCGCTTGAGCGCCTCGCCTGCGCGATCCGTGAGCGCGCCCGCGGCATCTTCGGTGAAGCTCACCACCCAGCCGTCGGTGACGTTCGGCTCGAAACGAAAGCCGTGGGCGATGGTCGCCGGAACAAGAATCGCGGCGGGCGCCGCGAAGGGCAGCTTTGCGGCGTCGAACGTCATCTCGCCGCCGCCGCGCTCGATCAGCAGGATTTGAAACAAGTTGCGATGCCGGTGCGCGCGGATGGTCCAATCATGAATCGAGGACCGCGAGGCGATGGTTTCGACATGGATGAAGTCGAACGCCTGATCGTCCGGCGGATCGCCGTAGAGGTGGAACAACGGCAGTGTTCTGGCCATGGTGCTGATCCTGGCCGAAGCATAAGCCGGTCGGCAGAAAGAAGAAGGGCTACGGCCTGTGCATAAGCTGGAAAGCCGGCAGCACAGGCCGTCGCCGCCGCGCGTTACACCGGCTTGTAGGCGCGTTCGTGATAGACCAGCGCAGGCCCGCTCGGTCCGAGCCGGACGGCCTCGACAGCCCCGAAGATGACGTTATGCGAGGCGACGGCCTTGATCTCCATCGTGCGGCAATCGAAGGCGATTACTGCAGAGGCGAGCACCGGCGAGCCGGTTTTGAGCGTCACCCACTCGCCGCCGACAGCAAAGCGCTCTTCGAGATGCACGCCGCTGCGCCCGGCGAACAGGTCGGCAAGCTTCTCTTCCGCTGCGCCGAGCGTGTTGACGCAAAACACGCCGTTTTGCGCAAGCACCGGCGCGCTCTTGCTGCGGCGGTTGAGGCAAACCAGCAGCATCGCCGGCTGATCGGACACCGAGCAAACGGCGGTTGCCGTGAAGCCGGTCTTTCCGGCAATGCCCGCCGACGTGACGACATGAACGGCGGCGCCAAGCCGGCTCATCGCTTCACGGAACGCCGCCGGCTCGATGCTGGCGACTGACTCCGGCGCCACCGCCGTGAAGGCGCCATCCATCGCGTCATCGGGTCGTTGGTCGATCCAGCTCATGCGTACATTCTATCATGTCGGACGACAGAGGACAGAGGACAGACGACGGACGACGGACGACAGATTGCGAACAGCTAATTCCGTCGTCTGTCGTCCGTTATCTGTCGTCCATTCATCACTCCGCCGCGAGCGCTTTGGGCAGGCCCGGATAGGCGACGTCGTCGGGATTAAGCCACGCCGGATCGGTCCAGCCGTTCTCGTCGTATTCGGACATGCATTGCTCGGCGAGCGCGGCCATCCGATCGAGCGTCCCGGACGCGCGCGCGTTCCACAGCGCCTGGATGCGGATGTCCTCGTGATTGCCGGCGTAATTGCGCTCGTAGAGTTCGTGACGGCCGCCGAATTCGGTGCCGATCGCGTCCCAGAGAAGCTTCATCACCTTGATGCGCTGCTTGTAGTCGATGCCATACGAGCCGCGCACGTAGCGTGCAAGGTAGCGGTCGATCGCCGGATTCTTGAAATCCTTGGCGGACGACGGCAGATAGATGAGCGACGAGGCGACGATTTTTTCCACGATTTCCTTGATGCGTCCGTAGGCATCGCCGGCGAACACGCGATAGCTCGACCCGGATTGCAGGTTCGGCAGCACCGCTCCGTTCACCCACGGCGTCGGGTTCATCGCCATCGCATCGGTCAGCGCCCAGAACAGATGGCGCCAAGCGATGACCTCGCCGAGCATGGCCTGATTGCCGCGGAATTCGTCGGAGCCGGCCGCGCGCAACGCCTTGGCGATGACGCCGGCGAGAAAGTCGAGCTTGACGGCAAGGCGCGTGCAGCCCTGGAACTGATAGCCGGCCAAAAACCCGGATTGCGGGAAAAAGATCTTGAGCTTCTCCAGATCGCGATGCAGCAGCACGTCTTCCCAAGGAATGAATACGTTGTCGAACACGAAGATGGCGTCGTTCTCGTCGAAGCGCGACGATAACGGATAATCGAACGGCGTCCCCATCACGCTCGCCGTCATCTCATACGAAGTGCGGCAGAACAGCTTTACGCCCGGCGCATTCATCGGTGCGATGAACATCACCGCGAGATCGGTGTCGTGCAGCGGCACGGCGGCGTTCTGGCCGAGAAAATTGTAGTGCGTCAGCGCCGAAGACGTCGCCACCACCTTGGCGCCGGAAATGTAAATCCCGGCATCGGTGTCCTTCTGGATGGTGATGTAGACGTCCTTAACCTGGTCGGCAGCCTTGGCGCGATCCACCGGCGGATTGACGATGGCGTGATTCATGAAGAGGACGTTCTCTTGCGCGCGCCGGTACCACCTCTTGGCGTTCGCGGCGAACTTGCCGTAAAAATCGTAATTGGCGCCGAGCGTGTTCATCAGCGACGCCTTGTAATCGGGCGAGCGTCCCATCCAGCCGTAGGACATGCGCGCCCAGTGCGCGATGGCGTCACGCTGGGCGACCAGTTCCTCGCGCGAGCGCGCGGCGCGGAAGAATTTGTGGGTAAAGCCGCCCGACCCGGTGTCGGTCGGACAGGTCAGGAGGCTCTTGGTCTTGTCATCGTGCAGCGCGTCATAGAGCCGCGCGATCGAGCGCGCGGCGTTGCGGAACGCCGGGTGCGTGGTGACGTCCTTGACCCGCTCGCCATAGACGTAGACCTCGCGGCCGTCGCGCAGACTTTCAAGATATTCCGCGCCCGTGAACGGCCGGCCTTTGGTGGCGATAGCGTCCTCGCATTTGACCCGGTCCATGAGGGGTCTCCCTGATCTCGTTGCCATCTCGTTGCCATCTCGTTGCCCTGGCGTAGCCCGCGGTGGCCGGGACGACAAGCCGTCGCAGCGTTGCCGCTTCGGCCGCCCCCTGTTAAGAAATTGCACGGATTCGACGAAAGGCCGTGGACGCATGGAATACTTCGTCCAGCAGCTCATCAACGGCATCACGCTTGGTTCGATCTACGGCCTGATCGCCATCGGCTACACGATGGTCTACGGCATCATCGGCATGATCAATTTCGCGCACGGCGACATTTTCATGGTCGGCTCCTTCCTGGCGCTCATCGCCTTCCTGGGCTTGGTCGCGCTTGGAATAAGTTCGGTGCCGCTCGCGCTGTTCATCGTGCTCCTCGTCTCCATGGGATTGACGGCGCTCTACGGCTGGACCGTGGAGCGCATCGCCTACCGGCCGCTGCGGCGGTCGTTCCGGCTCGCGCCGCTGATTTCCGCTATCGGCATGTCCATCGTGCTGCAGAACTACGTGCAGGTCGCGCAAGGCGCTCGCGTCAAACCGCTGCCGCCGCTCATCCACGGCGGCTACACGCTGTTCGAAGGCAACGATTTCGCCGTGCGGCTTTCCAACATTCAGATCATCGTAGTCGCCACCACGTTCGTCCTGATGGCCGGCTTCTCCTTCCTCGTCGCGCGCACGCGGCTCGGCCGCAACATGCGCGCCTGCGAGCAGGACCTCAGAATGGCGGCGCTGGTCGGCGTCGACGTCGACCGCACGATCTCGCTGACTTTCGTGATTGGCGCGGCGCTCGCTGCGGTCGCCGGATTAATGTTCCTGCTTTATTACGGCGTCATCGACTTCTTCATTGGCTTTCTCGCCGGCGTGAAGGCGTTCACCGCGGCGGTGCTCGGCGGCATCGGCTCGCTGCCGGGCGCGATGCTCGGCGGATTGCTGATCGGGCTCATTGAAACGATGTGGTCGGCTTATTTCTCGATCGAATATAAGGACGTCGCCGCATTTGCGATTTTGATCATCGTGCTCATCTTCCTGCCCACCGGCATTTTGGGCCGGCCGGAGATCGAGAAGGTTTGAGGGAAGCGGGAGCCGCGCGTGCCGCGCGACAGCGAGTCCACGACGAAACCGCTCAACGTCACCGCCGCGCTCAAGGAAGCCGCGATCGCGGCACTCGTGGCGTTCGGCCTGTTCGTGCTGATGATCGGAATTCGCACCGATCAGGGGCCGACCGGAGCGCTTGTGCTCACCACGCGCTTCGGCGCTCTCGCCGCCATCGTGGCGGCGGTCTTCGCCGGGGCGTTGCTGCGCGCGCTGCTGTGGCATCGCGTCACGATTTCCTTCGACCGCCTGGTGCCGGCTTCCATCACGGCGACAGCATCAAGCATTGCGGCCTATGCCGCGGCCGCGTTCCTGGCCTTCGCGCTCATGGTTCCAATAGTTTTCTACACCAACCGCTACCTGCTCGACCTCGCCATTCTTATCGTCACCTATACGATGCTCGGCTTCGGGCTCAACATCGTGGTCGGTCTCGCCGGTCTGCTCGATCTCGGTTACGTCGCGTTCTACGCTGTCGGCGCCTATTCCTATGCGTTGATTGCGCAGGATTTCGGTTTCTCTTTTTGGATTTGCCTGCCGCTCGCCGGTATCCTCGCCGCATTCGCCGGGTTGCTGCTCGGCTTTCCGGTATTGCGGCTGCGCGGCGATTATTTGGCCATCGTCACGCTCGGCTTCGGCGAGATCATCAGGCTCATCCTGCTCAATTGGCAGGACCTCACGGGTGGACCGAACGGCATTTCCGGAATTCCGCGCCCGTCGTTCTTCGGATTGCCGTTTAATTCCGCCAATAACGGCTTTGCCGCGACGTTCGGACTCGAATTCTCCCCGACGCATCGCATCGTCTTCCTCTATTATCTTATCCTTGCGCTCGCGCTGTTGACGAACTGGGTGACGCTGCGGCTGCGCCGACTACCGATCGGGCGCGCCTGGGAGGCGTTGCGCGAGGACGAGATCGCCTGCCGGGCGCTCGGCATCAACACGACGACGACGAAGCTCACCGCCTTCGCCATGGGCGCCATGTTCGGCGGCTTTGCCGGGGCTTTCTTTGCGACGCGCCAAGGCTTCATCAGTCCGGAATCCTTCACTTTCGGAGAATCCGCCTTGGTGCTGGCGATTGTCGTCCTCGGCGGCATGGGTTCCCAGCTCGGCGTCGCCGTCGCCGCCACGGCGATGCTCGGCGCCTTCGAACTGTTTCGCGAGTTCGAGCAATATCGAATGCTGGTGTTCGGCGGCGCCATGGTCGCCGTCATGATCTATCGTCCGCGCGGCCTGGTGTCGCGGCGCACGCCTTCGGTGTTGCTTCATGAACGCCCCGCCCGCGCCGGCGAAACGCACCGGGAGACGTCGCGATGAGCGCCACGGCGATCCTCACCGTCGAGCATGTCACCATGCGCTTTGGCGGCTTGCTCGCCGTCAGCGATCTCTCGTTCTTCGCGCGCGCGCGCGAGATCACGGCGCTGATCGGTCCAAATGGGGCCGGCAAGACCACGGTGTTCAACTGCATCACCGGCTTCTACAAGCCCACAGTCGGGCGATTGCAGCTCGCCCATCCGGACGGTGAGACATATCTTTTGGAGCGCATGCCCGATTTCCGCATCGCGCGCGAGGCCCGTGTCGCGCGCACGTTTCAGAACGTGCGGCTGTTCGCCGGGATGACGCTTTTGGAAAATCTCCTCGTCGCCCAGCATAACATGCTGATGGTCGCTTCCGGGTTCACCGTGCTCGGGCTCTTTGGCTCGCGCGCCTACGCCCGTGCCGAGAAGGACGCGATCGAGAAAGCGCGATATTGGCTCGATCGCATCGGCCTATCCGGGCGCGCCGACGACCTCGCCGGCGCCCTGCCCTACGGCGCGCAGCGCCGGCTCGAAATCGCACGCGCCATGTGCACCGATCCGGTGCTGCTCTGCCTCGACGAGCCTGCCGCCGGCCTCAACAACCGCGAGAGCGCCGAGCTCAACGTATTCCTGCTCGCGATCCGTGAGCAGTGCGGCACATCCATCGTGCTGATCGAGCACGACATGGGCGTGGTCATGGAGATTTCCGACCACATCGTCGTGCTCGACTATGGCCTGAAAATCGCCGACGGCACGCCGGCCGAGGTGCGCAGCGATCCCAAGGTGATCGCCGCCTATCTCGGCGTCGCGGACGACGAGGTCGAGCAAGCCGGCGCGGAGGCGGGGCTGTGAGCGCGGAATCCTCCTTAAAAGCAACTTGCGAACCACTGCTCGCGTTGCGCGGGGTGAAGACCTATTACGGCAACGTGATTGCGCTCAAGGGCGTCGACGTCGACGTCAACGATGGCGAGATCGTCGCGCTGATCGGCGCCAATGGCGCCGGCAAGTCGACGCTGATGATGACGATTTTCGGAAATCCGCGCGCGAAAGAGGGCGAGATCCGTTTCGCCGGCCGCGACATCACCGCGCTGCCGACCCACGAGATTGCCAAGTTGCGTATTGCGCAAGCGCCCGAAGGACGGCGCGTTTTCCCGCGCATGACGGTGCTGGAAAACGTC
>Ga0181536_10007219_pt1 | contig 10961 bp, 10 predicted proteins | sample PEATcosm2014_Bin_41_FD_121105 | JGI IMG/M metagenome (GOLD analysis project Ga0181536, IMG submission 121105) | Peatland microbial communities from MTU Mesocosm Facility, Houghton, MI, USA - PEATcosm2014_Bin17_60_metaG | ecosystem: Environmental > Terrestrial > Soil > Wetlands > Peat | place...
GGAACTGACCTACGGCGGCCGCGAAAACCGCATCGCCTTGCGCTTCAAGTAGGGGCCGGGCATGCCCGGCCCGGGGTCACCGGCGCTTCAGGGTAATCACCGTCACCGAAAGCTTCGGAAACACGTATCGAATCTCGTTTCCAGTCACGGCCAGGGATGAGGTCACGGGTCGAATCGCGTCCGGGCGGTCGCCCGTATTCTCCGCCAGCAGTGAGTCGGAGGCCAGCGTGTCCACCTGTGCCTGGGCCGCGGCGTTGAATCCCTGAAGCCGCAGCGTCGCCGGAGTATCGTTCTTCCAATCGCGGTTGGCAACGAATAGAGCCAGATCGCCGTTGGTCGAGTTACTGGTCGCCAGCACGTCGAGATAAGGAACATTCGGAATCTCAGGCATACTGGTCATCCCGTCGTGAACATCATAGTGGCGAACCTGGGTTTCGGTGGCCACCACCGTGTCCCCGGCGCGATGCGAGTACAGCCAGAACGCCCAGCACTGGGGAGTGGCCCACACCATTTCTTGCGACTTGCGCAGCCCTCCGCCTCCCATCAGGCCCGACATGCTGGATATGGGCACAAAATCGGCTTGAGACAGCATCATGTTCATCCAGCCCGCGCCCATGACCGCTCCGCCGATGTTGGGAGAGGACGGCCCCGTGCCTCCCCAGTTCCATTCCGTGTATGCCATTCCCACGCGGCCCCTGGTGGCTGGATCCGCGTCGAGTTGCGTCCGGATAGCCTTCAAGAGGTTCGCCATCCCAACCGGGAGGGCCAGAGAGATGGCTGACTGCGTATCGGCATCGGGCGCCTTGGCCACGGTCCCATTGAGATGGACGACGTAGTGTACGCTGAGATAGCTTAGATCCTTGCCGGCTTGCTTGATGAGGGCCCCCGTCCAGGCCGGCGTAAAGTCCGCGCCGGGTCCACAGGCCACCAGCTTCGCGTCCGGCCCAGCTTGCTTGCGCACCACCGGGTAGAACTCCAGGTAACGGGCGGCATTGCTGGTGGGCGTCTGCCACCCCATCTGGTCGTCTCCCCAGAGCTCGTTCCCCAGTTCCCAGATCGTCTCCGGATACGGTTCGCGATGCCCGTTGGCCGCGCGCCGCGCGCCCTCGGGCGTGTTCGGCGCTCCCCTGACGTACTCCACCCATTTCCTGGCTTCTTCCTTGGTGCCGCTTCCCAGGTTCATGCAGATCATCGGCTGCACTCCCGCCAGCCGGCAGAAAGACATGAATTCATCGGTCCCGAACTCGTTGTACTCCATGGTCCCCCAAGCCCGGTTGAGCTGCGTGCGGCGCTTGTCCAGCGGTCCCACACCGTCTTCCCAGTGATAAGTGCTCATGAAGTTGCCGCCCCAGCGCACCAGCGAAAAGTTCATCTCCTTGGTGGCCTTGAGCACCTCCGGATCGAAGTACCCTTCGACTGCGTCGGCCGGGTAGAGCCGGATCATATCGAGAGAAAATCTCTGCGGGCCCGTCATCGACACCGCGAAATCCACCAGTTCATGCGACTTCACGGCCCCAACTGGCAGCCGCAGGCGGAACGGGAGCTTGGTCCATTTCCCGCCATCCGGCACCGTGACCTCGGTGGAAGCCAGAATCTTGTCGGGATTGTCCCGGGTCCGGAAGCTCACCATCAGGCGCACCGGCCCCTCCACCGACGAGGCGAACAGCGATCCCATATACTCCAGTTCCCGATGAACCGGCAGGTAGATGCCCTGGCGGACTCCGAGTTCCTCGGTGGTGATCGTGGGCCGCCCCTTGATCCCCTTCGCCTCCGGGTGTGGCAGGCCGATCATGTAGAGATAGCGATCGGAATTGGCCGCTCCGGCGCCGAAAATGGACTCATACCGCCTCCCGACATTTCTCAACGCCTGCCAGGGCAGCGGCAATCCTTCGTTCATGGAGCTGGCGAAGGCCCGGTCTGCAAACCGCGAACTCATCACCTGCACGCTGGCCTGGTAGTCCTCCAGGCTGGGGTTCTCCAAAAGCTGGGCCGCCAAGCCCCCATAAATCTCGTTGCCCACGTTCTCCGTGTAGATTCCGTACACCGTTCGAGGAATCCGGAACGAACTTTGTTGCCCGGCGCGGATATCGATAACCGCTTCAGGTTTGTCGGTGCGGACGTAGCTCGCGAGCGATTGCGCGGCCAGACCTCCTACGAAGAGGAAGAATGCCATCGATGCCACCCCTAACAGCCTCATACTCGTTTTCATTGGTGTAACTCCTATTTGCCGTTCTGACCAGCATCGATTGTACACCGATACCGCCTGAATGGGAGCCGTTCGTCTCATTATTTCATGCGAGCGATTCCAGCCCGCTTGAGCTAAGCTGAGATCAGATGAGAATCCTGGTCGTCGAGGACGAAAAGCGAATCGCCGACTTCCTGTGCCGCGGTTTGCAGGGCGCCGGTTATGCCGTCGATGCCGCGCCCACCGGCGCCGCGGCGCTGGATTGCACGCATTCCACGGACTACGATCTGGTCGTCCTGGACCTCATGCTGCCCGATATGGACGGCCTCCAGGTCTTGGCCAAGATCCGCAACCGCAAGGTGGGGCCGCCGGTCCTGATCCTGAGCGCTCGCGGGGGCCTCGATGACCGCGTCAAGGGCCTCGAACAGGGCGCCGACGACTACCTGGTGAAACCCTTTGCGTTTGTCGAGCTGCTGGCGCGCGTGCGGGCGCTGCTGCGGCGCGGCCAGCCGGCGCCGGAAAAGTTGCAGGTGGCCGACCTCGCGCTCGATTGCATCCGCCGCAAAGTGACGCGCGGTTCGGAAACCATCGACCTGGCGCCCAAGGAGTTCGGCATCCTGGAATACATGCTACGGAACAAGGGCCGCCCGCTGAGCCGCACCATGATCGTCGAGCACGTTTGGGACATGGATTACGACGGCCTCACCAACATCGTGGACGTCTATATCCGCCACCTGCGCAGCAAGATCGACGACCGCTTCCAGCAGAAGCTGATCCAGACCGTGCGCGGGATCGGTTACATGATCGAAGCTCCCGACAAGCCGGCGGAACGGACCCCCGAGCAGGCGTCCGATCGGCAGGTGTGACGTGCCCCGCAATCGCGATCTGCGCCGCCTCTCCCGCGGGCTGCGTTTCCGCCTGACGGCCAGCTACGCGCTGTTCTTCGCCGTGCTGCTGATGGCCGTGGCGGGCCTCTTTCGCCAGCGCCTCTCGAGCGAGCTCGACACCCAGATTCGGGACGACCTCAACCAGCGATGGGCGGCCATGAAGGGCTACCTGCGCATCGAAAAGGATCCGGAGCTCGGGAAGTACGCGTCTAACTGGTATTACGACGACGAGGACCTGGATGAATCGGCCATCGTGCTCGACCTGCGGAAAATCTGCCTGGTCGCGGACGCCGATGGAAACCCGATCCCCAACGCCAAGACCAAGGATCCCGAAGTTTCCACGGCCTATGAGGACATCGGCATCGATCGCCCGGCGGAAATCCAGGCCATGGTGCGCGCCGCGTTGGCATCGAGCACGCCGAAGATCTTCTGGACGGAGCGGCGGAACGCCACGGGCGAGCGCTTTCTGATCCGCTCCGGCATCGTGTATAGCGAGGGGCACGTGGCGCCGTACTACGTGGCGATCGGATTGCCTCTCGCCCAAAACAATAAGATCCTGCGTCAGTTCACCCTGATCTACGCGGCGGTGTTTCCGGCGGCGCTCATTCTGGGCTCGTTCCTGGGCTGGTTCATGGCCGGACGCGCCCTGACGCCCGTGCTGGCGGTGGCCCAGGCCGCCCAGCGGATTTCCGGTTCCAATCTCAGCCTGCGCATCCCCACACGGCAGGCCGGCGATGAACTGGACTACCTGATTCTCACCTTCAACCGCATGATCGAGCGCCTGGAATCTTCCTTCCAGCAGATGAAGCAGTTTTCCGCGAATGTGTCGCACGAGCTGCGCACGCCCATCACCGCCATCCGCGGCCAGCTCGAAGTGGCCCTGTTCACCGCCAAGACCACCGAGCAGTACCGCGAAGCCATGTTCAACGCCCTGCAGGATATCGACCGCCTCTCCCAGATTGTGCGGGCCCTGCTGCTGCTCTCGCAGGCCGAGTCGGGCCAACTGGTTCTGCAGAAATCGCGGCTGAATCTGGGCGAAGTGGTCCAGGACCTGGTGGAGCAGTTCCAGATCCCCGCTGAAGCCGCCGGAGTTCGTCTGACGGCCGATGTGCCCCCCGAGTGTCCCGCGCTGGTGGACCGCGTGCAGATCGAGCGCATGATCAACAACCTGCTTTCCAACGCCATCAAGTTCACGCCCGAAGGCGGCCAGGTCCGCATGTTCCTCAAACCTTCGCCGGAACACATCGAAATGGTAGTGGAGGATACCGGCTGCGGCATCGCGCCAGAATACCTGTCGCACATCTTCGACCGCTTCTATCGCGTGCCGGGGTCCCGCGCTAAGTCCGGCGCCGAGCAGGGCCTGGGACTCGGCTTGAGCTTCGTGGCGTGGATCGTGAAAGCGCACCGCGGAAAGATCGAGGTCGAGAGCACTCCAGGCACTGGGACACGCTTCACCATTATGCTGCCCGGCGATGGCGCCGGCGCCGACACCCTGGAGCTGGCCGGCGAGCCCGCCAGCTTCTCATGATCCGATTTCCACCAACTCGTTGAAGAAGCCCACCAAGTACTTCCAGACGAGGTAATAACCAGCCATCACCATGGCGACGCCAAATGGGAAGATGGCAGCCACCAACGGCGGGAAGTCGAAGCCGGACGTCCGTATAATCGCAAACCCGAGCGGCATGACGAACAGGGGAATAACGGCGCCATGCAGGCCGAGCGGGAGGTATCTGTGCCGGCGTAGCGCTACGTAAAGCATGTTCCAGAGACCCCAGATAGGCGGGACCAACGCCAAGGGAAACACCATGGCGCGCTCGATTGGAAGCGGGAAATGGTAGCCGAAGCGCACCACCCAAAAGCAGGCCAGGGCGAACACCATGAGCACACTCGGCACGGTGACACCGGCCATGTAAGCGCGAAGATAAATGTGTTTGGACACAGGACCTCTCCTTTCAGAATTGATAAAGCACCGCCGGGATGGCGGCGGGAAACAGAATGAAACCCAAGATAATGGCAGCCACCAGCGCCCAATCCCACCAGGGCATGTGAATCGCGGGCCGGTCGAGCCGCGCCCGCATACGGGGCCACAGGTCCCGCTTCAACCCGGCATCGGCCACCGGGCCGAGCGCGCGCTTCACCAGATCTGGTACTCGTTCGTCGGATGGATTCATGGCTCGACTCCCATACGCTGCAAATCCCCGCGCAGCAGGCGGACGGCGCGAAACACGCGCGACTTGACGGTGCCGGTGGAGATACCCAGCGCATCGGCGATATCGCCGTAGGGTGTCTCCTCGATCATGGCCAGGGTTGCGGTTGCCCGAAGCTTGACGGGCAACCGGCCGAAGGCGGCCGCCACCTTCTCGCGCACATCGGCGCCGATGGCGGGGTCCGGTGGCGAACACGGCGGCTGGAAGCCGTCCTCCAGGCTGGTCTCGTTGCGCCGGGTGCTCAGGTGGTCCAGCGCCAGGTTGGTCGCGATGCGCCGCGCCCAAGGGCCGAAACCGCGCCGGGGATCGAATCGCGAACGCGCCCGGTAAACGCGCCAGAAGGTCTCAACGGTCAAGTCCTCTGCGGCGCCCGGGTCGCGCACAATCCGTACGATCCAGCCGTAGACCTCGCCCTGGAATTGACGGAACAGCGCTTCAAAGGCTTCCGAATCGCCCCGCGCGAACTGTTCGAGCAGCTCCACATTCGCTCCTGCTGCTAACCTTACTGCCGGAGCGCGCGAAAGGTTTCAGGAAGCTTACTTCGGCATCTCCACCACCTTGGGCTGCAATCCCGCCTTCGCCAGCAGTGCATACACTACGAACCCGGTGAGGAAGCTGTAAAGCACCGCCGGCTGCACATAGGTCTTAACCTCCGCGGACAAGGGCAGGAACGGCAGAATCCCCACCACGAAGCCGACCGCCCAGGCGATGTACCCGGCGAAATTGATGCCCGCGCGCGGCCCCGCCCAGCGCTTGCCTGAGAGCAGGTAATCCGCCGCCATGGCCCCGCAGATCGGCCCGAAAGAGGCGCCCACGATGTTGAAAAACGGAATCAGGTTCGCCGCCACTCCCGTGACTGCCAGCACGATTCCGACCGCCGCTCCCGCCATGGTGGAGGCCACCCGCGGCACGCCCGGGATCATAGTCGAAAAACTGTTGCCCGCGATAAACGCGCAGAAGCACGTCGGCGGGATGGAGGCGATAGCGAAGAGGAAGAACATGGCGGTCCCGATCACGCCGCCGATGGAGTGGATGACGTCGGCGTAATCGAAGCCCTGGCTGAGCCCCGAGCCGTGTGCACCCGCGATGGCCGCCAGCGACAGCCCGCCCGCCACCAGCACCGCCAGCGCGATGCCCACCATCCCGCCCCATCTGACGTCCTTTGCGTTCCGCGCGTTGATGCCGAAATCCGCGCCGGCCGCGCCCGCCGTGGCGAAAAAGCCGATCACAATGGCGAGCGTCATGGTGAACGCCACAAAGGGATTGTCCTCTGCCGCCGGCACATGGTATCGCCCGACGCCGCCGGCCGTCTGGAAGAAAACGATCAATAGCATGAGCAGCGGAATGGCGTTCAGGAGCAGTGAGACTTTCGCCACGTACTGAATGCCTTTGGCGCCCACCCAGGCCATGACGCAGCCCCACATCACTCCCGTCGCGATGAACGGCCCTCCGCCGGGAGCGGAGTTCATGCCCAGGCCCTTCAGTATGAATTCGCTGGCGACGGACGTGGCCACGGCGAACCAGCCGATCTGCAACAGCCCCATGAGCAGCCCCGGCATGAGGTAGCCGCCCTGCGCGCCAAACGTCGAGCTTCCCACCACGTACAACGGGAAGCCGGTCTTCATCCCCAGCATGGCGGGCGCCAGATAGTAGAGGAAATAGCACAGCAGCCCGGCGGCCACGAGGCCAGCCAGACACACAGCCAGACTGCCGTGCTTGAGCGTGTCCCCGGCCATCAAACGGTAGAACGCGATCCACAGAAAAATCCCGGCGTAGCTCGGTGCGGTATTGGCATACCACGGAGCGCGCTTCCCCATCGGGTTGGGCGCGGCTTTCGCAAGATAGTCCGGCAACATAGCAGCGGCCAGTATACTACAACGCACCGTCCGACTCCCGCCCCGCGAAACTGCTACAATCCGTTTTCATATTTCAGTTGCTGCCATGGCGCCACCGTGATCCAAAGGGTCTTCAAGGCTTTTCATTACCGGGATTTCCGGCTGATGTGGATCGGCGCCTTCACCTCCGCCATCGGCACCTGGATGCAGATGCTGACGCAGAGCTGGCTGATTTGGAAGATCAGCCACAGCCCCTTCCTGCTGTCCTTGGACCCCATCCTGCAGGCGACTCCCATCTTTCTCTTCTCGCTGGTGGGCGGCGTGTTTGCCGACCGCATCGAACGCCGCCACTTGCTCATGTTTTCCCAATTCGTCCAGATGTCGTGCGCGCTGGTGCTGACTTTCCTGGTCGGCTTCCACGTGGTGAAGGTCTGGCACTTCTTGACCTGCTCCTTCGTGGCGGGTTTCGCGCAGGCGTTCGGCGGCCCGGCCTATACGGCGCTCATCCCCACTCTCGTCAGCAAGGAGGATATGCCCAACGCCATCGCCCTGAACTCCATCCAGTTCAATGGGGCGGTGATGATCGGGCCGGCGTTGGGCGGATTGGCTCTGGCCAGGCTCGGCGCCACGTGGTGCTTTGCGCTGAACACGCTGTCATTTCTGGCTCCGGTCGTCGCACTGACGATGCTGACGGTTCGCTTCCTGCCCGAGAAAACCACGGAAAGCATTCTTGGCAGCATGAAAGAAGGCATCCGATTCGTTCGCCAACAGGGCGCCATGGAGGGGCTCATCGTGCTGGCGTTCTCGATGACGGCCCTGACGCTGCCGATGAGGACCCTTCTTCCGGTGTTCGCCACGGACATCCTGCACAGAGATTCCGGCACGTTTGCGCTCTTCCTGTCCGTATCGGGCACGGGCTCGGTGGTGGGCGCGCTGGCCGTGGCCGGGTTGGGCAACGTCCGCAACAAGGGCCGCATTGCTCTCGCCATGATGATCTGCCTGGGGGCTACCATTTCGGGTTTTGGCCTCTCCCGCTCCGTCGGGTTAAGCTGCGCCATGCTGTTCTTCTCCGGTGCCGCCATGATGGGCGTCTTTGCCATGGTGAGTTCCCTGGTGCAGCTCATCGTGACCAACCAGATGCGGGGCCGCGTCATGAGCGTGTATAACTTTGCCTTCCGCAGCGGGATGCCCATCGGAAACCTGTTGGCTGGATGGCTCGTCCCAGTATTCACGGCCCCTGCCGTGCTTGCGGTGAACGGAGCGCTGCTGATTGCTCTGGGCCTGTACTTCCTCCTGGTGCAACGCAGGGTCGCCGCACTTTGAGGTAAAAGGACGAAAACATGATTTTGGGACTGGTAATGGCGGGTTTCATGGCTGCCGCTCCTTCCGCGCTCGAAACAGCGCGCGACCAGCAGGATCGCGCCGCGCTCGAAAAGATGGTCGCCGAGTACTCCGCCGCCGCGGCCAAGGCCCCCAACAACGCCGACGCGCAATACCGTGTGGCGCTGGCTGCTTCCTACGTGGCGGAGGTCTCCATCGAGCAGCACGACCGGAAGCAGGGACGCCAGGCGGCCGAACAGGGAATCAAGGCCGCCGAGAAGGCCATCTCGCTCAAGCCCGAGGTCGCCGAGTACTACCGCGTGCTGGCCACTCTCTGCGGCCAGGCGATCACCGACGTCCTCAGCGGCCTCAGTTACGGCCCGCGCGCCAGGGATGCCGTCGACAGGGCCGTCGAAAAAGCGCCTAAGTCATCGTCGGTCTACGTGGCTCGCGGAGTCGGCAGTTATTATCTGCCTTCGCAGTTGGGCGGCGGCGCGAAACAGGCCATCGCCGATTTCCAGAAGGCCATCGAGCTCGATCCCAAGAATGCAGAAGCATACTTGTGGCTGGCGCTCAGCCTCCGCAAGGAAAACCGGAACGCGGAGGCGCGCCAGGCCTTCGCCAAGTCGCTCGATCTGAATCCCAACCGCATCTGGGCCAAGGAGCAGTTGGACAAGACGCCGGTCAAATGAAGGGTCTGGCGATCGCCGCGCTCGCGCTTCTGACATTCGTTCAATTCCCGGGCCACACCTGGCTGCAGCAGGATTCCCAGATTTATGCGCCATTGCTCGAGCACCAGCGCGACCCCTCGGTGCTGCGCAACGATATTCTGGTGAAGCAGTCGCTCCTCGCGTACACTCTTTACGACGAAGCGGCGCTGGCTCTGCGTGGTCTCACGGGCCTCGGTTTCCGCGAGGTGCTGGCATTCGAGCAGGTGCTCGCCCGCGCCCTCGGCATCTGGGGCCTGTACCTGATGGCCGAGGCGCTGGGACTTTCGATGGGCCCGGCGCTGCTGGTCGCGGCCATCTGTTCGCTGGGTGCGACCATTGCCGGCCCCGCGGTTCTCTCGATCGAGTACGAGCCGACGCCGCGCGCTTTCGCCGTGCCTCTGCTGATCTGCGCCGTGGGCCTGGCGGCTCATCGCCGGTATCTCGGCGCCGGCATCGCAGCCGCTGGCGCGTTTGTCTACCATGCCCCCACCACGCTTCCGTTCCTGGGATTCGCGCCTTTGCTGGCAGCGCCCGTGTTCGCGCATCTCACACCGCTTCAGGAACAACTCCAGCGCCTGCGCGCGCCATACGTCTGGATTTCCACCTGGCCGGCCGCGGTGATTGTCCATCATCTGATCCTGTTTGCGATCCTGCTCATGGCATTCGCTCGCATCCGGCGCGAAATTCCGCTGGGGCTGCGGGTCCTGGTGCTCGGCCTGGGCATTCTGGGAATTGCGAGCATGCCCATCTCCTGGCTTCTGCTGGAACATTGGCGATGGGCGCTGGTGCCGCAGCTCCAACCGATGCGCGCGCTGCTCTACGTCGCGCTCATGGTGCAGTTTTTGACCGCCGCGGCCGGCGTAAAGGCCCGCCGTCCTTTCGAAGCTGTCGCCTGGTTTGCGTTAGCCTACCTGGTACCGCTTCAGCCTCTTGCATGGAACCGCGTGGCTCTGGCTGTGGCGCTTGCCGCCCTGACGGCTCTGGCCGTTTGGCGAACGCCGCGATTCGCGCCCGTGGCGGCACTCGCGGCATTCTTCGCGATTCCCACGTTGGGTGGAGTCGTCAACTATCCCCACCTGCACACGCCGGAGCTGGCGCAACTCTCCGCGTGGGCGCGCGCCTCCACTCCCCCGGACGCCGTTTTCCTTTTTCCCGATGCGGCCCGCGGCCTCGATCCCGGCATCTTCCGCACCGAGGCCCTGCGCGCGGTTTATGTCGATTGGAAGTCCGGCGGCCAGGTAAATTACTTGCATGAGTTCGGCGGCGAGTGGTGGTCCCGCTGGCAGCAGACCATGGCCCGCGGCTTCAGCCCCGCGGACATGTCGAAGTACGAGGGCCTGGGGATCGGCTACGTAGTGTTGCAGGCAAAGAACCGGCTGCCGCGACCAGCGGTATTCGAGAACGCCACGTACGCGGCGTATGCGGTCCACTGAAAAAGGGGTCAGACGCACGTATCAAAGCTGATCCGGTCGCGCAGCCTCGCTCAATCCCCGCGTCGTGCTCAACCCGACTCCGGAACTCGAATCGGTTTACCTGTAGCGAGGCTGTACAAAACGTCCGGACAGAAGTCTACTCCGTTAGGCCAGACGATTGTCCCAGCCTCAGGGTCCACCTGAACCTGCTTGAGGAATTCTATGCCTTCCAACTGACGGAACACTCCCCCTCGGCCGACGATCCGCTGCCGGAAATCGAGTTCCGCCGTCACGCCATCGGTGAAACTCAACTCCAGGCGATACCCGCATATGTGCCGGACGCGCGTAACTCTCGGAAACATCCCCCCCCCCCCCCCCCCCCCCCCCCCCCCCCCCCCCCCGCCA
>Ga0181536_10007221_pt1 | contig 10958 bp, 9 predicted proteins | sample PEATcosm2014_Bin_41_FD_121105 | JGI IMG/M metagenome (GOLD analysis project Ga0181536, IMG submission 121105) | Peatland microbial communities from MTU Mesocosm Facility, Houghton, MI, USA - PEATcosm2014_Bin17_60_metaG | ecosystem: Environmental > Terrestrial > Soil > Wetlands > Peat | place...
CAGCAGCCACAACGGCTGCATTCAAAGGCCGAATACATGGCTGCACCCGAACGCTTCGCTGAAATGCCCGATTTTTCCCTTGCACCGCAGGCGCCGTCCATACAGGGCACTTAGCGTCATTCGCCGCGCCGCAATAATTTGGTCGTTATTGGAGGCACAGCGGACAAAGGTCGGCTCTGACGCTGGATGGATACGCAGCGACTGACCCGAACCGGACATGGCTAAGGATTGATGTTGGTCGGCGGCATGGTAACCGCGGGCAGTCGGGCATTAGTCCAAATTTATTTGGGGCGCCGCACCGTAAGGGTGTGTTATCGTTCTTAGTCACGTAAAGGCCAAAGGGAGGTGGCAGTGATTTTAGTGTTGATAAACATCCTGATTGTGGTCGTCGTTGGCGCAATATGCTTTTGGGCCATCGATAAGTTTGTTCGCGATAGCCGCTTGGGAAATCTTCTAAAGTTACTCGTCGTGCTGATCTGTTTGGCAGCAATCCTGCAAAGAGTATTGCCACTCCTCGGTGTTAATTGGTTTTAGGGACTAATCAAACACTAGTGGCACGTCGCGTCATTTGCGGCACCGCAACATTTTGGACACTATTGGAGTAAGCGCGGACACTGGTCGAAACTGGCGCGAGGTGGTTCGGCCGTGAATGACCCGAGGCGGACATAAACTGGTATTTGTCTCTGTTTCATAATTATGCCCCTGATGCGCCATTGTAAAGTGAAGCAGGGGAAGCAGCTCTTGCGACGAAAATCGGCCTAGCAGTCCGTCAGAAAGCTGCGAGTAGCGCGAGATAAAGAGCAAAGAGAAAGCCGCCGACGGTCGGCAACACGACAACCGAGCCGCCCCCGTGAATGGCTTCCGGAATCATGGCATGGACGACGAGGGCCAAAACAGCGCCGCCGGCGATCGCCTGACAATAGATGGCTATCAGTGAATCGGTGCTGCCAATGAGCAGTTTGCCGGCCACGGTGGCAATGACGCCGGCCACCAGCACCGTCGACCATAACGCGAAGATGGCTCGCGGCCGGTAATTTGCTCTCCTCAGCATCGACGCGCTGGCTGCGGCTTCCGGGATGCCTCCGAGAAACATCCCCAGCGTCAGCGAGAGACTGGTGATTCCGTTGAACTTTGCCCCAATCACCAAACAGCCGGGGATGGTATCGAGGATATTGCCAAGCACAATGGCCAAACCGGCGCCGTGACCTGTCTCGACCAGAAGCGTGTGCGCTTCATTGCGACTCACGTGCTGAAGATTGTTCCGGGCGATCCTGGCCCAGGTCAATGGATCCAGTCCGCTGGAGCTTAAATTGTTGATGGCCCGCTCGTGGCTGAGATGCTGAACCGCCTTGGCAAGCACCTGGTCTTTCTTGACGAGCTGCTCAAAATCGTCCTTTCCGATCTCCAATAATTCGGTTTTTGTCGCGGCGCGGATTGTCGCTGTTCGTGGGTCGCCCGTGAGCAGAGCCATTTCGCCAAAGGCCTGGCCTTCCCCGAGAGTGGCAATCGGGCGCGATGCGATCGTTGCGCTCTCATGAGAATCGGCCAGCACCTCGACGCTGCCATGCGCTACAATATACAGGGTGTCGCCCTGATCGCCGGTACGGAACAAAATTTCGCCGGCATCAAGCCGGCGCGGGCGAATGTAGGGCAGGATGGCCTCGATCCCCTCCGGCGGCAAATGCCTTAGGAGGTCGCATTTGGAAAGCAATCCAAGAAGCTCTTTGCCATTCTGTTGCTTGCGGCCAACCGCATATTCGTGAAATCGCGTCGGAAGTCGGACCGCGCCTCCCTTGTTTTCGAGAAAAAGCGTCGCCGAGTAATAGACGGCGGCCCCCAATGCGAATCCGCTGCCGACGGAGGCCCAAGCCGATTGCATCCCGAATGCCTGATGATGAAGTTGTTGCGCGCTCCCATAGGCAAGCTCGATGGCAAGTGCGCTGATCAAGGCTCCCGCAGCAAAGGCAAGGATGGCGGAAAGAGCCCGCCTTGGAAAGCGAACGTAAAGACCGATAGCGGCGCCTAGAAAATTTGACGATGTCGTGAAGAGGCCGAGAAACGCGACCGCGGCTAACTCCGAAATACTTGTCACCAGCGTTAGTCCTGTCGCGTCGCTGTATCTCTGAAGGAGATTAGTCTCGGCGCAAGGCGCGTCAAGACGCGCTTTGCGGCGCCAAGACGAGCGATAAGCGGATTGCCTTTGTTCTCAATGTCGAGTTCGAAACGTTCCGATAAAAACATTTTAGCGCATCCCGCCGGCTGGGCGCTTCTATGGGCGAATTTCAGGGCCGACTGTTTGAGCAAGAAAATGCCGCCAACTCGCCCGTCGGCATCGCGAGCAACCCAGAACCCGTCACGGTTCCGACCGATGAAAAATAGCGGGATTGCATCACTGAGGATGCGGGGATCAGGCCGCGGCGGCAGTCTTTTCGCCGCGACGACACCCGGTATTACGTCGGGGCCACGCATATCGTACTTTTCAGGCCAAAAGGCTTCCCCTCGACGGCGAGCGGCCTATGCAATGAATGCGCTAAAAACGTCCGGGTTTCGACGGCCGCGGCGGACAATACGGAAGACAGGTTGGAGAATCGCGCGTCCATGTGAATTTTCCTTGCTAGGAAATTTAGGCGAGCGGAGCGTAAGAATTCGATGTGGAGGGATCGCTGTTGTTATAAGGGCGATATAAGTGCCGCATGCGCAGAAGCGGGAAGGTGACGCCTATCGCGGGTCGCATGCCCGCTAAATGAGGCTCGTGCGGGCGACAGATGCGATGTCTGCTATTGGCACATCGCTGCATTCGCCGCGCTGCAAAAAGTCTGGTCGCTATTGGGTGTACAGCGGACTTTGCAACCCTGCCCACGCACGTTTATGAGTTCACGCCCTAAACACGTGCACTGACGCCCGCCGCCTAACAACGCCGAGACAAGTGCACGCCATTGGCGGCCTCAGGCAAAGTCTTTGCCGTAGATGCGATAGGTCTTGACCGGCTCGCCCACGAGTGAGCGCAAGAATGTTAGGAGCGGTCCGTTTGATCCTAGCACCCATGAGAGCTCGATCCAGCCACCCTCGCGTCGGTTAAATTGCTCAAAGTCGCGCATGTGTTCACGCATCAGGGCGGCGAAAAATTGCGTTGCATGCAGGCTACCGTGGTAGGTCCGCCGTAATCCGAGCAGCGCCATGCGTGCGGTAAGGCAGCGTTCCTGAATTAAGGTAAGACCGAGGCGGAACCAATTGAATGGTAAAAGCCTTCCACCAAAGTCCGCGATGGCCTCGTTAACGTTGGGGAACACGAAAACGAACCCAACAGGCTCGCCATCGAGGCAAACAAACCTTCCGTAGTGGCCTCGGATGAATGGCCGGAAACCGCCTATCATGTAGGTGATTTCCGCCACAGTGAAGAGTACGAAGCCCCAATTGTCGCGCCATCCGTCGTTGAAAATGTCGACCAATAGCGCGATGTCGGTGACCGTCTTGGCCCGCTCAGGGACAAGGATGCCGATATCCATCATTGCCTAAATAGCTGCCGCTTCGAGGATCATATGATCTGAACCGTTGCATGCAGTAGGCCACCGCATCTCCGGGAGGAGGTCCGTAAGCGTAGCCGGGGCCCGGCCCGTAATATGGGCCGCCCCCGTAATAGTAAGGCGCAGCGAGCAATCCGCCGAGAATGGCGCCGGCGGCAAATCCGCCCCCGTAATAGCCCCAACCTCCGCCGTGCCAGCCACCGTATCCTCCATGCCATCCTCCACCACGCCAATATGCAGATGCGTCAGTCGGAATGGCAGCGGCCCCAAGGGCTATGACTGCTGCAACGGCGATAATCATCTTACGAAACATGGGCTGTCTCCTCGGTTCGGACGCCCCCCAGCGATCCACAATCCTGTTCCTAGCGGGATGAATGATAGCTGAACCACCTATTTATTGGAAAGATGGGTACCGGACGCGCTGCCGGCATCGTTGTCGAGGAGCCGGATTCCCGCTTTCTCGAAAGCGGATTGGATGCTCATCAGGGTCGACAAATAGCCCCTCACCGGTCCCTCCTGGCCTTCGATCCGGCGGATGGTGGCGATACTGACCTTTGACGCTTTGGCGAGGTCATCCTGGTTCCAGCCTTGTAGATATGTACGGACTTGCGAGACATCCTCTTTGAAGGCTCGACAGGGCAGAAAGAGTGATGATGATGACCAAGACCGAGCGCGATATTCAACGCAATTCGCGCATTCTGAGGCATGCCACTCAGATCGATGACGTCTCCAAGGCCTGCCGTTACTTCGGCGTTGCCAATACGCTTCAAGAGGAATCACCGCTCGCGCGCTTAAACGCCGAGGGGTTCGAAACGAAGACAAATGGCCAATGTCGGCGCAGCCATGCGCGCGTTCAACCTGACTTGAGACCGGCTTGGCGGACCACCTTGCCCCATTTGTCGGTTTCGGACGCAATGAACTTGCCGAAGTCGGCGGGCGTGCCAGGGGCCGGTTGACCGCCAAGCTCGACGAGCCGCGCTTTTAATTTAGTATCGGCAAGCACCGCATTGATTTCGCGATTGAGCTGGTCGACGATTTCGGCCGGGGTCTTGCTCGGCGCGCAGACGCCCTGCCAACCGCCCGCTTCGAAGCCGGGCACGGTTTCGCCGATCGTCGGGATTCCAGGCAGCAATTCATGCGGTGTCGGCGTGGCCACTGCCAGCGGCCGGAGCTGTCCGGCCTTGATGTACGACAGCGAGGAAACGACGATGTCGAACATGACTTGCACCCGGCCGGCCATGAGATCGGGGATGGCTTGCGCGGCGCCGCGATAGTGCACCGGCACCATGTCGATCCCGGTCATCATCTTGAAATACTCGCCGCACAGATGCTGGAGGCTGCCGGCGCCGACGGTCGCGAAGTTGACCTTGCCTGGATTGGCCTTGGCGTAGGTGATGAATTCGACAACAGTCTTGACCGGAAGGTCGCGATTGACTTCCATCACGACCGGCGTGCGCACCACGCTCGCGACCGGCGCCAGATCCTTCTGAGCATTGAAACTCAGCTTGCCCGCATAGAGCGTCTCATTGATGGCGATCGCCGTCGACGCATAGAGCAGCGTGTAACCGTCCGCCGGCGCGCGCACGACGAACTCCGTGGCGATATTGCCGCCGGCGCCCGCGCGGTTGTCGATGATGAAGGGTTGGCCGAGCCGCTCCGCCGGCCATTGACCCAAAAGACGCGCGTTGATGTCGGACGCCGAGCCGGCGGCGAAGCCGGCGACGAGATGCACCGGCCGTGCCGGATAAGTCTCTGCGAATGCGCTGCGCGTCACCGCGGGAAGCGCAACAGCGCCGGCGGCGAGATGGAGAAATCGGCGACGAAAGATGTTCATGGCATTTCCATTGCTGATACCCGGGGAAGCTAACCTGTTTTCAAGGCCGCGTATAACGGAGCCATGGCGTTGGATGGCACTTAGAGCGTCATCGCGCCGCCGCCGTCCACATACCAGGCCGTACCGACCACATAGCTTGCACGTTCCGAAACCATGAAGGCGACCACGGCACTAACCTCGTCCGAGCGGCCCATGCGGCGGACCGCTACCTTCGAAATGCGTTGCTGGCGCACTTCGGCCTCAGGCTGACCGGTCATCTGCGCCCATTCCTGCATCGTCTCAGTCTGACGCTCGGTATCGATAATGTACGGTACGACCGCGTTGATCAGGATGTTGTCTTTGGCCAACTCGGTTGCGAGGGCCTTGGTCAAGTTGAGCATAGCCGAATTGTTGAGCGCGGCCGGGACAACCGTGAAATGCGGCTGCCGGCCGGCGAGGCCAGACACGTTGATGATGCGGCCCCATTTATGCTTGCGCATGTGCGGCACCACATGGCGAATGCAACGGGCCGCCGCATTGAATTTCTGGTCCAGGAGGCTCGTCAGATGGACATCGTCCATTTTAAAGAAATCTTGCGGAATTACCGTCGCCGCCGCGTTGATTAAGATGTCGATGCGGCCGAACTTGGCTATGACCTGCTCGGTCATCGCACCGATAGCGGCATCGTCATTGACATCGGTGGGAATGCCGATGACACGGCCAGGGTAAGTTTTTTCGAATTCCCGCACTGCGGCTGCGTTACGGTCGGGGCTCTTGCTGACGAGGACGGCGATGGCGCCCTCGGTGAGCAGTTCCTTGGCGCAGGCCTTGCCGATGCCGCGGCTCCCCCCAGTAATGACAGCAACTTTTTCCTTGAGTCCGAGATCCATCGCGCTTCTCCTTACAAGACAGGCGCCAGCCCGCTGCCATCGAATTGTGTTTCGGTAAAGTAACGATTTTCAACAACACCGCCCCAAAAGATATTGATCCGGTGATCCAGCACATCTGCTTAGGGGAGTGTCAGGGCGCGTACTCATAAATTGAGGTTTATGGACAGCAGATATTCCGGCTACGCGCTTCCACGGCTGTCCGGCGTTCCCATCATCCGGCGACCGCGTAATTTTGCTGGGTGACCGCTCGACGACCTACTAGTGTTGCGTAGTCCGCAATCAGCATCGGCCGACCGGTCAGATATCCCTGCATCTCATCACAGCCTTCCTGCACGAGGAACGCATGCTGGGCTTCGGTCTCAACCCCTTCCGCAAGGATCGGCAGATCAAGGCTTCGCCCAAGACCAATGACGGCACGCACAATTGACCTGGAGTGGTGGTTTTGTTCCAAGTCGCAAACAAAGATACGATCGATCTTGATCTTGTCGCAGACGAAAGATCGCAGATACGAAAGGGAAGAATATCCAGTTCCAAAATCGTCCATGGCAATCCGTACGCCGAGCGACTTGAGTCGATTGAGGATCGATACCGCGCGCGAGAAGTCGTTAATCAATACGTTCTCGGTGATTTCGAGTTCGAGCCGACCAGGAGCAAGACCGGTTTCAAGGAGGATTGAATGGACGGACCTCGGCAGGTCGCCGTGGCGGAACTGAATCGGCGAGATATTGACCGCAATAGTCAGCGGCTGCGGCCAGGATGCGGCCTCGCGGCAGGCTTCGCGCAGAACCCATTCGCCCAGCGGAATGATGAGACTGCTTTCTTCGGCAATCGGGATAAACGTACCGGGTGGCACCATGCCCCGCTTTGGACATTGCCAGCGGGCCAGCGCTTCAAACCCGACGGCTTCGCCTGACATTTTCACCTGCGGCTGATAGTGCAGCTGCAGTTCGCCGCGGTCGATAGCAAATCGCAAATCCTCTTGCAGGGCGTACCGCTCGCGCAGCCGGTCGCCCATTTCGGGTTCGAAGAACAGCGCCGTTCCGCGAAATTCGGCTTTGACACGATAAAGGGCGGCATCCGCGTTGCTCATCAATGTTTTTGCGTCCGCGCCGCCGGTCGGAAAGGTCGCAATGCCGATGCTTATGCCTAACTTCAGCCGATGACCTTCAACCTCGAAGTCATCCACAAGAGTAGCGAGTAGGCGCTCGGCGAGCGTCGCCGCAGCTGCTGGTTGTTCGCCATCCACCACGATAACCGCGAATTCGTCACCGCCGAGACGCGCAAGAAGAGCCTCTTCTGCTTCTGCTGCCGCTTGCAGACGACGGCCGACCTCACGCAACAGTGCGTCGCCGACCATATGTCCATAGGTGTCATTGGCCTCTTTGAAGTGGTCAAGGTCGAGGATCATAATGGAGAATTGTTTACCGGTCGCCCCGGCACGATCGAGCGTGGCGTCTAAAGTTTCCTTAAAGGTTGCCCGGTTGGGCAGATCGGTCAGCGTGTCATAATGCGCCATGTGCAAGATTTGATTGTCCTTGCGCCGGCGTTCGGTAATGTCGTCGAACGTTACCACGAAGCCGGCATCGGCCATCGGCGCAAATGACGCACGCAACGCACGCCCGTCGCTGCGTTCGGCGACCACACTACGTGGCGCGTGGCGATCCAACATTTCCCTCACCGCGGCAAGGATTTCTGGCCTATTTTTTTCCGTGACATTTTTGTTCAAGTCGTCACGAAGCTGCATTGTTTGAAGAACCGTCATCCCCAATGATGCAGTTGCCCACTTTTCCCACGGAAGCTGGAACAATTCTGCAAAACGTCGATTGGAAATGACGAGCTTACCGGCGCGGTCGTACATCAAAAGGCCCTGCAGCATGTTGTTCAATGCTGTGTCAAATTGTAAATTTTTCTTCTCAAACATTACGTTCGTGCGATGGAGCTCGTCTTCGGCCCGCTTGCGCTCGGTGATATCGTGGACAGCGACCAATCGGGAGTTATGGCCCTCATAGGTCATAGTACGTGAGTACACGCAAACATCAATTTTACTTCCATCTGCCTTTGTGTGTTGCGTGACATTTTCCGCTAATTTGTTATCCGGTAGGGTGCTCAAAAACTTTACGAAACGCTCCCGATCCTCGGCTGGCCGCAAGTCGAGCACCGACATCGCCATAAATCGTTCGCAGCTATAGCCATAATGTTTGACAGCAGCCTCGTTGACCGCAAGGAAACCAAGACTCTCCCGATCGCAAACCCACATCGGGACGGGGTTGCTATCAAAGAGTAGGCGGAAGGATTCCTCACGGCGCATTATCTCAGTGACGTCCTCATGCGTAGCCACCCACCCGCCGTCAGCTATCGGCCGGTGAACTACCAAAATCTGACGTCCATCGCGCAGCTTATTTGTGATCTGATATGGCTTATTTATCGATACTTCGTTCAGTCGATCTCTGCTGTAAGCTTCATGATCTTCGGGCGCGTTTCCCTTGGAAATCCGGTGCTGCAGAATCGTGCGAAGCAGAGAACCGGGTTTTATCTGTTCGGGAGTCAATTCGTATAAATCGGCATAGTGTTTATTGCAGAAGATCAAATGTTGGGCGGCGTCAAACATGCAAACACCCTGCGAAACGTTCTCCAAGATTGCATTGAGTTGCTGCTTTTGATGTTTTATTACATTCTCCGCTTCGACCTTGCCCGTCACGTCCTCGTGCGTAGCAACCCATCCGCCGTCTGCGATCGGGTGGTTTACAATTTGAATGATTCGCCCATCGGGCAGGTTCGTTATCTTCCTATAAGTAGTTTTTTGCGTGCAGGCGGTGAGGATTTCCGCCAAATATTGCTCGGGATCCTCGGAGCAAAAGTGTCCGGCTGCGATCCGGCGATCGAGAATGTCCTGAAGGGTGCAGCCAGGCCTGACGGTCTCCGGCGATAGGCCGTATATGTCAAGGTAACGTTGATTGCAGACAATAAGTCGACTCGATGAATCGAACATCACCAGACCCTGCGACATGTTGTCCAATGCCGCGTCGAGCCGAACTTTTTGTTCGTGAATAAGGGAATGGGCGAACTGCGCCAACTCCTGCTGACGACGGCGTTTGGCGTCGCGCACGAGGACCCAGGCTAGCGCGATGATCGCGATTGTCGCGATTCCACCAACGACTAAGTAGGCGCTGGTCTGGCGGCGAACGGATGCAAGTATTTCGTCGGTGGGCATAGCAACGTCGACGACCAGGGGATAGGCCTGAAGCGACGCATACCCGAATACGCTTTGAACCCCGTTCAACTTACCCACCCGGATAAACGTTCCCTCGCTTGCGGTTTGCACATTCTGCAATAGTTCGGAATTGGTTAGATCTTGACCAAGCCCTTGATTGTCGAGCGCGCGCCGCGCCCGCACGATTCCATCGCGGCCGACAAGTAATGCATTACCGCCTTTGCCAATGTTCACGTTGTCGAAGAATTTTGAAAGATAAAAAGGATCAACGGAAATAACGACGACGCCATCAAAGCGGCCATCGTCGCGCGTCAATCGTCGGGTGAACTGCACCGACCATTTGCCCGACACGCGGCCGAGTACCGGCACACTGATGTAAGGCTGTGATGCTGACGGATCGAGATGATAACGGAAATGAGGTCGGTCTGAGAGGTCAACCCGTCCATTAAGATGCAAATTTGATGTGCGGACGATTCCATCCGGTCCTATCAAGGCGACTTGCAATGCAAGTCCTTGCAGCAAAGGCGATTTCTCGACCCATTTTGGAATACGGAAATCTTCGGGACGGCTAATATGATCTGCGTCAATTGCAATCATAAGCTGATCGATAGCGCTCACGATCCCAGTTATATTCTCGCGAAATGCTAGCGCTAGATTGCTGACATCCTTGCGGCCTTGTTGTAGCGCAGTCTCTTCTGACCTCTTGGAGTCATACAACAGCGCCGCCCAGAGCATTATTACGATTGAAAGGCACAGCAAAACGATCGCCATTGGCCCGCGCGCCGGGATTTGCTTCTCACTTGGCATCTTGATTGTCCCCATCAGCGCAAACTGCGTGTGACCGCGGAACCAACTGATTGATGTTCGTATTTACGGTATTCGACGCGCATATTTGCGGCGTTAAACGGAACGTTGAATTACTTGATTACGTAAATGCGCGCTTACCAGCGACCGGCACTTTTGCGGCATATCGCCGGCTCGAGGAATTCATTACGTAGTTATACGTACCGCGAAATCGGACCAATCTTAATCCGCTAAGCCCACGAGACAGATGCGTCTGAGTTATGCGCGGCGCTTGCCCGCCGCAGAACTGGGTTGAGGCGATATCGGAAGGCTGCGGACCAAGGTGACACAAGCGCCCAGTCCAATTTGGGGATCGCTTACGAAAAAACTACACTCGTCATACAATAGCAGCCGATCGAGGCGCAGGGGTTGGCGACGCTGGCGTAGGCTCTGAGATAGTCGCGTAGGCGCGCGCGAACCGGCCTCCCTGCTGCCTGAAAACAGATGTTCAGCTCAGAGTCGTGTTGACCGGGCGGACGGCAGATCAAGATCAAATGTCATAGGCGGATAGGGGTCTTTGCCAAACGTCCAGATTATCTTTGGCTCACGGTGTTTGATAAACAACGCAACCATCGCCGGCTTGCCGCTCATGCCGCTTTTCTCGGCGCGGTCGACCGCGCCACGTATAGCTCTAGCTTCGCTGGAATAACGCACGCCAAGACGTCCAAGCGATTTGG
>Ga0181536_10007223_pt1 | contig 10956 bp, 9 predicted proteins | sample PEATcosm2014_Bin_41_FD_121105 | JGI IMG/M metagenome (GOLD analysis project Ga0181536, IMG submission 121105) | Peatland microbial communities from MTU Mesocosm Facility, Houghton, MI, USA - PEATcosm2014_Bin17_60_metaG | ecosystem: Environmental > Terrestrial > Soil > Wetlands > Peat | place...
GGATCGGATTGGGGTTGCCAAACAGCCATCCGGTAGGGTAAAACAGGTTCGTCCAGGATGATGTTCCGTTGGCCGGTTTTGAAGTGACCCTCTATGGCCGGTTTTGAAGTGACCCCCGAGGGTATCGCACACACCCCAAGCACATGCCGCCTGACTTATATGGAGTCGAGAGCAGAGAGTCGAACTGCTTAAAGTCCTTGTTCTTTTCGAGTTTCACGACGGAACGGTTTGGTTTCGCCACGGACGAAGGATTATTCCGCCCGAGCTGTGTCTGGACAACCGCAACGGGCCCCGCCTTCGCCTTCGTGCCTTCTGGATAGGCAAGCCAGATTGCACCGTGGTTGCAGCCGGAAGCTTTGATGGCGAATTCCTCGAAGCCAGCAACTACCGTTCCCTTGATGCGAACCATCCTGCCGTCGAATGATTGAGGGTTGGCAAGGATGTCGCATGCCGACGCATCCACCACCTGCGCAACCAGGGGACACGTGACAGCAAAGCAAACCAGAATCGACGTAAGTAACTGTCTCATTTCACCGCCTCTCGCCTTGCGAGTACGAGGATTGTGACGCAGGATCTCGAGTACGGTAGAGGATGCGCCAACCCCGGCACGCCCACTCCAAAATCTGCCATGCCGACCCGACCGCCGCCAACACGCACGCCGCTACAAACAATGGCCGCAGAAACGAATCCCGCTCCATGAAAGATAATAGCATGCAGTTCTCTGTATTTTCGCCCCGCCGTATTAACTCTGTGGAGGCAAGCCGCGACCCGACTTCCGAGCCTCACCCACCAACCGAGCCGCGACCGTGAGGGAGCGCTACAATACTATAAAAGGACCCGAATATGACGATCAGCCGCCGGCGGCTTCTCCAGGCTTCGCTCGCCGGCGCAGCGACCGGCCTGCGCGGCGAGACCACCCGGTCCGTGGTAGCCGTCGGACAGGACGCGCGGCTCCGCACGGGAAGTTCGGCGCCCGATTCCGCCCGTCTGCTGGCGCTCCTCGACCGTTGCGTGCAGCGAGTATACGAGCGCGACACTCCGCTGGAAGCTTGGAAGCAGGTAGCGAGGCGCGGCGAAGTCGTCGGGCTGAAGGTGAACTGCCTGGCCGGACGCGGTGCTTCTACCAGCGTGAAGCTGGTGGAAGCGGTATGCGAACGCCTCCAGCAGGCAGGTATCCCGGCCGCCGATATCGTGATTTGGGATCGGCTGAACTCCGACCTGGAGAGCGCCGGGTTCCACCCTTCCGCGCGCACCGGCCGTCTGCGCGTCATGGGCAACGACGAACTCGGCTACGACAACGATCTGGCGGTCTTCGGCAGCGCCGGAAGCCTGCTGGCCCGCACCCTCACCCGCGTCTGCGATTGCGTAATCAACCTGCCGGTGCTCAAAGACCACGGCATTGTGGGGGCCACCATGGCGCTCAAAAACTTCTTCGGCGCCATTCACAATCCCAACAAATATCACGTCAACGTGGGCGACCCCTACGTCGCCGACGTCTATATGCTGCCGCCCATCCGGCAGAAAGTCCGGCTGCATATCTGCGATGCAATCGCGCCGCAATATGAAGGCGGGCCTTCCTTCATGCCGCAATGGAACTGGCCGTTTAACGGCCTGCTGGTTTCGCGCGACCCCGTGGCGCTGGATCGCACGGGCTGGCAGATCCTCGAGCGCAAACGCGCCGAAAAAGGCATGCCGCCGCTCGTCTCCGTCAAGCGCGAGCCGGTTTACATCCTGACCGCGGCCGACGCCGATCATCGCATCGGAACCTGCGATCCCGCGCGGATCGCGCGCGTGGAGGTGTGACGTGGAGCGTCGCGCGTTTCTCGCTCTTCCGTGCCTGGCGCTGGCGGCCGAAAGCGACGCGCAATTCGTCGGCGAAGCGAAATTCTACGAGAAGCTGCCGTACAAGAAGATCCGCTGCAAGCTCTGCCCGCGCGAGTGCGTGATCGACGACCGCGAGCGCGGCTATTGCGGCGTGCGCGAGAACCGCGGGGGCAAGTATTACACGCTGGTGCATTCGCGCATCGCGGCGGCCCACGTGGACCCCATCGAAAAGAAGCCGCTCTTCCATTTCCTGCCGGGCGCGCTGGCCTTCTCGGTGGCGACGGCGGGCTGCAACGTCAATTGCAAAATGTGCCAGAACTGGGACATTTCGCAGTCTCGCCCGGAGCAGGTCCGCGCGACGTACTTTCCGCCGTCGATGCTGGCAGATGCCGCCCGGCAATCCGGCTGCCCGGCGGTGGCCTTCACTTACAGCGAGCCGGTGGTGTTCTTTGAATACGTCCTGGACGCGGCCGGAGCCGCGCGGGCGGCCGGTTTGAAGACCGCGGTCATCAGCGGCGGATACATCCAGCAGGAACCGCTGAAATTAATGTGCGAGCGGGTGGATGCCATCAAGATCGATCTGAAAGGCTATTCGGAGAAGTTCTACAAAGAGGTGGTGAACGGGCAGTTGAAGCCGGTGCTGGATGCGCTGGCGACCATACGGCGGCTCGGCCGGTGGACCGAAATCGTCTACCTGGCGATTCCCACGCTGAACGATTCCGACGCCGAATTCACGGGCCTGGCGCGCTGGGTCAAAACAGAACTGGGCGTGGATGTACCCGTTCACTTCACCCGCTTCCATCCGGAGTATCTGTTGAAGAACCTGCCGCCTACGCCGGTGAAAACGCTGGAGCGGGCCAAGGCTATCGCGGACGCCGAGGGCCTGCAGTTCGTGTACATAGGCAACGTGCCGGGGCACCCTGCTGAAAGCACATTGTGCCCAGGTTGCAAAAAGATCGTGGTGGAGCGCATCGGCTTCACCATCAACGCACTTCATATCGAAAAAGGCAAATGCACTTTCTGCCGCCGGCCCATCCCCGGCGTCTGGGGAGTGTAAATGTGGGGCAGGCCCGTGGCCTGCGGCGGCCTCTCAGGCCGCCTGGAGCAAACATGCGAAAGCTTCTATTCTTGTTCTTCTGTATCGCCTGGGTGTCAGTCCAAGGCCGGGTCCAAACCCCCACCGTGCGGCCCGCCGCGGTCGCCGGATCGTTCTATCCCGCCGATCCTAAGGAGCTGGCTCAAATGGTCGACGGCTTCGTGGCGAAGGCCACGCCGCCGCCGGTCCCGAACCTGCTGGCCATCGTTGCGCCACATGCCGGCTACCAGTATTCCGGTCACGTGGCGGGATGGTCCTACGCCCTGATCAAAGGCCGCCACTATCAGCGGGTCGTGGTGATCGCGCCCTCCCACTACGAAACCTTCGCATTTGCCTCGGTGTACGACGGCGCAGCTTACGACACTCCGCTCGGCCGCGTTCCCGTCGACCAGGCGTTCGCGAAGAAGCTGGCCAGTGCCAGCCCGCTCATCAAGCTCTCCGGCAGCGGCCACACGCCGGATGCGGACAAGCGCGAGCATTCCGTGGAAGTGCAGCTTCCTTTCCTGCAGCGCGTGTTGGGCGAGTTCCAGCTTGTCCCAATCGTGATGGGAGATCAGGAGTACGCTACCTGCCGTGCATTGGGCCTGGCTTTGGCTAAATTGGTCGGTCCGGAGACGCTGATCGTGGCCAGCTCTGATCTCTCCCACTACCACACCTATGACGAAGCCGTCAGGATGGATCACAAAACGTTGACGGCGATCGAGGAGTGGGACTACCTTTCCATGTCGCGCAATTTCCCGCAGCGCATCTGGGAGGCTTGCGGTGGCGGACCGATTATCGCGGCCATGATCGCCACCGAGCGCCTCGGCGCAAACCAGGCCATTGTTCTGCAGTACGCGAATACCGGGGATGTCACCGGGGATCGCTCGCGGGTGGTGGGTTATGGCGCAGTGGCGCTGGCGCGAGGGCCGGCGCGGAAGGCCGACGCCGGACCGCGTATCACTCTCAGCGCCAGCGAGCGGAACGAATTGCTGCGCGTGGCGCGTAAGTCCGTCGAGACGGTGGTCCGCGAGAACAAGCTTTACGAATACTCGCCGCCCGCCTCCGGACCTCTGGCGCAGGAGCGCGGCGCCTTTGTGACGCTGACTAAGCACGGCGATCTGCGGGGCTGCATCGGCTACGTAGCGCCGTCGTCGGCGCTGGCGCTGACTGTGCGCGATGTGGCCGCTTTTGCGGCGGTGCGCGACCGGCGGTTCACGCCAGTCACCGTAGGCGAACTGCCGGAGTTGGAGTACGAAATCTCGGTGCTCTCGCCGCTGCGCCGCGTGCTGGATATCAAGCAGATCCAGCCGGGCCGTGACGGCCTGGTCATGAAGCGGGATGAAGCCGAGGGACTCCTGCTGCCACAGGTGGCCACCGACCAGCACTGGGACCGCATCACTTTCCTCAAGCAGACCTGCCGCAAGGCGGGACTGCCTCCAGACGCCTGGCAGGACAGCGAGACGGACATCTTCTCGTTTACCGCGCTGGTGTTCGGCGGTTCCCGAGCGCGGCCAGCGCTGGAAACAGACTTAAAAGCGCCAGATTTAAGACCGCCATCAGCCACGCCGTTTTGAGGAAGCCGAACACCGGGATTACATACGCGCTGACCAGCAGCGCGCCGGCACACGATCCCGCCAGGTCGAGAGCATAAAGCTTCCCGGCGCCGGTTTTGGAGTACGTGAAATAACGCCTGCTGGCGGTGGCGAATTGAAAGCCGCCGAGCGCGCCGCAGACCAGGGCCAGGACCGGCGCCGCAGCCGCGCCGAGGCCCAGCAGACCGAAGACTACCAGCGGTGAGGCCGCCACGCCAACCTGAATGGGCGCGAGCGAGGGCGGCGTGGGCCGGCGTAGCGCCAGCCAGCTTCCGCAAGACATGCCTGCCATGAAGGCGGCCACCAGCAGGGCGAGTTGCTGGTAAACATATCCGTAGATCGCCTGGAATCCCAGCAGCAGCAGGATCTCGACGCCGATCATGGTGAAGCCGGTAACGCCTGCGCAGAGGGCCGCGGGTGTGGGACGCGCGAACCAGACTAGCGCCGCCAGCGCCGCCAGGGCTGCAATCGCGAGAGCCCAAAACGGAACCTGCCCGGCGTGTTCCAGCAACCCGCGATAGAGGCCGCCGAAGCGCGCGATCCACAGCGTCAGATCGAAGTAGTAAGCGATGGGTGCAAAGTCGCGGTTGACCGGCGTGCCAGGGTCCGGCTGGATCTGCGCCGCCAGTTCGCGCACGCGTTCGGGCGCCAGGCGGAAGGGCAGGAAATGTTCGCTGATGTAGAGCGTTTTCACATGGCGCGCGTGCAGCCGTTCGATCAATTCCTGCGCATCGGTGACCAGCGGCGCCGTGGAGCCGAACAAGTGCACGGTCTCGCCGGGAAGCGCGGCGACATGCGGAAACACGGCCTCCAGCGTTTTGTGAATACATCGGAGAAGAGCTTGCGCCTCGGGCGATAGGTAATTTTCGGAAGCCGGAAAGGCGAGCGCCAGCAGGCCGCCCGGGCGCAGGTTCCGCGCCGCGGAAGCAAAGAACTCCAGGGTATAAAAGCGGTTCAACTGGGCGGTCCGCGGCTCGGGCAAGTTGACCACGATCGCGTCGAAGCGGGGATCGCCGGTCTTGAGAAACCGCCGCCCGTCGATGGCATGCAGGCGCACGCGCGGGTCCGTTGGGATGGCGCCTGGGAAGAAGCGCCGCGCCAGTTCCCCAACGGCGGGGTCCAGCTCCACGCAGTCGAGCTCGGTCACGCTCAGGTATTTCAGCGCTTCGCTCAGGCTGCCATTGGCGCAGCTTCCGATTAGCAGCACATGCTCCGGGCGAGGATGTTCCAGCAGTGGAAGATGCACGGCCTCTTCGGCGGCGGCCGGGTCTGGCACAGTTGTCACCACCTGCCCGTTCTCCGCCAGGCTGCGGCTGCCTTCGGTTTCGAGCACGGCCAGGTTTCCGTACAAGGAGTTGCGCACGGCCAGCACCTGGAAGCCTTGCCAGAATCGCGCCAGCGTGAATGTTTCGGCGGGCCGGACGGCAAACGCCAGCAGGGCGGCCGATAGCAACGCGACCAGCACAGGCCGCCATCGCTTGCCGCCGGCGAGCGCCGCGGCAGCCGCCAGATTGATGGCGGCAACCACTGCCGCGATTCCGAAGGGCGGCAGAAAGCGCACTAGCACCAGGCTGGCCAGCAATCCGCCGCATGCCGAGCCGGCGGCTTCCAGCACGTAGACCGAAGCGGTCGCGGATGCCGTCGAGAAGTCGCCCGCGCGCGCGAGCATGCGGCTGCCCACCGCGAAAAGCCATCCGGAAAAGGGACAGAACAGGCCCAGGGCCACCAGCGCGGTCAGGAACATGGGACCGAAGCCCAGCAACTCGCCGCCCGCGTGCTGGAACAGGGGACGGCTCGCGCGCACCGCGACGATCGCCAGCGGGAAGCCCATGGCCACGGCCGCTTCGAGCGCGGCGGCCATGTTGCGATCAAAGCCGCGCGGCTCCCGGTCCGCGCGAATCCGGCCGAACACGCCGCTCCCGAGAGCGGTCCATAGCAACCAGCAAGCCAGCACCAATCCGAGGGAGATTTCGTTGCCATAGAAGGCCACCATCAGTTCGCGCATCAGCACCACCTGCGCGATCACCGAGGTGAATCCGATCAGCGCCAGAATGCCCCGAAGTTGCATGCATCGTCCTGAAAGTTCATTATGATATTCCGTCGCCCCGTGGCGCACGCTTTAGCGTGCCGGGGTGAACTTCAGTTCACCCGTGGCGAGCGAAGCGCGCCACCACTAGACCGTCGCAATGCGGAGCGTCTCGAAACGGGGTGTGCCCAACCCGCGGGCGGCGGCCAGCGAGAGATAGCGCAGCGTGCGCTCATCCAGGCCGAAGTAGGTTTGGGCCGCCCAGGCATCTACCGCCACCGGGTCGGTTCCGGCAAGCACCGTGCGGTGCAGTTCCACATCCGCCAGGTCGCCGCCGGAAGGCCCGTTGCGCTTGAGCACCCGCCAGGCATCCAGGATCGTGAGCGTCGGGCGCATGAAAGCCGCCAGGTCGGCCAGGCTTTCGTGGATGCGCTGATGCAGGCGGCGGCGCTCGCCACCCAGAATGCCGTACCAATTCTTGATCCCCAACGAAACTCCGGTGAGGCTGTGATGCTTGGCAGCGGGCACGTTGACGATTTTGTCGGCTTCCAGAAACGGCTGAAACACCGGCCAGCCGCCCAAGACCTCGCCGTGGAGGTGCACGTCGCGGAAGCGGCGTTCGCCAGGCAGGATGATGGTCGCGCCGGCCGCCCGTGCGGCTTCAGCGATACCACTGCGCTCGAAGCAACGGCGCGGCTCGTTAATGCTCACATCGGTGACCATCACGCGGCGGGCGCCCGCTTCGAGCGAGAGGCGCACGGTTGCCGCAACCACCGCGGGATTCGTATTGGCGGCTTGCGCGGGCGTGCGGTCCCAGGCCATGTTGGGTTTGACCAGCACCACGTCGCCGCGCGAAACGAAGCGGCGCATGCCGCCCAACGCGCTTACGGCGCGGCGCACCAGCGCGGCTGGATCGTCGCCCTGTGCGACTGCGAGTTCGGGATACGCCAGGTCGGCAGGTACGCGCAGGTCGCGGGCGAGATCCACCGGTTGGTGCTCTTGTGGGCGATGACTGCGGCTGTTCAGCCAAACAGCTAGCCCCGCCGTTACTGCGCTTGCTCCGCTCAACCGCAGGAGATCGACGAGCGCCTCGCGCCGCCGCGCCAGGCCGCTCCCTCCAGAGGTGTTCACGACCAGCTTCAGTATAACGCCTGGAACCGGTGTCAGCGACAAACATTTGCGCCGAACGCCGCCCGCCCGGTTTCGCGGGAGTACAATTCTTATGTCTGCCCTGTTCGAAATTTCCGCGGTAGCAGGAGGGGTAACTTGAATGCCGAAGTGCGCCGAGTGTGGCGGATCGAAGGAAGTGCCCTGCACCCGATGCCGCGCGCCGGCATCTCGCGATGTTGGGCGTCAAACGAAGAACTGCGAGTACTGCAAGCGCAGAGTGAAAGTTGAGTGTCCGGCATGCCGGGGCGCTGGAAAAGCCAACCCTGGCGGTGGTGTCGCCGCCGACTGCTGACTCAGCGCTTGCGCTAACTACTACGCTTGAGAATTCTTGCGGGCCGCGAAGACTTTCAAGTTTGGCGGTCAGCTATCGGCTACCAGCGGTCAGCTTTCCCCTCCCGGCGAGCGCAAAGACTGGAGGTTGCGCAGAACTCGGGCTGAAAGCCGACGGCTGAAAGCTGAGTGCTTGCGGCGAAGCCGCACTGTGCTACCGCTCCGCTGTCCATTCCAGCATGCTCAGAGCGATCTTTTCGACACAGTGTGACAGGACATGATCGAGATCGCTGGTCCACAAGCCGGTACTGATGCAGAACACCAGCGCTTCAGAGGACTGAGAATCCCGAATGGCGGCCGCCATTAGATCGTGAGCGGTCAAGGCGCCCTCCTCGCTCAGGGCGCCCAGGAATCGCGCGAACGCCACGAGTTCGAAGGCGAAGTCGGGCCTCAGGCGCGCACGCAGCTCCGGCGGAACGACCGCCACGATTTCGACCGGACCGGTCCGCGAATCGTCGCAGTAGATCATGGCGACCGCGCAGTCGGACAGGGCGTGGATGAGGCTGAAGAACCGGGCGGGCGCCTCTCCCTGGATGTTGCAGTTCACTGGGCCGTACCACGACCGGCCGGGCGCGGCTTGCAACGCTTGCACAAGCCGCCGGGACGCACGCGGGGAGAAACTCAATCCGGTCGGCCCGTTCCACGACTCGGTTCGCGAATCCCAGCCGTATAACTGAATACGGCCTTCCTCGCCGCTCCTCCCGTACGCCTGTGCCCGGGCAGGCTGCATACTTCCCATGTCTGGAATCATAGCATAACAGGCCCTAATATCTTCTAAGGAGCCTGAAATCAAGACTCGTTTCCGATAGTATAAATGAACATCATGGGCAATTTGCTCGATGCGTTGACGCCGCGCTTGGCCGTCTTCCCGCAGGTCGCGGCCATCGCCCTGGCCGGGTCGGAAGGCGCTGGCGAAGCGGACGCGTTTTCGGATATCGACCTGTACGTTTACGCGGATGACGGGATTCCCATCCCGGCGCGGCGCGCGATCGCCGCCGATTTCGCGGACCGGGCGGAGATCGACAACCGCTTCTGGGAACCGGGCGATGAGTGGATCGACCGCGCCTCCGGCCGGAGTATCGACATCATGTATCGCAGTCCGGCGTGGATTCAGGATCAACTGGCGCGCGTGCTGGAGCGCCACGAGGCTTCCATCGGATACTCGACCTGTTTCTGGTGGAATGTCCTGCACTCCGAAGCGCTGTACGATCCCACGGGTTGGTACGCCCATCTGCAGCAGACCGTGCGCCAGCCGTATCCGGCGGAGTTGCGGCGCGCGATCGTCGCCAAAAACTTCCCGATCCTGCGCGACAACATTTCCTCGTACCGGCGCCAGATCGAAACAGCCATCGCGCGTGGCGATTGGGTAAGCATACACCACCGCGTGAACGCTTTCCTGGCCAGTTATTGGGACATCCTCTTCGCCCTGAACGGCGTGCCGCATCCCGGCGAGAAGCGCACGGTGGAGCATGCCCGGCGCCTCTGCAACAAGCTCCCTCCCGGCTGGGAGGAAGTTGCCGAAGCGCTGCTACGCCGGCCGGCTCTGGCCCACCTCGATCGTCTCGCCGATGGGTTGGAACAGATCCTCCGTGAATGAATGAGCCGGCCGCCTTGTGGCGCACGCTTCAGCGTGCCGCTGCCGGCTTCAGCCGGCAGACGGCGAACTGAAGTTCGCCGCTGCAAGCTCAAGCGTGCGCCACAGGGCGGTGCCGCCTAAGGCTTTCCGGATGTGGCCGTGTCGCGAGCCTTCATGAACAAGTCCACCGAACCCTTGTCGACAATCGTGACGCCCGTGTCCAGCGATCGCGGGATATGGGCAAACGGATCTTCGGCCCAATTGGCGCCCAACCGGCTGAGGGGATGGTGATGCAAATCATCGAGCATTCGCATGCCGGTGAACGCCATCGTGAAGGGCTTCTGCACCACGGTCGCGGCGATCACGCCCTTCTGCACCCATTCCAGCGTGCCTGGGTCGGCATCCATGGCCACGATGATCTTATCGGACATCTTGGCGCGGTTCACCACCTCTGCAACCTCCTTGCCGGCAATCGCCTCCAGGCAGACAAAAGCATCCACCTTTTTCGGTTCTTTATCCAGAATAGCGGCGACCGTGTCGAACGCGACTTGCGGCTTGCCCTGGATATCCACCACCTGGCTTATCTTTATCCCCGGCTGCCCGTCGAACGCAGCCTGATAGCCGTGCAGGCGTTCGTCGAGGTTGGCTTGGCCAGGCATGGTCAGCACCACCACGTTGCCCTTGCCTTGCAGCAGCTTGCCAACCAGCCGGCCGCCCATCAGCCCAGCCTCGTAGTTGTTGGTGCCGATGAAGGTGAGCCGCTTGCTGAGCGGTGAATCGGAATCTATGGTGATTACGGGGATGCCGGCGTCCACGGCGGCATCGATATCGGGAGCCATCAGGTTCGGGTCCGCGGCCGAAACCAGGATGCCGGAGGGCTTCAGCTTCGCGATACGCCGGAACTCCTCCTGCTCGGCCTTGGGATCGTATCCGTCGGGACCCGCCATTTCTGTGTTGACATGCATTTCTGCGGCGGCACGCGCCATGCCGGCCGCCGCGGTCTGCCAGTAGGGCACCTTGATATTGACCGAAACCAGGTAGTACTTCTCGTCGGGACTGTGCTGTCCGGCACAACCGCCGAGCAGCAGAGCGCATACGGTGAGGAGCAACACCGACTTGTGGGATAAGCGCATACAGACCTCCGTCAAAAGCACTATACTCTCAGTTGACGCCGCGAACAAGGGTGCCGTGCCCGTGGCGCACGCGTCAGCGTGCCGCGGCCGGCTTCAGCCATTCGCGTGGCGCAAGCTTTAGCATGAAAGAGGCCTTGAAACGAGAATTATGTTCTCGTTACGTTCATGGAACCTCAGGCCGCCACTTCGAGACCGATTTCCCGGACCAGGTTGTCGAGTGCTTGGCC
>Ga0181536_10007229_pt1 | contig 10949 bp, 5 predicted proteins | sample PEATcosm2014_Bin_41_FD_121105 | JGI IMG/M metagenome (GOLD analysis project Ga0181536, IMG submission 121105) | Peatland microbial communities from MTU Mesocosm Facility, Houghton, MI, USA - PEATcosm2014_Bin17_60_metaG | ecosystem: Environmental > Terrestrial > Soil > Wetlands > Peat | place...
CTGTTTTCCGTCACCCCATATTTCTATCTCGCCGCCGTCCATCTGCTCGGCTACCTTTCTGCATATAGCTGCTGGGGCCTTTTCTTTCCCCCCCCGCCAGGTCCCCTCCGGACCGAAGATATTATGGAACCGCGCAATGCGGACATCTAGTCCATAATTCCGAGCATACGCAAGGTACAGGCGCTCGCTGAACAGTTTTTCCCAGCCATACTCGCTATCGGGCGCCGCTGGATATGCCGTAGACTCGCCACACTTGGGATCGGTCGGATCTTCCTGGTTATAAGCAGGATACATACATGCCGATGAGGAGTAAAAGACCTTCTTCACCTTTCGACGCGTGGCGAAATCAGCCGCATGTAGATTGATAATCGCGGAGTTGTGCAGAACATGTGCGTCGTGCGCCCCGGAAAATATGTACCCTGCGCCGCCCATATCTGCTGCGAGCTGATACAACTCATCTACATTATCGTCGAGTATCGCTTCCCAGCTTTCGCGTAACCGAAGATCTGCTATGACGAAATCATTCGCGGCGCTGGGACTAAAGTCGGGGTACTTAAGATCGACTCCGCGCACCCAGTAGCCCTCAACAGCCAAACGGCGTACTAAATGACTGCCGATAAAGCCCCCCGCGCCGCATACCAAAGCTCTTTTCAATGTCACGATTCGCCTACCTCCGTCGCAGATTGGTTTTACTTGCTAACTTGTTAAGCATATTATCCCGAGGATTAGGTTTAGCGCCAGTCCTTCGCAGATTCTTAAGTCTACCAGTCCGCGGGTTTCGAAATTATCTTACCGGCACACGCTCTTCCGCATCCGATTACGGATCGAGTTTAATTGATATCAGATATGAACTGTCTCTGTTTCAATATATTGCTCGCAGCCAGATTCAGACTGAATTTTCTAACTTGCAATGTCTGAAGCGCCGCGAGATACAAGAAGGACGGAACAATCCTGCCATACCTGCTCAACAGCCGCCGCGGTTCCTGCATAAGCCGGTATAGCCAGTGCAATCCGCTGTCCTTGATCCAGATCGGTGCCTCGATAGCTCTACCGGAGTGGAAGTCGAATGCGGCGCCTACTCCTACCATCAATCTCACATTCAGGCGGTGGATATACTTGGCCATGAATTGTTCCTGTTTAGGAGTACTCAATCCGATCCACATAATATCAGGCTCGCATCCTCGCACCTGTGCCGCGAGAGCCTTCTCTTCCTGATTAGTCAAAGCGCGAAACGGAGGGGTATAACTTCCAACGATCTGTATACCCGGAAATTTTATTTCCAGTGCATTTGCTAACTCTTCAACTACCCCATCGCATCCACCGTAAAGGAAATGGCGAAAATGCCGATGCACTGACACCCTACAAAGGGCAAGCATGAACTCTGGACCGCGGACACAGTTCATGAATTTGTAACCCTGCAACTTGCCCATCCACACAGTTGGCATTCCATCGGGTAGGTTAAGAAAGGAAGAATTCAGTGTCTCGCGGAGCATTGGGTCGCTGTGCGCCTCAATCACGCCATGCGCGCCGGTCGCACATACATATCCATTGTCATTGTTTTCAACCAACCGAATGCACGCATCGACGGCTTGATCGACAGTAATCACATGCACACCGATGCCTAAAACATTAGCTCGTGGAATCGCCGGTGTCTCTAACATCACTTTGCCCTCATCTGGAAAAGTTTCGTACATGGTTAACTCTGGACGTGAAATTGTTTATGCAGCCTCCGCACCATTTGGAAATCCTAAATCAATCTGTGGAGAGTTACCTGTGACATCTTATGAACCGGTACCGGAGAAAACCACTGCAACGGTTCGCACAATGATCTTGATATCCAGCCATATGCTCCAGTTCTCAATATAGGTAACATCCAGTGAAATGTAGCTGTCGAAAGAGGGGTCCTGGCGCGACTGGACCTGCCACAGGCCAGTTATGCCAGGAGTTACGTCGAGACGGCGCAGGTGGTTGAGCTTATAATTCTCAACCTCGCTGGCAATCGGTGGACGCGGACCGACGATGCTCATGTCGCCATGTAGCACATTGAAGAACTGGGGCAGTTCGTCCAACGAATACTTGCGCAAAAAGCGGCCCAGCCTGGTGATGCGGGGATCGTTGGATATCTTGAACAGCACACCGTCGCGCTCGTTCATGTGCATCACATCGGCGCGTTGTTTTTCCGCGTCACAGACCATGGTTCGGAATTTGGCGCAACGGAAGGCGCGGCCTTTCTTACCGATACGTTTCGAGAGGTAAAAGACCGGGCCTTGCGAGTCCAGTTTGACGGCGATGGCGATGACTAACAGCGCCGGCGATAGAGCGATCAACGCCATCGAAGAGAGCACGATGTCGAGTAGGCGCTTGAGCAGGATGCCTATCTCGGGCACGTGGCCGCGATGCAGCGGAATGGTTGGAAACTGACCTATATATTCAACAGGACTGTTCCAGGCCAGCCCGTCGTACATATCGGGCACCACGCGCAGGTCCACGCCGTGCTTGCGGGCCTTCTGTAGAACGTCTTGAATAATTCCGCGCTCACAGCGGGCCGTGAAGAAAATCTCGTCGACAAACTGTTTGCGAGCATTCAGGAAAAGCGTGTCGAGTGTGCCGACAACACCGCTGGAGTCTGCGGAAAAATCAAACTCGGAGCCAGGAAAGTCGATGAAGCCTTTGAAAACGTAGCCAAGATGCCTGATACTCTCCAAGTGATGGCGAAGAGCATGCGCCTCCGGGCCGGTACCCACAATAAGCACATTGCGCGTGCCCATGCCGCGATCATAGCGCCGGTAAAGCAGCAAACGGTATACCAGCCGTCTTAGGCTCAGAGACAGGGTAACCATGATTATCGTGAGTAGCACGATACCGCGAGGAATATCCGAGGCATGAACCAGATAGAGCGTACCGGTTAGCAAGAGGCCGGAGGTAAAGCAAGCCTCCACGCTCAACCTTTGTTCGCGCAAAAAACTGGTCAGCCGCGCCGGGGTGTAAAGATGCATCCGATAGCTGGTAACGATCAGCGCGCCAGTGAGTCCGCACAACAGCGCCAACAGGATTCCCATCGAATGGCCTTGAATGAGCGTGCCGTGCCAGAAGCCTTCGACCCCCGCCACTGGACCCAAATGCAACTCGCAAAGCGTGGCAAGTACCGCGGCCCCCAGAATTGTAATCCCATCCAGGAGCATCCATAGCATGACGGCACCGCGCGTCGAGCTATAACTGCCTGCCTGAGGGCCTTCCTCCGACCATTCTTGAGAAGAGGAAATGGACGCTGATGCTCTTTGCCAGAATTCCGATGTAGCCATATATTCCGCCGACCTCTGTCCTCTTCAAATGTCCAGGGGAAATCTACAATGTCCTTCGCAGGGAATCTGACGCGATATATATTGTGGCGCCGTCACGCAAAGCCTGTAGATAACCTATGTTCTCGCACTTCTATTGACTGGACGGCGTAAGCAAGGTCAAGGTTAATCTGACGCTTGATGTGAAGAAGTCACATACTTACGGAATAAAATCGGATGGACTCTGAATATAATGAATTGGCCAAGCCATTCATACCCGCCATTTAACTTTCCTGCCGCATGATCGCCGACTAGGATATTCGGCCCGTGGCGCAGCCGAGGACTCCGGAATCCAATGGCTCCAGTTCACTCCCATCCACTTCCACAGCCATGCTTTGCTGGATGAGATCCATTGTAAGTACTATACGGAGACTGTTTTTCTTTCGCACCACAATACCCTCCATTCCGGCCAATGCACCCGATAGAATGCGAGCCCGCTGCCCTATTGTCAGTAAAGGGTGTGGTTCGGCGCGGCGCAAATGCAAACCAGATCGAAGCGCGTTGATTTCCGCGTCAGGCAACGGAGCAGGCTCTCGCCCTGTACCGCCCACTACGGCCAACGCACCCGGCACTTCCAGTACCCGCACGCGCTCTGTTCGCTTGATAAAGACAAATATGTAGCCAGGGAATAGCGGGAGATCCAGTGTGACCCTCGAACCGTCACTCCATTTGCGCTGTACGCGGTAAAGGGGCAGATAATGCTCAATCTCCCTCAGACTCAAGTGCTGATCGACGCGCTTCTCATGGCGAGGAGACGTGTAGACGGCGAACCACTTCGGCGCAAATTGCATATTTGACAGGCAACCCGGAACCGGTCTTTTCGCATAAAGAAGAACGTCTTGATGCGCAATTTCAGACATGGCTTCGCCCTCCTCACTTGGATACGGCTATCTCTTCGCACTCCATGCCAAGTGAATTCAATTGAATTGGTTGTACGAGGTCTGCAACCAAGTGTTTTTATACCTGGTTCGCGTCCCTTCAAAACTCTTAATGACACTGTCGAAACCCTATCATGGCACTAATAAGTCAATTGATATTTTTAGATTAAAATTGCTTAAATGTGCGATTAGACCAGAGCCTGCCTTCATCCGATAGTTGCACGGTCGCGCCGTTTGCGCGGTAGCCACTTGCAGCCAACTTTCATCGAAAAATAATGTCGCAATAACAATAGAGTCACGCTTGTTTCGCAAACTGAGTATCAAACGACTAATTTCAGTCGGACATATGCTGGATCAAATTGTGTGTGCCACAGCGGTGTGAAACTGTGTGTCCGCGCAGTCAGGGCATTGGTGTGCATACGTCTAATGTGGGGCGGATCGCCGAAGCCGCGCCTAAAAGATGCTGCAAGGTCGTGATGATTCTGGATGTTATATGTACCAAGCATATGGTCGCCACCATGACGATTGATACGGCCGCAGACGAGATTAATTCTTCGATTATGCAATCAACCGGAACCGGCAGCGAGGCGACTACTGCAAGAGCATACTCAGACGGCGCAGAAATTAAGCTTCCTTATCCACAGGCTGTCAAGTCTGGCCGCGTTGCGGCGATTGATAACCTGATGGCATTGTCAGGGATGCTATGTCCTGATTTATCCACAGGGTCGCCGTTCCTGTCGGCAGTGAAAGCTCGTGTTAATGAATCACTTGACCATCGCCGAACTACTCCTACTCCAAACCGCCGAGGATAGCAGGAACCGGAACCTTGAGCGGATAAAAACCCTCAGTGCGTCATGCTTTGAAAAAGCGGCGATTGCAACAGGCTGTTGAATTCGCCGTCAGTGGTGGCGAAGTGGATCGACAGTCGCCCGGCATCAGAGTCGATGGTGGTGGCGCTCAATGCCTGCTTCTCCTCATCCGAGGCGCTCATCTTGCGCATCTCCACCGCCGCGGTCAAGAGCGAAGAAAGGGTGGCCGCGGCAATGGAGTCACCGGTGGAGAGGGTGAGGTCGAACTTGACGCCGTGCTGGAAATCCATCGAGTAGCAGGAGGCCTGCAGGCGCTTGCGCACGGTTTCGAAGTCGGTGATCGAGCCGGCTTCGCCCAGCACCTGTTTCATCATGCTTTGTGTCCCATTCTCGTCGAGGATACTCCACATCGGCTCGGTGTCCACGGTCTTCATGGCATCCATCATGGGCGCGTTGGTCAGCAGGCTGTCCGCCATGCCATCGCGGGAATCGAGAGCCATCTTCACCGCATTAAATCCGCCAAAGACCATAGTGGACGAATCGACGAAGCAAACCACCATGCCGGTTTTGGCCAGCGGATACAGTTTATTGGCGCGGACTTGGGCAGGCTTGATCTTTTGCGTGCGGAAGTTGGCCAGAATGTCCTTGAGCGGAAACTGACCCTGGGCGATACCTACCGTCATCGCTCTATCGCTCGATTCCTTGGAACCGAGGAGGGCAAAGGCCAACTCGTCCACGTCGTGGTTATCATTCAGGCCGGACTTGGTCAGCACCTCGTCGAACTGCTTAAGTCCGGAAGGGATGACTCGGTCGCGCAGGTCCATGGCCACGGTCGAGTTCTGCAAGGCGCGGTAATCGATGACCACCAACTGCTGCACGTCATGCGGAATGGCGGCACGAGCATCGGTGGACAACTGCGCAGCCTGCGTCAGTGTGGACGCTGCCAGTAATATGGCGAGAAGCGAAACTTTAACAATCTTCAACATGATCCATCCTCCGGGAAGTCCGTGCTATTGGAACGGAGCGGCAGAGGGTCATCGACAACAAACTGTTCTCTTCTACCGGCAAACTCGAAACGCTCTAATTCCAATATGTGATAGTACCCGCCGCATATTGCACCAATGTGAATTCTGTTCTATCCGCGTTCCGACGAGCCAGAAATTCATCCGCGTCCCAAAAAACCTATCATGAACTCGCTTTGTTGCGCGCGTTTAACGGCTATACTGCGCCACAATTTCCATCAGCCGCAAGCATCCCTCCAGGCTGCTGCCGTGCTTGCGCGAAAAACGACGGCTCTCCACAAGTTCGGAGAGCCGTCGCCGTAAGGCTGTCCTCTTTATTAATAGATCGTTACAGTTAACGTGTTCGATGCCGGCGCCCCCGGATTGGCCGCCACCAGCGATCCGCTGCCCGTGTTCGCTAGATCGCTCGCCGGAATCGCAACCGTTACATGGGTTGCATCCATGATCGTCGTCGTGCGATAGCTGCCGTTCCACGTGACAGCCACACCCGGAACGAAGTTAGTTCCCGTCAGTGTGAACAGCGTATTGCCTGCGCCATGCGCGATCGTCGTTACCGAACTCGATGCCAGGTTAGCGGCCGAGTTTTGGTTTAGTAACTGTGGCACTACAAACGGGCCTCGCAGCAGATAGATGTTGCCGTTGCTGGTCAGCACAGCCAGCCCATCCTGACCCCAGCGAATCAGGTCGGGCACACCGAACGGCGCTGTCCCTTCTATGGCTGCAAAGTCCAACTGCATCGTCTCCGACGGCAGATACGTCGTGCTGTCGTAGGCCGCAATGCTATCCACCGCGCTTGAGTTCGGTTCGCCATTCACCGCGAAGAAAACCAGCCCCAGCGATATGTCCGGCGCCACATCCTGTAGCCCAAAATTGCTATCGTTCGATGGAATCGAGAACGCGCCCTGTTGCGTGGCCGGCGAAGCCGAATAGTTCGCCACGCCTCCCAAGACGGCGAACGCCTGCGCGCCGCTCGTCTTGAAGCATCCAAACTCATTCAGCGTCGACTCCGTGTACTGCGAGTTGTCGAAAGACGTGAATCCGGCAGCGGTCACCGTGTAGTGGTTGAAGGTCGCCCCGCTGGTGTCAATATCGAAGGCTAGCAGATCGCCGGCATCGGGGAAGACGATGCACGACCCTGTGTCTGGGCCGGTGTTCTGCCCGCGTATCGCCGCCGTCTGCGTCACCGGGTTGAAGTCGTAGATCGCGTCGCCGTCATCTTCGCCAAGATCGAGTGCTATCGTGTTTTCGGTGCCGGGCTGCGTAGCGATGCCGCGCAGAGCCACGCTGCTGATTGCGTTGGGCGGAGCCGGAACCGCGTACGTGTATTCCGCTGTCTGCGTCAGCATATTGAAGAGCGCCACGCTTTCGCTTCCACTCAGAATCGTATACAAAAGCTGTCCGTCAGAGGTCAGCGCGAGATTCGTTGGCTGGCTGCCGATCGGCGCTGCGGTCCCCACCGTCGCCGTCTCCGGCGTGATGGCCACAATCGAGTTCCCCACTACCGTAGTGGACCCCGACCCGACGCTTGCCATGATCTTCCGCGAATACGGGTCATACAGAATATGGTTTGCGCCCAGCGCAATCACGCTGTAGACCGACAACGGCAACGCGCTCGACACGCCACCGCCCGGAGCCGGGTTCGACACCGTAATCGCCGCCCATCCCAGGCTGGCCAGTTGCGCGGCAGGCGCCGTCGCCGTCAGCGTCGTGCTGTTTGTGTAGTTGGTCGAAAGCGCCGCGCCTCCCAGTAAAACGCTCGAAGCGCTGCTAAAGCCCGCGCCGGTCACTGTGATGACCGTATCGCCGGAGCCGGATTGAATCGCCGCCGGACTGATTGCGCTCAGTGTCGGCGCCCGGTTGTACATTGAGCCGGTCACTGTCAGCGTCGCACTGGCCTGGTTGTTGCTCTCATTCGGATCGTTCTCCGATCCGCTCACCTCGACCGCTGCCGTGACGCTGCCCGCTGTCGTCTGAGTCGCAACCATTGTCACGGTTGCCGTCGCTCCGCTGGCCAGCCCGCCCAGATCGCAGTTCACGCCGCCTGAAACCGCGGCGCATGTCCCAGACGACGGCATGGCCGAAACCGGTACGCCCGTAGCCGGCAACTGCACGGTCAGCGCGACGTTTGTAGCTGCCGAAGGCCCGGCATTGGTGACGGTTGCCGTATATTTCGTGTTCGTTCCTGTCGTAATCCCGCCGCTCGCCGTAAGCGTCGTGCCCAAATCCGCAAATACACTCGAAAGGTCTTTAACTAAGTTGGAGCGCAGGCTATACACGCCATCGCCAGTCTGAAACGCAAGTCCGTTTGTCCCCCAGCGTGTCAGATGCGAGGGCATGGCGCTTGTGCTCACGCCTACCGGTATCACCGCTGTCGATGCTGGATTGAACTCCGCAATATCGAAGCTCTGAATCTGCGAGTACCCATAGGTCGCTCCCGAACCTTGCGGGCTATCCAGAATGAAAACCAGTCCCAGCGTTGTGTCGGCAACCGTCGGCCCCGCTGCCACCGCCGTTCCGCTCGCGTAGAAGGCGCCCAGCAGCGTGCCTGCCTCGGCATCGTAGACCGCTCCGTAGTCGGTATAGGTTTGTCCGCCCTCAACCTGCATATCGTCGTTCGAGGTGCCCGTATACGTCCCGTTTGAAGCCGTCGCCTCTTGCGTCAGGCCGCTCGCCGAATACGTATAGACCGTGTATGATCCGCCTTGCCCCGCATATATCTCATTCGTCGTCCCATTCGCTTGCAGAGCATAGGTCGTGTTCGCGGAGTAGCCCGTGACCGCTGTCCCGCGCGGAATGCCGCTGTCGTAGATGGCCAGCGATGACACGGAAGAGCCGCCGCTCGTCGCCACTACAACGGAGTTCTCCGCGCCCGGCAGCGCCGCCAGCGCCAACACCGTCGGCGGCGGCGCGTACAAGCCTGCGTTTCCTCCAAGGGAAAACTGCAAGCCCGCCGTCCCCGTCGCTAGGTTGACCATTTGCACTGCCGAAGCCCCGTCCAAGCCCACCCAAAGATACTGTCCATCGGCTGTCACGGCCAGCCGGTCCGGCTCGCTGCCCACCGCAATCGGCGTCCCCAGCGCTCCCGTCTCCGGGTCTACCGATACCACCGAATTGCCGTAAGGCGCTCCCGCCGAACTCGGCACTGAGACGTAAATCAGCCCATTCACCGGGTTATAGATCATGCTGTTGTTCACAATGCCGATATAGGCCGTGTAGGTCAGCGGCGCCGTCGTTCCTCCGCCCGGCGCCGGCGTCGTCACCGTGAAGAGCAAATTGCCCGGCAGCATAACGCTCGATGCCGAAATTGTCACCGTAAGTTCAGTAGAGCTTATATACGCCGCCGCAATGTTCGTTCCGTTCATCGCGACCGTCGAGTTCGCCGTGAACCCCGTTCCATTCAGCGTTACCGTCGTTGCCGTGCCGGTCGGTCCCGCATTCGGCGTGATCGACGTCAACGTAGGCGTCGGTGGATTGACAATCGACACCGTCGCTGCGTTCGACATGGCTGGCGTAGAGGTCGCGCTGCTCACCGTAACGGTTGCCGTGCCTACCGCTGTCAGCAGGCTCGCGGGCGCCAGCGCAAGAATATAGCTTGCTCCATTGCCATCGGGGCCGAAGGATTCCGCTGTGAGCGGCGTGCCGTTCCACAGCACAGTTGACGTCAGGACAGTCTGCCCAGAACTGAGCTGCGCGTAGAGGTTCGATCCATCGACGGTGATGGTTGTCGCGCCCGACCCAACCAGGATTTGCGATGGATATACCTGCAGGATCACCGGAGGCGGCGTCTGCGCCAGCGCAAGTATCTCGAGTGCTGCCGCCGCCGACGTTCCCCCGCCCGGCGTTGGATTCACCACCGTCACAGAAAGAGCCTGAGACGTCGCCTCGTCCGCCACCGTAAGCTGGAAGGTCAGTTGCGTCGCGCTCGCATAATTCGTCGCGCGGCCCGCTCCGTTCACCTCAACCGTCGACGCCGGAATGAAGTTCGTCCCCGTCACCATTACCGTAGTGGGTGTGGCGCCGCTGGTCGGCACGGTCGTCGGCGCAAGCGCGATACTCATGCCCGGCGCGGGATTGTCTATCATAACCGTCGTGGCCGCCGACGTTCCCCCGCCCGGCGCCGCATTCACCGCCGCCAGCGTCAGGCTGCCCGCGCTCTCCGCATCGGTCGCCGTCAGCGTGACGTTGACCTGCGCGGCGCTCACAAAGGCCGTCGGCCGCGCGCTGCCGTTCACGTCGATAACCGTTGCAGGAACATACCCTGTGCCCGTCACTGCAACCACCGGCGACACCGTTCCCACTGCCAGCACGGCTGGGAAAAGCTGCGAAATAGTAGGCGCGGGATTGGTTACCTGTAGATTGCCCGCCGCGCCCGCTCCGCTGCTCACCGTGCCGTTCAGCGCAATGACCGGGAGCTGTGACCCGCTCTCCAGTTGTTCCGCTGGTATCGTCGCCGCCACCTGGGTGCTGCTCACGTAGCTGGTCGCCTCCGCCACGCCGCCCACCTGGACCGTCGTCGTTGCTACGAAGCCTGTCCCATTCACCGTCAGAGTCAGTGGCCCCGACCCCGCTGGAACCGTCGCCGGTTCGACCGAGGTCACCGTCAGTGTCGATGTTGCCACTCCGAAGTTCGACGAATATACTGCGCAACCCGTCAAGGCAGCGGACGCAATGAGAAGCAAGACCGCAATCGCGCGGAGCGAGAGTTCGGAGTGACGGCAAATCAAGGCAGAAGTTGCGCAAACTAAACGATTTGTATGGACCATGACGGCGAATATCTCCCTAAGGAACCTCTGATTAAGTCGGCTTTTTGAAGGGTACGGGCTTTAGCCCGTACATAAACCCTGCAAAATCAACGCGGGCTTTAGCCCCTGAGGGAAGGTTTCTCTGCGGCAGGACTTATTC
>Ga0181536_10007231_pt1 | contig 10947 bp, 10 predicted proteins | sample PEATcosm2014_Bin_41_FD_121105 | JGI IMG/M metagenome (GOLD analysis project Ga0181536, IMG submission 121105) | Peatland microbial communities from MTU Mesocosm Facility, Houghton, MI, USA - PEATcosm2014_Bin17_60_metaG | ecosystem: Environmental > Terrestrial > Soil > Wetlands > Peat | place...
GGCACCGGAGCGGCGGTTTCAGGCGAATCCGAATCCGTTGGCGGGGACATGGGGAGCTTGACTCATGCCCCGACTCGCGTGTCAACCGATGGTCAATGGCCGGATACCTGGGCAGTTACCATAAATTATGACCTATCAATCCGTTTCTGCCGCCTTGTAGGTCTCACAAATAGATTCGGCGACGCGGACGTATGGAGCCTCCTTTTAAATTCCAAGGACACCGACAATTGGGTTACCATAAGACACAAGGATCGCGGGCACATATACCAAGGATATGTCCAAGGCTTCTCTGGAGGGGACGAAAAGAGAGAGCTGCTTCTTGTAGAGGTCAGGGTATATGACCTGAACACAGCGGAGCCAGCGGGAGAGATACCGATTCTCTATATGTCGTTCAAGGACGAGGATGTGGTCCTTGAATTTGGCGTGAAGCCTGATAAATCAGTAACCAACCAGGAGCCTCCTGATGAGCACGAACAGGCCAGTTGTCATCAACGAGGGCGTTATCAAGAAGGGCGGTCTAAACCCGCCTCCGACCACCTATAGGCCGCCCGCGCCATCGCCTCTGAGACCAACCCAGTCACCACCCCAGCCGTCCGCGCCTCAGTCCTCGACCGGTCAAACCGGTCGGCAACAGGCCCCCCGGCGATGAGTGGCGATAAGCCGGGTGGGCCAAAAGATGGTGGGGTTGGGAAATCACGCGGCATGGCTCACGACGGCGCCCTAAAGCCCCTCCGACGGGCTACAGGCCGCCTGCACCTCAACCCCTGAAAACCTGGCCCCAACACTGCGACGCAGGCCCCGACGCCGAAACAGAAAGGTTAGGGTCCACGAGCATGAAGGAAGAGATTCCAGCTCGGCGACGACGCCCGATCTGAAACAGTACAGTGCCGCGATAGATCGCCCGGTCGAGCCAGGCGATGACGGAGATGTGAGGCCACGGGCGCCTGTAGCCACGGGGCGTGAGGATCCCGGTGGCCTGTGGGCTCCGAGTGAGATCACCGGTTCCCGGTCGGCACCGTATTGAACGGGCGGTTCTTGTCAACCCGAATATCCGCCGGCAGACCCAGCACCCGCTCCGCGATGATATTCTTCAAAATCTCATCCGACCCCCCCGCGATCCGCGCACTGGGCGATGACAACAGCGCGGATTGGAACATGCCCCAGGCCTCGACCAGGTCATCGTCGATGACCATCCCGGCCTCACCCATCAGGTCCATGCCATAACTGGCGATATCCTGTAGTTTCGACGCGTTCACCAGTTTGTGAATCGAGTTCTCCGGTCCGGGAGTCTCGCCTTTCGACAATGCCGTCATCGTGCGGAATTTAGTGAACTTAAGGCCCTGGGCGCGCGCGTACCACTCCGCGATGCGCTCGCGCACCGCCTGGTTGCGGATCGCCGGCTGACCATCGATCACCAAAGATCGGCTAAGGGTCACCAGATCATCGACATCCGGGCGCGCGGGATCGCCGACCGCCAGGCGTTCATTCATCAGCGTGGTCAATGACACGCGCCAGCCCTGGCCGACCTGGCCGAGCCGTTGCGTGTCGGGCACGCGGACGTCGGTGAAGAACACCTCGTTGAAGTGCCGCGTGCCGGACATCTGATGGATCGGCCTTATGTCGATGCCCGGCGACTTCATGTCGAGGAAAAAGAACGTCAGGCCCTCGTGTTTCGGCACGTTCGGATCGGTGCGCACGACGATGATGCCGAAATCCGACAGATGCGCGCCGGAGGTCCAGATTTTCTGGCCGTTGATGATCCAGTCATCGCGGTCGCGTTCCGCCCGCGTGCGCAGCGCCGCGAGGTCGGAGCCGCCGGCGGGTTCGCTGAACAACTGGCACCACACTTCCTCGCCGCGCAGCGCCGGTTTGACGTGGCGGTCGAGTTGTTCCGGTTTGGCATAGGCCATCATGGTCGGGATGCACATGCCGAGGCCGATCTCGAACAGACCGCGCGGCACGGTGAAATCCTCTTCCTCCTGGTTGTAGATGACCTGGAAAATGGGGGAAAGCTCGCGCCCGCCGAAGCGTTTCTGCCAGGTGATGCCGGCGAACCCGGCGTCGGTCTTTTTCGCCTGCCAGGCTTTGCAGCGTTTCACTTCCTCGGGCGTCATGCCGCCGAGGCGCAGTGTCGGGCGGCCGGACGCTTTCGGTTCGGCGTTGGCATTGAGGAAGGCGCGGGCCGCGGCACGGAAGGCGGCTTCTTCGGGGCTATCGTTGAAATCCATGGTCGGGTTTCCTTCAGGCCGCGTTGCGGGTTTCGAGCAGGTCCACGAGGCGATTTTTCCAGAATGGCGCACCGCCGAGCCGCAACCCCAGTTGTTTCGATCGCCGGTAATACAGATGACAATCAAAAGCCCAGGTGAAACCGACGCCGCCGTGGGTCTGGATGTTTTCCTTGGAGGCGATGTGGAACGCGTCCGTGGCGGACACCCGCGCGGTGGCGGCGGCCAACGGCAGTTCCGCCGCGTCCGCGGTCAAAGCCCAGGCGCCGTAGTAGGCGTTGGAGCGGGCGAGCTCGAGGGCAACGTAGACGTCGGTCAGTTTGTGCTTGATCGCCTGGAACGATCCGATCGGCCGGCCGAAGGCGAAACGTTCCATCGCGTAATCGCGCGCCATTTGCAACGAGGCGTCGGCGCCGCCGACCTGCTCGAAGGCGAACAGAATGGCGGCACGATCCAGCAGGCGCTGCACAGTCGCCCATCCAACGGCGGCCGGAAGTTTTTCCGCCGGCGTGCCGTCGCAATCGAAACGGGCCTGGTCGCGCGTGGGATCGACCGTGCGCAGCGTGTTGCGCGCGACCGACTTCGTTTCGACCAGGAACAGCGCGACCTCGTCGGTGTCATCGCGCGCGGCGACGATGGCGATGTCGGCGATCCCGCCATCGGCGACCGGCCATTTCGTGCCGCTCAGTCTCCCGCCGGAGACCCGAGCGCGGATGGCATCGGGGGACGGGTTGCCGTTGCCCTCCGCCAGAGCGAAGCAACCGATCAGCGAACCGTCGGCGAGTCGCGGCAGGTATTCGCGTTTCTGCGCCTCGGTCCCGGCGAGCAGGATCGCCTCGGCCGCGAGGTAGGCGCAGGAAGCGAACGGCACCGGGGCGACGGCGCGGCCAATTTCCTCGGCCAGCACGCAGAGCCCTTCGTAACCGAGCCCGGCACCGCCGTATTGTTCCGGAATCGCGGCGCCGATCCAGCCCATGTTGGCGATCTCTTTCCATAACCCCGCGGCGTAGGGTTCCTCGCCGTCCAACGAACGCCGCACCAGCGCGGGCGGACACTGTTCGGACAGGAAGCGCCGGGCCTGGTCGCGCAGTTGTTTCAGGTCGTCGGAAAAATCGAAGTTCATGGAAGGACGCCTCTGCTACGTTCGGCCATAACTGTTGACTTATGGCGGAGACTGTCATGCGTCATGGCCGGGCTTGACCCGGCCATCTTTGCCAGCATGGTGCCGCGAGAGATGGCCGGGTCAAGCCCGGCCAGGACGTTGACGACTGAAACTCCTGGATCATCCATTGCTGGCCGGCAGCCCCTGGGGGAACAAATTCGCGACCAGCAACCCGCCGTCGACGTCGAGCGTCGTGCCGTTGACGTACGATGCGAGGTCGGACAGCAGGAACAGCGCGGCCTTGCCGATATCATCCGTTGTGCCGCGGCGGCGGACCGGCAACAGACTGTTGGCGTATCCTTCAACGCGTCGCGGCGTGTCGAACAGCCGCGGCGTGACGATATGACCGGGCGCGATGGCGTTGACGCTGATATGGTGCGGTGCCCACTCGACGGCCATGGTTTGCACGACGCTGATCAGGCCGGCTTTCGCGGCACCGTAGGCACCGCGCATCGGGCTCGCGCGCTGGCCGTCGACCGAGGCAATGCCGACGATCCGCCCACCGGTGCCGCGGCGGATCATGACGCTGGCGACTGCTTTCGTGATCAGAAAGAAGTAGCGCAGGTTGAGGTGCATCTGCTGGTCCCAGACGTCGCCCGACGTTTCCAGTAGTGAGCCCCAGGTGGCGGCACCGACGATGGAGATCATGCGGTCGATTCCACCAAGCTTTTCCTCCGCCTCGGCCACGATGCGGGGGATCTGCGCGTCGTTCAGCACGTCGCCGATAACGGTGACTCCCCTGGTGCCGATCCCGTTGACGATGCCGGCGACATGCTCGGCCCGTTCCGGCACCAGATCGACCAGCGCGACGTCGCATCCCGCGCGCGCCAGGAAGCGGGCGGCGGCCTCGCCCATGCCCTGGCCGCCGCCGATGATCAGGGCTTTCTTGCCCGCGAGGCCAAACAGCGAGGTTTCTTCGGTCATTGGTTTCCTCCGGCACCCAGCCGAACGGTAGCCCGGTTCGCGGCGTGAGGGAACGTTGCCCCACCGGGGCCCAATCGGGGATCGACAGCCCCCCTACCGCCCGGTAGGATTTGGGCGTCACCAGTATGAGGATGCATCATGAGCCAGTCGCGGCAGACCGAAATCAACGCGCCCAATCTCTGGCGTCTTGAAACCCCTGGGCATACCGGGTGGCAACGGACCGCGCGCGCCGGCGACCCAAACAAATATTTCATGGTCTCCACCGACTCGCACGCCAACGAGCCCGCCGATCTGTGGGCGACCCGGATCGACGCGAAATACCGGGAGCGCGTGCCGCGCATCATTACCGACGAACAAGGCGTGCAGTGGCGTTATTGTGAGGGCTACCGCCCCGACCGTGTCCGCGTCATGAGCTTCGAGGGCGAGGACTGGCTGCGCCAGCAATCCGGCGCCGACGTTCAGGAACGCATTCGCGACAACCGCGGTGACGGCGTCGACGTCGAGATCATTTTCCCGAACAAAGGGCTCGCCATGTGGGCGACTCCCGACCCGGTGTTCGCCAACGCGCAATGCAAGGTCTGGAACGAATGGGCGTGGGAACAATACGGCCCGCATCCGGAGGCGATGCTGCCCTGCGCCGCGATCGCCACCGGTGATCTCGATGGCGCGATGGCGGAAATCGCGCGCGTGGCGAAGGTCGGCTTCCGCGCGCTGACCCTGCCATGCAAGCCGATCTGGGGCGCGCATGACGTCGATCACGTCAACTACAACCTGCCGCATTTCGACAAGATGTGGGCGCTGATCCAGGAATGCGATCTGCCGATCACGTTCCACGTCTCCACCGGCCGCGACCCCAGGGCGGCGCGCGGCAACGGCGGCGCGGTGATCAACTACGTCACCCATTCGTTGGCGCCGACGATCGAGCCGGTGGCCAATCTGTGCGCCTCGGGCGTGCTGGAACGGTTCCCGAAACTCCGCTTCGCGACGATCGAGGCGGGGATCGGCTGGGTGCCATGGCTGCTCGACGCGATGGATGAGGCGTATCGCAAACACCACATGTGGGTGCGGCCGAAGTTGCAGGGCCTGCCGAGCGATTATTACCGCGCGCACGGCTTCGCGACGTTCCAGGAGGACCCGTCCGGTCTGTATCTGGCGGAGCGGTTCAACCTGATGGACAATTTCTGTTGGGCCAACGACTATCCGCACCATGAGGGCACCTGGCCACACTCAGCCGAGGCGATCGAACGGACGATGCCGATGCTGAACGATACGCAGCGCGTGAAGATCCTCGGGCTGAACGCGGCGCGGTTGTTCAAACTGGACGTGCCGAAGCATCAGCAACTGGCGGTATCATAAAGGGAGAAGAACCATGGCTGGAAATGGACCGACGATCATCGAGCTTGATAAGAAACGCATGAGCGCGATGGCGGAAAAGGATGTGGCGACGCTGAACGCGGTCATCGCGGATGATCTGATTTACACGCATTCCTCGGCGCGGACCGACACCAAACAAACGCTGATTGGCGCGATGCAATCGGGCGCGACGGTGTACACCTCGGTGGTGCCATCCGGCGTCGTGGCGCAGGATCTCGGCGACAGCGTCGTGCTGACGGGCGTCGCCGCGATCAGCGTCACGTCGGGTGGCAAGCCGAACTCGTTCCGTGTGCGCTTCACCGATGTTTACGCGAAACGGCCGAGCGGCTGGCAGATGGTCACCTGGCAGTCGACGCGGCTGGCTGATTAAGCTTTCGCGGGCCAATTTGCCGCGCGCGAGGCGCCCATGGATCCGGCATGTCCGCCGGCCTCCATGGTTCCGTTAACCGGTGACGTTTCGCGTAGGACCATGGTAGCATGCCGTCCATGTCAGACGATCTTTATGAACGAGATATCCTGGACTGGTCGGAACGCCAGGCCGACCTGCTGCGCCGCGTGGCGAACGGCGAGCGGCGGAACGATGTGGACTGGCCGCATGTCATCGAGGAAATCGCCGACGTGGGAAGTTCAGAACTCAATTCCGTGCGTGGATATCTACGCCAGGCCATCATCCATCTCTTCAAGATCCATCTCACGCCGGACGATCTCGCACGCGACCACTGGCTGATGGAACTCGATGCATTCCTGGACGACGCGGCGGATCGTTTCTCGCCCTCCATGCGTCAGCGTATCGATCTGGACGCGATCTTCGCCAAGGACCGTGCGCGAGTCCTCCGCCGCGTGCCCGGCCAGACTCTGCCGGCGGCGTGTCCCTGGACATTGGACGATCTGCTGGCGGGGGATACGGACGCCCTGCTTGCCGCTCTACCCATTTAGGCGCCCGCCACGTAACACTCCCTCCAGACCAAGGGACAAAACCGCATGCCCGAACGCACTCTCCGCGGCAAAACCGCGATCGCCGGCATCGGCGAAACGACCTACTACAAACACGGCCAATCGCCCGACAGCGAGTTCAAACTCGCGCTCATGGCGATCGTCAAAGCCTGCGAGGACGCCGGCATCAGCCCGCATGACATCGACGGCTTTGCCTCTTACGGCAACGACCGCTCCGACGCGCCGCGGCTCGCCGCCGCGCTGGGCATCAAGGAGCTGCGGTTCTCCAACATGTTCTGGGGCGGCGGCGGCGGCGGCGTATGCGGCGCGGTCGGCAATGCCTCGGCCGCGGTGGCCACCGGAATGGCCGACTGCGTGGTGGCGTTCCGTTCGCTCGCGCAGGGCCAGTACGCGCGGTACGGACGCAGCGGCGCCCCCGCGGCGGTGGCCGGCGATGACGCGTTCCTGTTCCCCTATGGCGTCATGTCGCCCGCGCAGCGTTTCGCCATGAAGGTCACCCGCTTCATGCACGAGACCGGGATCAAACAGGAGGCGCTACGGGCGATCTCGCTCGCCTGCTACCACCACGCGCAAAACAATCCGAACGCGGTGATGCGCGGCCGCACGCTGGATGAGGCGAAATACGACGCATCGCGCTGGATCATCGAACCGTTCTTCCATCTTTACGATTGCTGCCAGGAGAACGACGGCGCCGCCGCGGTGATCGTCGTGCCGGCGGAACGGGTGAAGGACTCGCGGCATAAGCCGACCTACCTGCTTGCCTGCGGTCAGGGCTGCGACCACCGCAGCGCGGCGCCGGTGCACAACATGCCGAACTACCCCAGCTCGCATTTTCGCCAGATCGCGCCTCGGCTCTACGACATGGCGAAACTGAAGCCGGCCGACATGGGCATCGTGCAGTGCTACGAAAACTTCACCGGCGGCGTGCTGATGAGCCTGGTCGAGCACGACCTCGTGCAAGCCGAGGAAGCCAACGAAGTCCTCACCACGGACAATCTCATCGCGCCGAACGGCAAGATGCCGCTGAACACCAGCGGCGGCAACCTCGCCGAGTGCTACATGCACGGTCTGGAACTGGTCATCGAGGCGGTGCGCCAGATCCGCGGCACGGCGATCAATCAGGTCAAGAAGAACGACGCGGCGATCATCATCGGCGGCCCGATGGTCACGCCGGTCAGTTCCATCATTCTCGGTTCGGAGGCGACACTATGAGCGAGACCTATCTTCCGAGCGGGCTGCCGATCCCGTCCTCCGGACCCGACGGCCTCGCCGCCCCGTACTGGGAGGGCACGCGGCAAGGCATGTTGCGCATTCAGAAATGCGGCGGGTGCGGCGCCTGGCAATGGGGGCCGGAGTGGATCTGCCACCGCTGCCATTCCTTCGACCTGACCTGGCGGGAGATCGTCGGCAAAGGCAGGATCTACTCCTACCAACGCCCGCATCACCCGGTGCACAACGCGCTGAACGGGCATGGCCCGTACATCGCGGTACTGGTTGAACTGCCGGAGTACGGCAACATCCGCATGGTCGGGAACCTGTTGGGCGATCCCAGGCAAACCGTGCCGATCGGCGCGCCGGTCGAGGCGGTGTTCGAGCCGCACGACAATGCCGACCCGCCGTTCACGCTGGTGCACTGGCGAACGGTCTGATCGCACCGCCCAGGGGCACACCCCCACGGGCGCTTAAATAGCGGTACCCGTAGCTCGGAACGGTGCTTCATCGTCATGGCCCGGCTTGTCCGGGCCATCTGAACCAGCACGGTGCTGTGTCAGGTGGCCCGGACAAGCCGGGCCATGACGATGAAGCGACAGTGCCAAAAGATTTGCACCCGTATTTTAGCGCCCAGGGGCACACCCCTTCCTGGTCACATCCCTTTGGGCACGAACATATAGCCGACACCGCGCACGGTGCGGATTGCCTCGGGGTGGGCGGAATCCCGTTCGATCTTGCGCCGCAACCGGGCGATGCGCAGGTCGATGGCGCGGTCGAACGCCTCGGCCTCCCGATGACTGGTGACCTCCAGCAGCCAGTCGCGCGCCAGCGGGCGGTTCGGATTCTCCACGAACAGTTTCAGGAGGTTGAACTCGCCCGGCGCCAACCGCTCCTCGATGCCATCGGTGTCCAGCAACAACCGCCGTTCGAGGTCCAGCACCCGGCGTCCCATGGCCACCCGCGGCCCGGAGGGCTCGCCCGCGGCCGCCGAAGACGCCCGCCGCAACACGCTCTTCACCCGCGCCAGCAATTCCCTGGGCTCGAACGGTTTGGCGATATAATCGTCCGCGCCGGCCTCCAGACCCGCGACCCGATCAATCGTGTCGCTCGAAACCGAGACCATGATCACGCCGGTCGCCGGGCAGGCCTCCCGCAGGAACCGGATCAGGCTGAACCCGTCCTCGCCCGGCAACCCAACATCGAGCAGCACGAGTGACGGCGTATCGCGTTGGATCTCGCGGCGCAGCGCCTGACCATCGGACACGCCGGTCACGCGCATGGCCTGGCGGCTGAGGTACTGCACCAGCAATTGGCGCTGTGCCACCTCATCCTCGACCACGATAATCCGCGGGAACGCCCTCATTCCTGTCATCGGTCTCCTCTGACGGAATGGTTAACCGGAGGATAGTGGGGTGCGCAAGGGATATGACCAAGTACCGCGTGTATTCGTAGCCGATTAACCTTGACTGACACGCTTATAAATCCACCAGGTGACGACTAATAGTTGTATAGCTTGGAATATACTCTCCTGATCTAATTGTATCTCGAAGACACACACTAGTCGCATCACAATGATGTTGATAAATTGAAGATTACGGCAAAATTCAAGACGATCCTGTGGTTTGGTATCGCTGGATTATCCTTTCTGGACGCTCCCAGGGGATTTGAGCGCGGCAATCAGCCAGTGTGGCACGTCGCCAATAATCGTCCGATTCCCCCTTAAACGATACAAAAGATACACCGGCGCCATCCGCGCGATACACGGATACCGGATGCTTAACGATGGATTAAGGAATTGCTGACGGTCAGCGCGACAAACACCAGAAAATGGCGGCCCCAGTTTGATGTCATTCCAACGGCCGCCAGTGATTCGCGCAAGAGATAAAATCACGGGGGGAGAGACTTTCTGGGCGGGTGTTCGAGGGCATTACCCACCCAGGGCGACGTGGTCTGTGGGGAGATAAATGAGCAGGGGTCCGGTTGCGTCCCAAAGGACGCCAACGCGAATATTTGATTCGCCGAATTTGGACGACGCACGGGAGCGGGAATTGCTCCTGCGGGCGCGATCATCCGTCGCCGGCGTCGATAGCCGCGCGGCCATTACCGAACTCTGGATGAGCCATGGCAAACTCGTGGCCTCGATCGCGGCGAAGTACCGCCGCTCGGACATCGACCACGACGATCTCATCAATGCCGGCCATCTCGGACTGCATACGGCGATCACCCGGTTCGATACCGACCGCTTCGACACCCGGCTGGCGGCCTTCGCATCGGTCTGGATCCGCTGGTACATCAACGATTACATCCGCCGGAATTCAGGGCCGGTGCGCCTGCCGGAGTCCAAGGCACATCGCCAGTTGGCGCAGTCCGGCCCTCGCCTGCTGATCGAGGCCCGCAAAGCCTGCGAGCGAGAGGGGATCGAGCCAACCGAGAGCGAATTGCATGAGCGGATCGGCAACCGGGTTGGGCTGACCGCCGATGAGGTGGCGCATGGCATGCGGTTGATCCAGGGCGCGCGGATGAGCCTCCACGCCCAGGATGACGAGGACGGCTACGAGTCGAGCTTGCGAGACCATGCCGCGCCCACCGCCGACGACCTCCACGAGCGGATGGATCACGAGCGGCTGCGGGCGCGGATCCGGGTCCTGGCGAATGAAGTGCTGGGTGAGCGTGAGCGCCTGATTTTCCTGGCGCGGTCCATGACCGACAGCGACGACGTACCCTCGCTGGAAGCGTTCGCTGAGCGGTTCGGCGTGTCGACCGCGCGGGTCCATCAGATCGAGGTCAGCGCGCGGCGCAAAATCGCGGTGTCGTTGGCCGCGTCCGGCTATGCCGAAGTCACGGGCGACGATGTCGTGGCGCATCTTTCGCAGATTCGCGCGCGGCGCGCCGCAGGCCGTAACCCGTTCGATACACCGGCCGCCAGATATAAGGCCGCCGCCAACGAGGCATTCGAGTTACCGGCGGTGGCGGACTGAAATCCCGCCGATAAGTTTTCCTGATTACGCATGAACCTCAGCCAATTTGAGTAGCCGGTATGGCATGGGCGGGGTTCGGACGCTGGCCCATGTCAGGCGCGGGATCATGGCGGCGAGA
>Ga0181536_10007234_pt1 | contig 10943 bp, 3 predicted proteins | sample PEATcosm2014_Bin_41_FD_121105 | JGI IMG/M metagenome (GOLD analysis project Ga0181536, IMG submission 121105) | Peatland microbial communities from MTU Mesocosm Facility, Houghton, MI, USA - PEATcosm2014_Bin17_60_metaG | ecosystem: Environmental > Terrestrial > Soil > Wetlands > Peat | place...
CCAACTTGGCTTCAAGGAACACCAGTACGTTGTCGTCGCTCACGACGACAAGAAGCACTTTCATATTCACGTCATGGTAAACAGAGTTCATCCCGAAACATACAAAGCCCATACTCCGTACCGGGATTGGATCACGCTCGATGGCGCAGTACGCCATCTTGAAGCCAAGTATGGTTGGTCCCACACGCCTGGTCCAATGCGCTGGGACGAGGATAGGAAGATGGCCGTGCCGGCATCGAAAGCAGAACGCCATGCGTCACGAACTGCTCAACAACACCCGACGGGCGCCGCCGCAAAGTACGAGCACTATCACGATGAAGAGTCTCTGCAATCCTGCATCCGTCGAGAAGTTGCTCCGCATGTACGAACGCTGCTAACTCGCCAGAGCGCCTCGTGGGAAGCCCTCCATACACTTCTTGCAAAATCTCATCTCCGTTTGGAAAAAGGGGAAGCGGGCGGGTACACGGTCCTCGCAACGGACCACAGCATCCGCGTGAAAGCATCCGACGCATTCCGTCATAACTTTGCTGGTAAAGAGGTTCGTAAAGCAACCGAGCAGGTTCTTGGTCCGTGGAAGGAACCTTCGACATCGCTTCCGCCTCCCCCGGCAAATACCGGACGTACTTCCGTTCGTAACCAGGCGCAGCGCGAGGAACGAAGAGAGCAACGACTCCGGGACAGAAACGCACTCATGGCCGAGTACAATCAATACCGAAATCAGCAACGCGCAGTCTGCAAAGGCATTACTGCGAAGGGCAGAGAGGACCGGCAACGGGCTCTCAGCGGGTTGAAGCAACGCAAGAAGGAAATCCGCGCATTGGCGCAACCGTTGCCCGCGAAGAAGACCCTGCTCTCGGAGGCTGTGGCCGCGTCCGTCATCGAGCTGCGAACGCTCAAGTTGTCCACGCAGAAGACGCGCCAGGCACAGTTTCCGAAGAACCTGCGCACATGGGTTGCGGAGCGCGCCGCCGAGGGCGATGCGCGGGCGGCGGCTCAATTGCGCGGATGGCGCTATGCGGACCAACGGACCCAGCGCCGGCTGAACGCCACGCTCGAACCCAATGCACTGCATTTTGGCCCGGATGCGAATGAAGATAGGTCGGATTGGTCCGAATTCATGCAACAACGGCTCGCTGCTCAACAGAGGGCGGAAAATCTCGCCGAGCAGGTTGTCACAGCCCGGATATGGACGATCAACCGGACCACTGGGGATGTCTCGTACACGCTCAATGGGAAGCTCTCCGTCATCGACCGCGGGCGGCGCGTGACCGTGCTCAATCAGAACGAGGCCGCAATCGTCTTTGGCCTGGAGATGGCGGTCCAGAAATACGGATCGCGCATCGCCTGCTCTGGAGGAGACGATTGGAAGCGGCAGGTGGTCAAAGTGGCTGTTCAGAACGGCATCTTCGTTGAGTTCACCGACCCGGAGATGCGAGACGCCCTGTACCAACAACGACTCGTGGCGAACCCGTTCCAGATCAATGCTGCTCGCCTCCATGCCCTCGAAACCAGATTGCAAAACGAGGAGACGAACGAGATGCTCTTCACGAATGAAGCCGACGTACACCTGCTTCTTTCGTGCCTCCAGCCTTCCGCACACTCTCAGCAACTTATCCAGATCCTGAAAGCCTCTCAAGAACCAGAGCCGAAGGCAAACGTCGGCGGCAATCTGACGGTTGCGGTCATCAAGAACTCGGATGGCCGGCAATCTTTCAGGGTGTCGATTGACGAAGGGAAACGCAAGCACGTCCTCGAACGGGTTGAACAGGCCCGTCAATCGGCACATTGGGCGTTGCGCGACCGATTCAAAACGCCCAGCCACGAAAGAGAGGGCAGGTAGCCCACGACTGGAGTGGACCCGCTTTGGATAAATTAGAACCTGATCCCCTGTTAACTTTCTCCATAACAACCTGGAGGGTCTATGAGCAGGAAGGTGCAGACCTTCCGTAAATCGAGAAGCCATCCTGGCGAAATAGGAGCTTACCGTAACTAACCATGACAATCGCTCGATGTGCCATCAGGTCAGTCCCGCGCTATCGCTCGTCTTCTAACTCGGTGATTTTCACCTACTAGCCCCATTAAACACGGATTCAACATCAGGTTCGCCGACCGCCCGCTGGCAAGCGGCGCTATTAGCGCGTACTTTAGCCTATCTCCTTCGGCTCTGAGATGCTGGAGAGCTGTCGAATCCTACGCACCCGCTAGCTTCGGATTGGGATGAAACGCTTCAGGACTTTCGATCTCAGTCAATCCTTTCGTCATTCTTTTCATAAGTTCAATCATAGCGTCCGAATGATCCTGTCCCATTGCAATTCCTGCATCTAAAACTGCGAGATCGTCTTCAGAGGATCTGATGAGTGCTCGAAGCTGCGATGCTTTCCTGTGCGCGTCTTGAGCATCGATCTCAGGATGGAACTGTTGTTTGAAAAGAGATGCGACGAGTACTAATACACCCAAACCGCCCACCCATTTCGGGTCCAGCGTTTCCTGCACGAATGAACTAGCAAGCACGCCCCCGATAATATATTGGGCGACGGTAAGCCACGTGGCTGCTCTCTTTGAATTCTTCCGCCGACTCAATTGACCCTTGAGCGATTCAGCGGCCTCGTCAAACCGGGACACCACGCGTTCTCTGGCAACGACAGACGCAGACTTGGGGCTCAGAACTGGAGCGCTGTCGTGTGTTATTCCTCTCCTGCCCGATCCGCTTGAAGAGGCAGAGAAACCCGCCTCCAATGAGGATTGTAAACCATGGTCTAATTGTCCTCGCGCGGAAATCGCTACCTGACCCTCGGAGACATCCTGTAATTCTCCACCTGAAAGGGGGTTCGCCTGCTTGACTATGATCCGCATCTCATTCTTCCGGGCACGGTACAAACGATCCATTGCACGGGACGCAAGTGACTTAGCGCTCAGGCTCGCAATCATTCCGAGAAGTGTCGCGAGCAGACTCGCTACTACGCTGGCCGCAGGGGCGAGCGTCCTGACTTGTGATAGTACATGCGGCCACCATTCGTAAGGCTGGTTCATCTCGCGCCCCCAGTGAACTCCATAATGATACATCTCGTTCGTGGAATCTGAAAGGTCCTCATTGCTTTTCTGTGCCTCTGCGAGCAACCCTAAGCTCACGTCTGAGTGCGATCGAGAGCCGCCGCTACCACCAAAAGCCTCCTCCAATGAGCCGCTTCTTCACGACCTTCGATGTTCTTAAGAAGAAGCATGGAGTGCGTCTCGACAATACCGATCCTCGAATTTATGCCTAACCCATAAGAGCAAACGATGGAACTCCGTTCTCGAATAAATGCTCTTCACATCTAAGCACCTTGATTACGCGCCGACCGTATGGAACGCGGCCCAATAGTCAGGGTGCTTGTAAGGTCTTCCGTCTGAATCGGCTTCCCAGTCCTTCATCTTTTCAGCGACTCTGGATGATACAGATGGATCATTGTAAATTCCCTCATCTCTCCGAGATAGGCTCTCCTTAAGTTCTGCGGCCGTTGCATCTCGAAGCCACAACTGAGCACTCCGAAGAGCTTCAGATTTATCGACCTGACCGTTCCGAAGGTTTTCGTATGCTCGAACGGTTAGAAGCGCTGTGGCAACATCATCTACCGACCATAATGTTGCCCAAATCGTTGGCGCACCTGCGAAGATAAACGCCGTCGGCAGCCCATAATGTTCATCAGCAGCATCTCTCGGATCTGCTAAGCCCGATTCGCAGGCCGATAGCACAACCAATTGCGCACTCTCCAATCGAGGACCTTGTAGAATTTGCTGCAATGTGAAGTTGTCCTTTCCTGCCAATACTAGATGCGATTGGAATGGGGCATCCAATTGATATTGACCATGACATGAAAAGTGAAGGACATTGCTATTTCGCCACGCTTTCGATAGCACTTCACGCGTCGCTGCTTGCTCAAGATATCGGTCGCTATCCCACCCTGTGAGCACAGGCCCCATCGCGAAATGCTCCCAGCTTGCGAATTGAAGGTCTCCAGGCGGTGATGGATTGAATACACCTACAAATCTCGTTTCGTCTGTGAGAACGCACGTACGTTCCAAGCACTGCTTATAGATGGAAATGCTTGGGGAGTAATTTACAGGGAATTCATCCAATAAGTATTCCCTTCCATTGTCGCCGTCCCACCAGCACGCATGGAGGGGCACAATGGACAATGCACGACTCGGAAGCAGCACAACACGGTCAAATGATTGGGGGCCCTCAATACTTCTTTGCTCCCGCAGGACCGCCGTGATCTTTCTCATCATCGCGTCGCCAAGTGTGTGCAGCATCTCGTCCATCTCGCTACGCCAACTTCTTAAATTATCCATTCCAAACCACCACTTCGCGGGTTTTGAGGAGCCAGCAAGTCCAAGCGCATTATCCAGTTCCATTCTCGTTAGCCGATCTGACTGCACAACACGATGTTTGTGGGGAGTAAGAACAAAAGCATAGGTGGCTTCCTTAGTAACTCGAAATAATACAAAGGCTGTTTTCGCCTTACGGCCCAATTCTTGAATTGCATTTGTGCCAAAGGGTTTCGTTTCAACGTTAAGTCCAAAGTTTGAATCGGCACTTGATTCTGCAAACTGGAGTAATGTTTCTGTCGTTTTGTAGAACTTCTGCCGTTGAGAGGTGATGTATTGTCTGTTCCAGGTTCCTGTGGCTGTTCTTGTTTTTCCGGGTAGTTGAACGATATGAGTTAGCTCATGACTCAATAGCGTTGCCTTCAACTGAAGTTCCGTAAAGTCCTTGACTGTGGATTCGTGATTCTCTTCACCTAATGCTCTCCCGAGAGAGACAAGATCGCTGATGCCAAGGCTCTTGCTACGTTCCACGTATTCACACGCATCATTGTACCGACCTAACCGGACTAGAGTTATGATGATGCGGTCAAAAGGCTCTGTGCTGTATCGGAGGATCTCCGCCTTTCGCTCCATCAGACGAGCAACCGCTCGGGATGCTTCAATGTGACGAATCGCTAAATCGTAGGCTCCTACGGCTTCTGTAAGACGTCCTTCTTTCGATAACAGTGTGCCAAGCTCCATCAACGCGGTGTAGGCAATTGCGTTGAACCCGAATCGTAGCGCATCAGAGGTGCAGACACGAAGAATCCCTTCGGCGAGATCAAGTTGTGGCTCAGATGTAGGTGTCGTAAACGAGAGCGCACGTGCACTCATGATAAGGATTTCCAGCTTAGTCTCTGCGGCCTGGAGCGACTCAAGACGTACGAGGGACATATCCTTAGGTGCTGACAACTCGCGAATCTGGCGCAGGATTCCTGGCCTATCGAGAATCCGATACGCATTCACCAGGCAAGCAATGGCTAGCGAACGCCGGTCGTAGTCTGCATCGTCTGGAAGTCTCAGGAGGCAGTTTCCTATTCCCTTGAGCGCATGTGCTCGCATAGCGCGCGTCGATCTCATTCTTGCGATCGATAATACTTCACGGGTAACTTGAAACGACTGGCTTTGAGACAATGCTCGTGAACTGAGTGACTCTACGTAGCATTGGATCGCGAGTCTTGCCCAATGTTGACTATCCTTCGCGGCCAACATCATGTAAGCGTCTCCGAGCAATTGAAGTCCTTGTCCCCAGATGAAACCGTGCCGTTTCTGAGATCCGGTCAATCGTGTGGGCATTATATGGGTCGTTATTAAGTCAATGGCGTCCTGGGGGGTTCCCTGTCCCCCGGTTTGCGCCGATAATAGGTACGCCTTGGCCAACGAGAGATCGACACCGGACTGAAAGACACCAAAGCGCTTCTTAGTGAATTGTGCTCCGGCATCCTGTAGGATTGCTATTGCATTGTGGATACTCTCCCCTGCCTCTCCTTGTGGGAACGAGAGACAGAGCCAAGCGTATATGCTTCCAACAATTGCCCAGACCGTCGGATGGCTCTCTTTATGTATCACCTTCCACATTTCTTCAAGTTTTCTAGTGGCCAACTCTGGATCTGAACCAAAGGATAACATCGCGCCAATCATGCGCATTTTATTTCGATCCTTGGACGTTAGCCCCCACCAGACAAACGCTGGAGTTATCCGGACCCAGTCTAAGGGCAACATCGTTAATTTCTCAAGTCCTTCCGTTGCGAGTGAGGCAGCGAAGCATATATAGGCCAAATTGATCGCCAGCAAGCTCCCAGTTAAAGCCCACGGTTTATGCCAAAGCACAAATGCAGAAACAATATCCAGAAGAATTGTCAACCATCTCAATCTAGCGAGAGTTCGGCGCTTTCGGTCGAAGGGTTCCCCGCTACCAACGATCGAGCGCAATGCTAATATGGGTATATCGGGCGCGTTGTCAGTGAAATGTTTCTTTGCTTCAATGTGCCGGGCTTCTGTCAACGAAGAAACGGCTGGTCCCCATCGTCTTTGCATAAGTACTTTGAGTGATGTTTGGAGACTTTCCCTCTGCGCATCCGTCAGATGTGGGTCCGTGAATGCTGCGTTGATACAGCTGATGCCACGGTCCAGATTCAACGTTTCGATGCCCTTTAACCGTTTCGATAGCGCTGCCATTAAGCGCATTTGCGCGTTTACGTAGTTAGGAAAGCCAGGTGTGTAGACCCGGAGGGCACACTCCATCGATTTGATAGTCAACTCGATGTCATCCTGAGGGCAATCAGAAGTGCGGGCTGCATAGAAAACGCCTAAATTGTAGTGCGCTAACGCCCACCGAGTAGGCTGATCGTATTCGTTCAAGACCTGCAAACATTTTGTGCCGTGCTTGATCGCAAGATCAAGGTCCGCAGAGTCCTTGCCTGCTTGCCATCGTTTCCAAAATGCCACGCTCAGCAGGTTCTTAGCATCGGCCCATTGTTCGAGGTCGTCGTCCTGCGTCAAACATGACTCGGCGGCTTTAAGGGCCTCAATTTCTTGCAGGTGCTCGCGATCTGTTGTGAGTTTTGCGAGAATCTCTGCTCGTTCGATTTGCGACGCGGCGAAGAGTTGTGGCGATCTGGATTGATCCTGTTGAAGAAGGTTCTCACAATCCTCTCGGATCTGTGAACTGATCTCATTAGAGGAAAGGCACTCAACCAAGAGCCGCCGGCACTTCTTCTTGTCCTCCTTCTCTCCGTGTTTGTCCGCAAGCGCCAGGACGAGTCGACAGCTTATCACGGCTGCTTCACTTTGATTGGCAGAGCGCATTGCGTGAACAGTTGTAATGAGGGAGCTGATGAGATAGTGGACACGAATGTATCTGAAGGGGCGCTCTGAGAACAGACGTGATGCCGCAGAAATGCTCCTTCTTTTACTCATGACTTGGGAGGTCAGTTGGGTTGCAATATGTCGAAAGCGTCTTGTATTAACGCTTCTCCAGATGTTTCGCAGCATTCGCCATAACCTATCCGCCAGGAACCAAAGAAAAACCAATGGAAGAAGTCCCAAGAGGAAACTGCACAGCGTTATGCAGGCCGGTATCACAATGAGTATGGCAGTCAGATAGATGACTGCGACCCAGTATGGCCTGATTGCTGCTGCCAGATCCTGCCGACGCGCTTCAATTGGATCTCTCATCTTCGAGATATTCGCCGCAGCGCCGCTATCCGGCCGAGGCCCCGTGTTGGAAGAGAATGCTTCACTCAACTCCTTTTGCACCTTGAGTATCTTCGCCTGACGATCAAGATTCGCTCTTAGGAGGTCCGGCTTGTTCAATTGTCGGCAGATCTGTTCTTCCTCTCTGAGCAAGACCAATGCGCGATCCAGTTCGTTGCGCTGCTCCAGAATGAGAGCCCGATTCTTAAGGCTCCACTGCACACCACCGAGCTTTCCCAACTGTCGGCAGATCTCTCCCTTCTCTCTGAATAATTCGAGAGAGCCGTCTGTGTCGCCACGTCTCTTCAAAATGAGGGCCTGATTGCCTAGACAGATTTGCAAATCGTCCAGTTTTCCAAGTTGACGGCATATCCGTTCCTCTTCTTTGTGCCGCGAAAGGGCGCCATCCAGATCGTCGCGCTTTTCGAGGATGAGAGCTTGATTTCCCAAACACCACTGGAGGCCATCTTCATTCTTAATCTTCCGGCAGATCTGCTCCTGCTCGTTAAATAAGGCAAGGGCGGCATCCAGATCGTTGCGATTCCGCAGAATCATCCCCTGATTGCCAAGAGCGGACTGCAGATCGGTCAGATTGTTTATTTGCCGGCAGATCTGTTCCTCCTCTTTGAACAATGCAAGGGCACCGTCCAACTCATTGCGGTTCTTCAAGATGATGGCTTCCTGACCGAGGCACCATACGAGACCGCTGGTTTTTCCTAGTTGCCGGCAGATATGGTTCTTTTCTCTTAGGGCAACAAGTGCTCCATCCAGATCGTTTTTCTTCCTCAGGATGAAAGCTTGACTACCGAGACACCTCTGAAGATGGTCAAGGCTTCCCAATTGCCGGCAGACCTGTTCCTGCTCTTTATATAAAGTGAGAGCGCCATCCAGATCATTGCGCTTCTCCAAGATGGAAGCCTGATTGCCCAGACTGACCTCGACGTCATTCAATTCGTCCAGTTCCCGGCAAATCTGCACTTCCTCCTTATACAAAGCCATTGCGTTATCCAGGTCGTTGCGTTTTTGAAGAATGAGAGCATGGTTCTTGAGGCCCCACTGTAAGCCGCGCTGGATCCCCCCCTGTCGGCAGATCTGTTCCTGTTCCGTATACAAGGCAACAGCACCATCCAGGTCGCCGCGCTGGTCGAGGATGAAAGCCTGATTGCTGAGGCAGATTTGCAGATCGTCTAAATCTCCAAGTTGCCGGCAGATAATCTCCTCTTCCTTATGCAAGGCAAGCGCGCCGTCGAGATCATTGCGCTTTCTGAGGATGAGTGCCTGATTCTTGAGACTCCATTGCGAACTGTTGAGGTTTCCCAAGTCCCGGCAGATCTGCTCCTTCTCCTTCAGCAACGCCAACGCACCATCGAGATTGTCGCCCTTCTTCAGAACGAGGGCCTGGTTGCCAAGGCAGATTTGCAGATCGTCAAGATTGTCGCGTTGGCGGCAGATCTGTTCCTCCTCATGGAACAAGGCCAGCGCACCTTCAAGGTCGTCGCGCTTCTTGAGAAGGAGGGCGTGGTGCTTAAGGCACCACCGAAGACGATTGGAATTCTCCAACTGTCTGCAGAGCTGTTCTTGTTCTGCATACAAGGCGGAAGCGCAATGCAGATCGTTCTGCTCCTCCAGGATGGCAGTCTGGTCGCCGAGGCAGTTCAGAAGACTATCGAGATCTCCCAACTGCCGGCATATCTGTTCCTGTTCTCTATAGAAAACAAGCGCATTCGTCTTTTCGTTGAGGTCTCTCAGGAGAATGGCGTGGTTCCTGAGACACAGTTGCAGAGTGCCCGGATCCTCCAATTCCCGGCAGAGCTGTTCCTGCTCATTACACATAGCAAGCGCACCGCTCAGGTCATGAAGGTTGGCGAGAATAAAAGTCTGGTTTCCAAGGCACCACAGAAGGCCTTCACGGTCTGCTAACTGGCGGCAGAGCTGTTCCTGTTCCTTGTAGAGGGGAAGCGCACCATTGAGGTCGTTCAGGTTCTTCTGGATGGCAGCCTGTTTGCCAAGGCACCGCTGCAGACCGTTAAGGTTCTCTAACTTGCGGAGGATCTGTTCCCGTTCCTTATGCATGGCGAGCGCTTTGTCCAGATCGTTTCGCTTCTCTAAGATGCCCGCTTGTCTGTTTAGGCACCGCTGCAGCTCGTCAAGATTTTCCATCCCTCGCCATATTTGTTCCTCTTCCTGATACAAGGCGAGGGCACCTTCCAAGTCTCCTTGGTCTGTGAGAACAAGCGCCCGATTGTGGAGGCACCTGCACACACCATTCAAATCCAGTAACCCACGACAGATCTGTTCTGACTCCCGAAATTGCCGAGCTGCGCCATCCAGGTCACCGCTCATGTCAAGTGAGAGGCCCTGGTTGTTTAGAACCGCCTGGAGGCGGTTGGAATCTCCCAGCTCACGGCAGATCTTTTCAGCTTCCAAAAGAAACTGCATGGATCCAGCCCAATCACCTCGTTCGCGAAGAAGATCGCCTTGACTCTTGAGGTTCTCCTTCAATTCGGTGAGATTGTTGGACTGTCGGTAGCCACGTTCCTCCTCTCTGTAAAGAGCGATGGCACCGTCTAGATCTCCCGCTTCCTTTAGGAGTCGGATACGATCAGCAATACCTTCCTGGGGCGACGGAAGCAGGGTTGGTTCTGACTGTGGAGAGTCGTTCATTCGCGCTCATCCTTTCGATGCGGTTTCATCGACCTGAACTGGAATGGCCGCGTGTTCAGCAGTGAAGACAATCGTGCGGGATCGGGCAGGAAGGTGGAATCAGTTGACGGTTACCTGCGGTGATCGCATTTTGCTTAAGAGCATTTTAGATGCTCGACCCGATTTAGGTCATAAGAGACAAAGGTTGCGGTTTCCGGTTGCCCCTGTACGCCCTTCGCAAAGATCGGGAAGTGCAGAGATTGAGAGCCGACTGAAGCGAACCGGCGAACCCGCTTGTCCTTCAGCAAAACCTCTTGTCTGTGCGGCTTGAGACTATTTAGCGGGAATGGTCCCCGCAGGTCTAAGTACTGTATCGGCGCACTCACCGCGCAGAGCGAACTCGTATGCATTCGGGGAGAGCGCTTCTAATACAGCGACTTGAAGAGAGCCGCCCTAGGGAAACCTCTGTATTTTGAATGGGGCCAGGATGGTCCAGAGGGTCAAAGAACTTGCTGTGATGGGCAGGCACTGCTGCTCTGATCTCTGGACTGAGCTGCGAAAGGTCGCACAGAGGCGTCGAGAGGCGGTGGAGCGATCACTGGTGGAGCAGTATTGCCACGATGGGAAAATGGATCTGCGTGCGCGCCGACGCACACAATTCTTCACGCTCAATAAGGATTCTTTCGGCCCTCCCAGTCAAATTCCGGGTTGTTTTGGCGGGTTATTCGGAAACTGTGCGCTGCCGATCTCTCTGTCCG
>Ga0181536_10007235_pt1 | contig 10943 bp, 7 predicted proteins | sample PEATcosm2014_Bin_41_FD_121105 | JGI IMG/M metagenome (GOLD analysis project Ga0181536, IMG submission 121105) | Peatland microbial communities from MTU Mesocosm Facility, Houghton, MI, USA - PEATcosm2014_Bin17_60_metaG | ecosystem: Environmental > Terrestrial > Soil > Wetlands > Peat | place...
CGGCCCATTCGGCCGTAAACGTAGCCGATCGTCGCGTAGGGTTCTGCCGTGAAGTCTCCCGCCTTTTTCAATTCTTCGACGGCCTCCTGAAACTGACCCTGCTCGGCTAGCGTCTTGCCGAGGTAAAGATGCGCGGGCCAAAAGCGCGGCTCGAGATCCAAGGTCTTGCGCAGTTGGGAGACTGCCTCGTCGTAACGCCGCGCCTCATATAGGGATTGCGCCAAGAGAAAACTTCCTAGCGCGGACACTGGGTCGAGTTCGACTCCTCGCCGGCCTTCGCGAATCGATTCCTCGATCTTGCCCTCTTGACGGAGGAAATGTGCATAGTAGGAGTGTGCGATGGAGGAGTTTGGGTTTAGACGGAGGGCGGTTTGAAATTCTCTTTCGGCGCTCGCCCAATTCCAGTCGTAGTCTGCCAAGTTGGTGGCCAGGGAGACATGGGCTTCGGCAAGCTGATCGTCAATCTCGAGGGCGCGCTTCGCGGCAGCCTCGGATTGAGGAAGAGCGTCCATCGGAGCGGCGTTGCTGTTGAATATGAGCGCCCGATAAGAATCCGCCAAGGAAGCGTAGGCCGCCGCGTAAGCCGGGTCCTTCTTGACGGCGGCTTGGAACAGCGCTATGGCTTTTCGTTCGTCAGGACCGTTACGCAGATTTAGGTAGAAGACGCCGCGGAGATAGTCTTCGTGGGCTTCGGGATCAATGACGTCATTTCGGGCAAAGCGGGCCTGTTCCTGCGGGGTGAGTTTCAACTGGATTTCGTCGACGATAGCCTCCGCGACCTCGTCCTGGAGGCGGAGCGAATCCCGGAAATCGCGTTCGTAGCCCTTGGCCCAGAGGTGCGTATCAGTGCGACCTTGAACCAATTGGGCGGTGATGCGGACGCGGTCACCTTCGCGTTCGACCGAACCTTCGACCACGGCGTCCACATTCAGTTCTCTTGCAATCTCTGGAACCGACTTCTGTGTTCCCTTATACCGCATCGACGAGGTGCGCGAGACGACTCGCAATGAACCGACCTGGGACAGCTCGGTGGTCAGTTCTTCAGTCATGCCATCGGCGAAGTATTGCTGTTGAGGGTCGCCGGAAAGATTCTCGAGGGGGAGCACAGCGAGAGAGTGAATGCCGGGAGCGGAGGCGCGATGGAATGCCCTGTCACGCAAACCACCGACGTTGGCGGCGAACAGAGCGGCGGCAAGGACAGCCATGGCGATGACGCCGGGAATCCACAGGCTTCGCTTCGTGGAGCTTGGCGGCGTCACGGAAACGGGAACAGTGGAAGGGGATGTGCCCGGCGGCGTGTGAACGGCTTCGAGCGCGGCGCGGACTTCGCTTGCCCGCTGGTAGCGGTGGCCCGGTTCCTTCTCGAGACAACGCTCGATGACCGTCCGGAGTCCTGCAGGAAGTTGGGGCGGGAGCGGAGGGAGCGGCTCCCGGAGGATTCCAGAAGTCAACTCGAAGGCCGTCTGGCCGCGGAAGGGGCGATTGCCCGCCGACATTTCGTAGAGGGTGACGCCGAGAGACCAGATATCGCTGCGCGCGCCAGCTTCTTCGCCGCGGAGAATTTCGGGCGCGATGTATGGGAGCGTTCCGACGATCGCGCTGGCATCAATAGCCGATTGGGTGGAGCGAGTCGCTTCCGCGAATTCGCGGTCGCCATAAAACCTGGCAAGACCAAAGTCCAGAACTTTCACCTGGCCGGAGGGGGTGATGACGACATTGGCGGTCTTGATGTCGCGATGGATGATGCCGCGATCGTGCGCATGTGCCAGCGCGGCGGCGATTTGTGTTCCGTAGCGCACCACCAGCTCTGGGCGCAGGCCTCCCGGGGGGATGAGCGAATTGAGCGGCCTGCCCTCGACGAGCTCCATTACGATGAAATGGTGGCCGCCGGCTTCGCCCACTTCGTGGATGGTGCAGATATGCGGATCGTTTAAGGCGGAGGCGGATCGCGCTTCGCGAAGGATCTTTTTCCCCGCCTCGGCACCACCCTGAGAATCCAGCGAGAGGATTTTGAACGCGACATCGCGTTTCAAGTGCTCATCGCGAGCTCGATAGACCTCGCCCATGCCTCCGGCACCGAGCTTTTCTACGATTCGGTAGTGCGAGATGAGCTGGCCGATTAGAGATGAAGAGTCCGGCATTTCGCGTTCATCTTAGGTTGAGCCAGAAGGCAAGTCAACGAAGACCGACTGCTTACAAGCAAGAGTTGCGCAGCATCTGGAAGCAAAAGATTGGCATGCTGGAAACATGCCAACAACGCGGTACCCATGTGAAGCGCTGGTACGGCAGATGTCCGGTCATCAAAGTCCAGATTCGCCGATATGACGCAGCCCTTCCCTCTGTCCACTATTCCGCAGAAGCTGAATGAGAGGTCAGTCAAACCGCTCATGGGATTCCTGCGTCTCGGGCAGGTCGATGAGCGTGCCCTTCGCACGCGTTAGCACTGACGATCTTTGAAATAAGCATCATTCGCTGATGATTCCGTGCTCTCGAACCGCCTTGACCATTGCCTGCAAATTTTCAGGCGGAGTGTTGCGGCCCAAGGCGCACCCTGAGCTCAGAACCAACCCGCGTCCGCCTGTTTTCCTGATGACCTCCCTGACTGCCGCGGAAGTACTTTCCGGGGTGCCCAAAACAAGCGGGTCACTCGGATTTACGTTGCCCATTAGAACGGTGGTGTTCGGGACAGAACTTCGTGCAAGTGCCATGTCGAGCTGCCAGTCCACCTCGAGAATGCGCGCACCTGTTTTACCCATGTCCGAGATGATGGATGCAGTGTTTCCGCAGATGTGAATGGAAAGAGGGATGCCAAAATCCTGCACCTCCTTCGCCAAAGCAGTTTCAGGTTGCAGGGCAAATTTTCGATAGAGTACAGGCGAGATAAGAGCGGGGCCGGCGAACGCATCTCCGATGGACGTCGCGTGCGCACCGGCTGCTTTCTGAGCTTTGGCGAAAGCCGCGCAAGCCTCGCGGCAATAGTCAATCAACGCATGGATAGGTGCGGGATCTTCTTCGGTTAGCAGGTCCATCATGAATTGCTGCGGGCCGCGCAACATACAGGCTAAAGTGAACGGTCCTTGGTCAGCCCGGCCCATGATGAAAGCGCGGTCACCGACGCGCTGCGCGACGATCCGGGTGGTCTCCAGCCATATGGGCAGCCTACCGTCGTTCCAAGGGTCTGGCACACGCAGGGAATCCACCACGCTCCAGTCTTTGACCAGGAGATCGGATTCGTCGAGCACCGCGGGATCGTTTTCGCGGAAAATTACTTTCGCGCCACAAGCCTCGGCAAGGGTCACAACGTCAAAGTCAATCACGCACGCGTCGTATTCGAATTGGTCCATGCTGCGGATCAGGGCATCGGCCATCCTGGCGGGGTTGTGCACGACATCCGCCATTTTCATCCCCGCGTTCTCAATGGCGAACATAAACGTCTGCGGAATCACTGGGACACAGTCAGGAACTTCGCCGTTCAGCACGGCCATACACCTTTCCAACGAACTCATTTTCCTCATCGAAGCGCCCTTTCGCGCGGTTTCTATTTGTGCGTATACAGAACCCAGCAGCCGGTGGCCTCGCGGATCCAAAGCTCGCGCTTTTCTATCGTGCAACTGGCTTGGGGGCTTGTCGGATCGCCGCTTTCCAGGCGCCGACGGTCACGAGCGCGCTAGCGGACGTGGCAGGTTGCCATTGAGAGCTACCGCGGCAGCGACAAAAAATCCGGGAAGCCACCGAAACATCGCCTGATATTAGAATTGTGCTACCCGAATTACAAATGACCTCCGCTGAGGATTGCGTAGCTCCCTAATAACGCAATATAAAAGCGCACTCATTTACCGGAGAAGCGGCTTTTGACATGTGCGATTGCCGGACTTATCAAGAGTTCGCGCGCCGCTAGCAAAATGCAACAGTTACATGCCGAACGATCCGTGTTAAATTGCCGAACGAAGTTGAGGAAGCGTCTCGTTGAGGCGAACAGATGGGAGGAATCGTGAAAATCGCGCGATGGCTGATCGTGGCGGGCAGCGTCGTACTGTTCCTGACCGCTTTGCTGCATGGGTCTGGGTACCTGCAAGTCAGCCGTGTGTTGGAAACGAGCGGTATGAAACCGTTTCTGACCGGCGGGTTCAAGGCATTGTGGCTGATGTTTTCGATCCACGCGCTGGTACTTGGCGCAGTCTTCATCGCGGCGAGCCGCATTCCGAAGGGCAGGGAGCTCGTGCTCCTCTGCACACTGATTCCAGCTTGCGACACCATCCTTCTATTCCATTTTGTCGGAGTGTTCATCGGCACGATCGCCCTTGCGGTCGCCACGTTGCTCTTTTTTGCCGGCGGGTTATTGCTGCCGCATGGCGAGGCGACCCGATAGGCGGCGTCCCCTCATGAACATACTTGACCTGGTTGTCGGTAAGCCCATCAAGACCAGCGACGAACGCGCCGAAAAGATCGGTCCGGCGCAAGGCATCCCCATCTTCGGACTCGATGGGCTAAGCTCGGCAGCGTACGGCCCGGAAGCGGCGCTCAGTCTTTTGATTCCCCTCGGGCTGCTCGGCGTGCGCTATATCGTTCCGATCAGCGCCGCGATCATCGCCTTGCTGGTGATCGTGTACTTCTCCTATCGCCAGACCATCGCCGCTTATCCCTCCGGCGGCGGCTCGTATACCGTGGCGCGCTTCAACCTGGGCACACCGGCGGCGCTGCTGGCCGCGGCGGCGCTGCTGGCCGATTACATCCTCACCGCGGCCGTGGGGATTTCCGCAGGAGTGGGCGCGCTGGTCTCGGCCGTCCCATCGTTGCTACCGCACATGGTGTCTATTTGCGTGGGCATTCTGATGGTCGTCACGATTGTCAATCTCCGCGGCGTGCGCGATGCGGGCCTGGCCTTCGCGCTTCCCACGTATCTTTTTGTCGGCACGCTTCTGATTACCATCGTCGGAGGCGTTCTCCGGGTTATCCTCAGCGGCGGACACCCAGTGCCGGCAGCTCCCCTTCCGCCCCCACCGCCCATGACCCAAGCCGTCACCTACTGGCTGCTGCTGAAAGTCTTTGCCAGTGGTTGCACGGCATTGACCGGTGTGGAGGCTGTGAGCAACGGCGTAAAGGCGTTCCGCGAGCCTGCCGTGAAAAACGCGCAGCGCAGCCTCACCGCGATCATTTTTCTCCTGGCGGTGCTGCTGGCTGGAATTTCCTATCTGGTGAAGGTTTACGGCATCACGGCAACTGATCCGGGGCAGCCCGGTTACCAGAGCCTGCTCTCCATGCTCATTGCCGCGGTTTTCGGCAAAGGCTATTTCTACTATCTGACCGTAGGCTCCATTCTTTTGGTTCTTTCGCTCTCCGCCAACACCGCCTTCGCGGATTTTCCGCGCCTTTGCCGCGCCATCGCACAGAACAATTACCTTCCGCACGCCTTCGGGTACCGCGGGCGGCGGCTCGTATATACCTACGGCATCGTTGTTCTGGCGGTACTCTGTGGCGGCCTGCTGATTCTTTTTGGCGGCGTTACCGACCGGCTCATCCCGCTATTTGCCGTGGGGGCATTTATGGCTTTCACGCTATCGCAGACCGGCATGGTGATGCACTGGCGGAGAAATCGCGGCCCGCACTGGATGAGGAGCGCGTTCGTGAATGGGTTGGGCGCGGTGGTCACCGGAATCACGGTGATCGTAGTTCTGGTCGCGAAGTTCGTGGAAGGCGCCTGGATCACGCTGCTCTTCATTCCATTAACGATCGTTTTTTTCATGGTTGTTCGCCGTCACTACCACAAGGTGAAGGTCCTTACCACCTGCATGGTTCCCGTCAACCCGGCAAGTCTCAGCCAAGCGCCCATCGCCGTTGTGCCCGTGGACCGCTGGAGCATCATTACCCGGCAAGGCATTGAATTTGCCGCCCGGCTTTCAACGGAAGTGGTCGCGCTGCACGTCGAAGTTGCGGAGAACTCCGAATTGCTTCTCGACGACTGGGCGCGCTACGTTGAGGAACCTTTCCGCATCGCCGGCAAGGAGGCGCCGAAACTCCAAATACTGTCTTCGCCTTACCGTTTCATTATTATTCCCATCATTCAGTTCATTCTCGATCTTTCAAAGAAGCATCCGGATCGCAACATCATTGTGGTCATTCCCGAACTTGTGGAAGACAGATGGTATGAGTACTTCCTGCACAATCAGCGAGGCCGGCTGCTGGAATGGCTGCTGCTGGTGCAAGGGAATGAGCGCATCTTCGCGGTGAGTGCGCCGTGGTACGTAGGCGAAAGAACGTAATTCCGTCCGCGGGCGGGGATGAGGATCGAGAACATTCAGGCGGATGTTGAACTTGAGAGAATAGCGGCACATGCCTTCCGGCAAAAGCACGCCGCTAGACACTGCTACGCTGCACTTCAGCGAGCGCGCCGGCAGAACAAGGCGAGGGTTGTAACTTCACTGCACGTCCGAGACTTTGCCCTTCACGAACGTGATCTTCATATCTTTGTAGTAGTAAATTTGCTTGGCGCCGAGATTGACAATTTTCTCCGGCTGACCCAGGGCGGCGGTAACTTCATCGGGGGTTTGGCCCAACTGAATCGTCGGAGGGGGCTGAGGCGGCTGCGCCGGGGCCTGCTGTTCTGCCTGCGCGCTCTGCTGGCCCTGCGCGTCTTGCCCTTGCTGTTGCTGCTGCCCGCTATCATCCGCCTGGATTTCGAGGGTCTGATTGATTACGTCAGAGATTTGGCCGCCATCGGCGCCGCTCAAATAGTCTTTCGGGAACTGAAAGACAACCTGGGCTCTTCGCTGGGAGGGATCCTGCACCGAATTACAGGCGTCGCACTCGATAATCGTCAGGGAAACCTTGGAGTCTTTGCGATTGATGTCGATCTTTGACACATAAACCTTTTCCCCAATGGTCAGGAACTTCGTGTCCGTGGACGCCGCGCCCGTCGGGTCTGACACGCCCTTCCATTTCAGTAATTTGCTAACTCCCTGCGCGGCCGTGTTGCTGGCCGCATGAACTTGGCCATCTTTCACGGTGCTGGGCAGGATAATCGCGTTTCCGGAGGGGACGCTGATGATTCCACCTTTCTTGATCACCAGCACCGTGCCGGTTTCGAGCACTGCAAGCCCAGTGGAATCCGTGCCCAGTTTCACCAGCTTGTATTTCGTGGCAAGTTGACTCTCCAAGGAATCAGCCCCGCTATCCTGGGCTTCAGCCAGCATCCAAGGAAACATCCCCGCGAAAACCACAGCAAGCATCCGGATTGTCCGCGCCGCTTTCCCGTTCATTGAAAGCTCCTCCTCTCGACCGCCAGAACTCCCAGGCCCAAGGAACCGCTGCTCCAAAACTTACTTTCCCGGCGAGCAGGGGGAGCATCAGCCGAACACGGCCGACGCTCCCGCCCTGGCCACCGAATGTCGTTCCCGGTCGTCCTCCACTAGTCGTCGCTGCTGCTGTTTGCGGAGGCGTCCTGGACTTCCTTCTCGGCTTGGTTGGCCTCGTCCTGTTGCGCCTTCAGGTCGGCCTCAACCGTCAGGTCCGGCTGCGCCTGACCGTTGGGATTGGGTTTGGAAGCAGCCGCCGGACCGCTGGGCATGCCGTTCTTCCCCTGGTTTTCCGCGAGCTTCCCGAGGCCTTCGCTGATCTTGGCCTGGAAGTCGTTGTGCATGTCCTGCAGATCCTGAACGGCCACGGCAACCTGCGAACCGGAGGTGCAATCATTCCTCTGGCTGCTGGCCACGAGCACTTTGACGTTCTGGTCTGCGTCTGGAGTGTCTTGGATGCGCGTCAACACATCGCCGGGGCTCAAGGAACATTCGGTCCCGTCGGGTGTGGATTCACTGAGAACCGCGGACACGATGAAGGTGCGGTGCGCGGGATCGAGCGCGGCAGGAACTTCATCGGGGCCGGTCTGGCCTCCACCCGCAGGGGCGGTGCTACTCACTGGGGCGGCGGGTTCGGGATTCGCAGCCGCTTGTTGTTGCGCTGCGATTTGGGCTCTCACTTCATCGGCAATCTGCTGCTTCACCTCGGGCGTAAGACCGACGGCGCCGCCGCCGGAGGCGGGTTGCTCCTCGGCGGCCGCCGCGGCATTGGCATCGGCCTGCGCCGCCGCTCGCGCTTCATATGCCGCCTGCAGATTGGCAGCCAGCAAATAGTCGGTGATCCAAAATGCTGGGGAGGCGTAAACCGGAGCAGGAGCAAAGTAGTAGCCATAATACCCGTACCAAGGAGCCGCGCCCCAGCCCCAGCCGAACGCTATCGGTGCGGCCCAGGGATTGTAGGCCCATCCATAGAAAGCGGGGGCGAAGTAGAAGGGTGCAACAAAGCCGAAGTAGGGATGTCCGTGCCAGTAATACCCGCGATAGGCGTACGCGTAACTGCGGCCACCATAGTAATAGGACCGCCGCATATAAGGCCGGCCGCCGCGGTAGTATCCGTGCTCGGCATAGCCACGGCCGTGGCCATATCCGACCACTCTGACACCGGGCCGGGGATGGGAGTCGAACCGCCGTTCTCCATGAGCGCCGTGGTTGATCGTCATTCCGCTGCGGGTATGGATGGTGCTGACATGGCCGCCCCGATCGAAATTCGCTCTTGTACCACTCTTGGTTTCAACGCTGGTCCTTTTGCCGCTGGAGTTGAAATTGTGGGTGCTGCCGTTCGCGCCGGGCTTAGAACTCCCTCCGGGAGGATGATTCCCCGCCACTTTGGCACCGCCAGCCGCGCCGCCCGTCTTGGCTCCGCCAGTCGTGCCAGTCTTGGCACCGGTGGTTGTGCTCGTTTTGGCTCCGCCCGTCGTGCCGGTCTTGGCACCGGTGGTGGTGCCTGATTTGGCTCCGCCAGTGGTGGTGCCGTGCGTCGTAGCGCCGCCAGTCGTGGGTCCGTGCGTCGTAGCGCCGCCAGTCGTGGGGCCGTGCGTCCCGCCAGTCGTGGGTCCGTGCGTCGCAGCGCCGCCAGTTGTGGGGCCGTGCGTCGTAGCGCCGCCAGTCGTGGGGCCGTGCGTCCCGCCAGTCGTGGGGCCGTGCGTCGTAGCGCCGCCAGTCGTGGGGCCGTGCGTCCCGCCAGTCGTGCCGGTCTTGGCGCCCGTCGTTCCACCCGGCTTCGCACCGGAGGTCGCCGGCTTAGCTGCCGGCTTAGCTGCAGGCTTGGGCGCTGCCGCCGCAGGTTTACTAGGCGCCGGAGTGGAAGGCTTCTTCTGCTGGGCCACCGTGAAATCCGAGACCGCAAATAAGAGCACTGCAAAAAACAGCAAACCGCGAACCAAGCTCTTGCTTCCTACGCTCCAATTCATCTTCGAGCCTCCTCAGAAAATCCCCATTCTGCAAAATCAAGAACGCGCTCTGCTCTGGGCAATGTCTCCGACGGAGCTTAGCGCCGACCGCCAGCGCGTTGCCGCCGAGTGTGAGTGGGCTTTACCGGGGGATTCATCTTCTTGTGATGGGAATACAAGGCAAGCAGGCGGAACCCGGTGCGACCAAAGAAGCAGCTTCATGATGAACTTCACACTGGTCATGCCGTTCCCCAAAAAGCCAATAACCGCGGAGCAGAGGGAGGCATATTACTGGTCCGCGGGCGCGGATGTCAATGAGAGCTTCCGCGATGCAACGCCTACTTAATTGGGAGGTGCGGCTCGTGGATTCCGAGGGATTTAAGAGGCTTGCCGTTGTAGCGAACGGTGATCGTGTACCTGCTGCAGGTGATTGAGATTGTTGTTGACGTAATAGCCATGCAGGCTGATTATGCCTCATGTCACCAACACTCAAGAAGGTGCTCCAGGCAGCATTCTGGTTCGTCCTTGGTCATCTGAGCTGCGCGCTCATGCACCATCTCCACCACTTCACGTGGAAGTGACCGGGAGACGTGTGCCAAGTTGGCATGGGCGGGATGGGTGGGGCACTCTGCCTGTCCGTTTGGAATCTGGAAACAGAGCTTTGAAGAGTGCAAGTGTTCAGGGCGGCTAGAGCGAACAGGTTGGCTGCCGGGTTGACGCGTTTAGCGCGGTCAAGATGCCGCAGGGGCGTCGAGGGCCAGATCTTCGCCCGCCAAATGCAGGTATTCCTGAAGCACGGAAACGACAAGCGCGTGGTCCTCGCGCTGCGGCAAACCGGAAACGGTGATCGTGCCAACGCACCCTGTTCCCGCAAGGAGAATCGGGAAACAGCCGCCGTGGGTCGCATAGTCCTTTAAATCAAGGCCCGACTTCTCCTGCAGAGTGGTTTGAGCGCGTTCCTGCTTCAAACCGATGGCGTAGGAACTGCGGTGATAGCGCAGAACGACGTTACGCTTTCGGCGAATCCAATCCCAATTGTCCGGCGTAGTTCCCGGCATGGCGTACGAAAAAAGAGTATGGCCGTTGAGCTGAATATCGATGGCCACGGCAACATGGCGTTTCTCAGCAGCCGCTTTGAGGGCGGTTCCCACAGCCCAGGCCACTTCTGAATCAAAGTGTTTGAATTGCAGCCGCTTCTCCTGCAGTGCAATTTTTTCGAGATCTTGATCAATGGTCATAAGCATCCCCCAAGAAAAGACGTTCCCCGACAGGCTACCGTGAAAGCGGCTCACAATGGCCTCAGGGGCTATACCCCATTCATTAGGTGAGCGCTATGGCGATTTAGCGCTAGCTACCTTAAAACGTAGTGGCCCGAACCAGTCACGACAGGTTTGAGGAGGCAAGCAGCGTTCAACGCCGCCGGAGTTACCAACCTTACCTCGATGTTTAGCTTATCCATTCTCATGCCAACGGCCTGAGGCCCTACCGCAGCCGGCGCATTTTCCACGGTGTCAAGCGCATTAGCTACAGTTTGAAAAGGAACGCCGGGGTCAGCAAGGAGATAAAGCGTCCGGTACTCTCGCATGCTGTAAATCTCTGACAAGCGACCTGCCAGAGTGTTCCAATCTTCCTGCTCTTGATTGAGAAATAGTTTGCCTGCGTCGGTTAGGTGCAGAACGATGAGTTTGTCCTCTCCATCAAA
>Ga0181536_10007236_pt1 | contig 10943 bp, 12 predicted proteins | sample PEATcosm2014_Bin_41_FD_121105 | JGI IMG/M metagenome (GOLD analysis project Ga0181536, IMG submission 121105) | Peatland microbial communities from MTU Mesocosm Facility, Houghton, MI, USA - PEATcosm2014_Bin17_60_metaG | ecosystem: Environmental > Terrestrial > Soil > Wetlands > Peat | place...
CACATTTGCGGGAAGTGTCCGCCCGCCCTCCAAAACACGATCAACTTCTTGGGTTGCGCCCCTCGACAGCGCCCCAGCTCCACCGGAGGCGCTATCTCTGTAGTATAATGGCACATTAACTTCTGTGCGCTGAGATTTTGTGCAGCGAGCGCCCGGCTACGTGCCCCTCGGCATTCGAACGGGTGGCAGAACAACAAGACCAAGCAATGAAGTTCTCTCGTCGTCAAATCCTCGGTTCTTCCACGGTCGTGCTGGGCTCAAAGCTGCTCGACGCTCTTACAACTCCTCTCTGGCGCTGGAACGGCACACCGGCACTCGAGGCCGCCACGGTTCCCAATCCCCAGGAAACTTCGCCCGTCACTTTCGTAGACGTGGCGGAAGAGGCAGGGTTGACCGTGCCCAACGTCTGGGGCGGAGTGGCGAGTAAGAAGTACATCGTCGAAGCCAAGGGGAGCGGCGTAGCCTTTTTCGATTACGACAACGATGGCTGGTTGGATATTTACCTCACCAATGGAGTGCGGTTCGAGGAGGAGCCCTACCCGCCCGGAAAAGGGCCAATCCAACATCTGTTTAGGAACAATCGCGATGGAACCTTCACCGACGTTACGGACAAGGCCGGCATCGGCGTCACCGGCTGGGGCACCGGGGTATGCGTCGGCGATTACGACAATGACGGATGGGACGATCTGTTTTGCTGCTATTGGGGTCACAACATTCTGTGGCACAACAACGGGAACGGGACTTTTACGGATGTGACCAAGAAAGCGGGGCTCTGGGACGACCGCGCACGCTGGGGTTCCGGATGTACCTGGGTCGATTACGATCGCGACGGTTTCCTGGATCTCTTCGTCTGCAACTACATTGAGCTGGATATTACCAAGGTGCCGGTGCCGGGCGCCACCGGCTATTGCCAGTGGAAGGGCATCCCGGTGATGTGCGGACCGCGCGGCCTGCCCGGCGGGATGAACCTCCTTTACCACAACAACAAGGATGGGACCTTCACCGACGTTTCGGAAAAGTCCGGCATTCTGAAACCCGGACAACGGTATTCCATCACCTCCGTCGCGTATGATTTCGACAATGATGGTTGGCCTGACATCTATGTGGCCGTGGATTCTGAACCGAGCATCCTTCTCCACAATAATCATGACGGAACGTTCACGGATATCTCGGTCATGGCCGGTTGCGCCTATAACGAGGACGGACAGGAACAGGCCGGGATGGGCGTAGGCGTCGGAGACTACGACTGCGACGGCTGGCTGGACATCTTCAAGACAAACTTTACCGATGACACCCCGGATCTCTACCACAACAATGGCGACGGCACTTTTACCGACGTCACCTTCGTCGCCGGCCTGGGCGTGAACACTCAGTACGTCTGCTGGGGCGCGGGCTTCATGGACTACGACAACGACGGGTGGACGGATATCTTTCACGTCACCGGCCATGTTTATCCCGAGATCGAGAAGTATCATCTCGATGCGACTTTCAAGTCACCACGCCTGCTCTATAAGAATCTCGGCAATGGCAAGTTCAAAGATGTCTCCAAGCAGGCGGGACCCGGTGTCACGGAGCAATTCTCCAGCCGGGGTTGCGCTTTTGGGGACTACGACAACGACGGGGACATGGACGTCCTGGTCCTCAATATGAACGATCGTTTTTCCCTCCTGCGCAATGACGGCGGAAACAAGAATAACTGGATCAAACTCAAACTCATCGGCACGCAGTGCAACCGCACCGCAGTCGGCGCGCGCGCCCGCGTACGAACGGCGAAACACGTCCAGATCGACGAGGTCCACTGCGGAACTTCCGTGATGTCTCAGAGCGATCTGCGCTTGCATTTCGGCGTCGGCGACGCGAAAGTGATCGATGAAATAGAGATCAAATGGCCGACGACGCAGAAGACCGAGAAATTCACTAAAGTGGAACCCAATCAGATTCTCACCATTAAAGAAGGCGCCGGAATTATCAAAGCCGAAAAGCTGGACAAACAGGAAAAGCCGTGGAAACTCGTGAGCATGAAATAACTTGGGATGCGCAACCTAAAGCACCAGGGATGGCAGCATGAAACGATATGGCGAGCATCGTTTCCCGGGAAAACTCTTCGTGGTGGAAGGGATCGACGGTTCGGGCAAGTCCACCCAGTTGATGCTCTTGGACCAGTGGCTGCATGCCGAAGGCTACGGGGTTATTTTCAGCGAATGGAATTCCTCCCCGCTCGTCCGCGACACCACGCGGCGGGGGAAGAAAAAACAGATGCTTACCCCCGCCACCTTCAGCTTGCTTCACGCGACGGATTTTGCGGACCGGATGGAGCACAACATTCTCCCCTTGCTGAAAGCGGGAGCAGTGGTGCTTTGCGACCGATACATTTACACCGCCTTCGCCCGAGACGTGGTGCGCGGGATGGATCGCAAGTGGGTTCGGGAGCTTTACAGCTTCGCCGTCAAGCCCACGGCCGCGTTCTATTTTCGCGTCCCCCTCGAGGTTGCCATGAAGCGCATCCTGGTGGGGCGGAGCGGCGTAAAGTTCTATGAGGCCGGCATGGATCTGGGGTTGCATGAAGACCCGGAGCAGAGCTTTCACATTTTTCAAGGCAAGATTCTGGAAGAGTACGAGAGCATGATCACGGAATTCGACCTCACGACGGTCGATGCCACGCTTCCCATTGAAGAACAACAGGCCCAGATGCGCCAGATTGTTAAGGCTAAGCTGGCGCAGGCCAAGCGACTCAGGGTAGCCCCATGAGAGAAACCTATTCAGTAACGTTGCCTAAAATGGGCCTGGCGGAGCTCACCGGCCGGTTAATTGTCATTGAGGGCACCGACGGCGTCGGCCGCTCCACGCAAATCAAGCTACTAAGGCCGTGGCTGGAGCAGCAGGGACACGCCGTGCTGGACACCGGCATCAAGCGGTCACAGTTGGCGGCGCGAGGAATCCAACAAGCCAAAGAGGGGCATACTCTGGGACGCATTACCTTGAGCCTCTTTTACGCCACGGATTTCGCCGACCGGCTCGAAAACGAGATTATTCCCGCCCTGCGCGCAGGATTTGTGGTCCTCACGGACCGATACATTTACTCGTTGATGGCTCGAGCGATTGTGCGTGGCCTCGACCCTGCCTGGATCCATAGCGTACACAGCTTCGCGCTAAAGCCCGACGCTACGTTCTATTTACACATCGGCGTGGACGACCTGATTCCCCGCGTGGTCTTTTCCACCGGATTTGACTATTGGGAATCCGGCATGGATCTCTATCCGAGTGAGGACATGTACGAGAGTTTCCGCAGGTACCAGACGGCCCTGCTGGCGCAATTTGATGCCATGGCAAAGGAATACGACTTCACAGTGATTGACGCTTCTCCGGATATCCGGACTGTTTTTGAGCGGCTACGCGCCGGCATTTTGCGCGTTCTCAAAGGTGAACCTCGGGAGCCGCTCTTTGAGGTGCCTGCCTCGGAGCCGCCAGTCGCAGACTCCGGCCCTAGCGAGGCAACGGGTGCTGGAAAGGCCAAACGCCCCGCAGCAGAAAAGCCGACAGGCGATCTGGAAGAGTCCGCTTGAAGACTCTCTTTCAAATACTTCAAACCTTGGCCAACGCGGGTGCGGCCAGGAGACCCTCCATCCAACTTTTGATCTCCTGATGGCTGGGAGGATTCCGCGTCATCTGAAAGTATTTATCCCGAAATCCTCGCTTGCTGGCGCGATTGCGCAAAATCAGTTTGCCGGTGACTAAAGCCAGCGGCAAATGATCGCGCAAAAACTGCGGCCTGGCCATCATCTCGATGATCATCTCTTCCAGCACTTCCATATCGTGCCAATCGCCGAGATGCTGTTGGATTCTTCGCAGCCAGGCGAGAGACTGGGCGCTGCCCGATATTCCGAACTGGTTCACCACCTCGAGCAGGTAACGGAGCCGTTTGGCGCCGATGCGCGCGGCATGGATGGAGGTCGCGCTGGGATCACTGTGCGAGGTAGCAACCTGCTTCTCAAATTCGCTCCAGACCCCGACCAGCGCCTGGGCCAGCCGTTTCGGGAAGGGCTCAAGAACGGCGCCGCCGGGATGTGCCAACGGCTGCGCGATTTGCCCCTGGTCGGCTTTGGCTCCCAGTCGGTCCAGAATCACTTTAGTGCGCATGTAAAAGACAGCTAAGTTCAATCTGCTTAGCTTCCGAGTGGCCCTTGTGAAGCTCTCCGTCCTGCGCTCCTGGAGATGCTGTTGGACGGCCGTCCAGGCTTCCCGGTGTGAGCTGCGCCGTCGTGCCAGCCGCCGCTCTACGAGCCCGAGCAGCACGTCGCAGTTCCTGACGTCTCCCAGCGCACGCCGGCATCGCCGGATCTTGCGTCGCAATCGGCGCGCCTCGCGGGGCAGTGGAGTGGGGAAAATCAAGTCCAGTATTTGCTGTAGGCGCCGGCTGGCCACACGCATGTCATGAATGGCGTCCGGATCATCGCCTTTCAACACCTTCGCCTCCAAGGATATGAAGCGGTTGAGGTGCCGCAGCGCCAGCTTCCTGACTTTGTTCCATTCATTTGCCGGAGGAGTTGTCCCGCCGCTTATGGCCGGCCCCTGGGCGGGGTGGGCATGATTGTGGGAAATGTGGGCCTGGTTCTCGTTCATAGGAATGTGCTAAAAGGGGTTGAAGGCCGAGGGATTCTGGCCCCTCGTCCCGCGCTTTAAGCCGCCCCCCGTGTACTGAATTAAAGCCAAGCCTGTCGGCTTCTACCTAGTAGTCTAAACTCAGTGCAGCCAACTTACAAGGAGTGTGCTGTCCATACAACGAGGAAGACCAGTACCAGCCAGCGGGATTGAAAAGACTTAAGGGTATATGTTTGTCGATGAGTACTTCGAAGACATTATCACGCCGGATCGTGAGCACCGGATCGCAGTAGGCTTCTGTCACCGACGATTACCCGCGATCAACAGCCTACTGGCGAGTTGACGGTCAACAGCGGCGGCGAGTGCAGGCACCGGAAGATAACTCGCCACTTGCCGACAGCGACGGATTCATTCGGAAGCGGGTAGCGGATGGCGCGCGTGAAACAACGTAAGCGGAATCGCGTTTCCTTCGGCAACATCTCCTGAGTCGTTTGGGTGCAAATGGTCCCCGCTGTCGTACGCCGGCAGCAATCCCGTCGGGCGGGCGGGGTCCCGTACCGCTGCGTCGAAATCGATGACTCCATCGAATTCACGACTGCTGAGGATCCAGGCGTTGACCGCCTGCCGGGTTTTCTCATTATCCGGACTATAAAAGCGGTCAAAGAAGGGCTGACGGAAGAGTGCCTTCTCGAATGGCGGGATCGTTGTTCCAATCGCTCGAATTCCGTTTTGGTGGGCGCGCGCTACGAGCTGTCGATAGCCCGCTATCAGATCTTGCGTAGTGACCGATTCGGTCGCGGGTACGAACGCGCCCGGGAATAGAATGTCGTTCACGCCCAGAGCAAGGATCACGTACTTGACGCCTGCTTGTCCCAGCACGTCGCGTTCGAAGCGCGCCAGGCCCGCCTCCCCGAGAAGTGGCCCGACCTGCTGAAAGAAAGCTGCAAGTGGCGGCGGACCGCCCCGCTGGTGGGGGCTCTGGCTATCACTCAACAGTCGATTGCCGATGATGCCTTCATTCAGAACACCCAGTTCCGCCCCTCCGTTCTTCTGCAACCTCTCCGCAAGCACGTCTGGCCAACGTCGGTTGGCGTCTTCTGTCGAACCGTCCCCGTCAGTGAGCGACGATCCCAGCGCCACGATCGTGACTCCGCCGGGCGAAGCCGCAACATCAACGCCGGTAAGGAACGGCCAGGAGCCGATCTTCTCTGCGATTGGGAAACTCGCCTCGGCTGCGTGGTCGCCGGTTTCGGGCGAGACATAATTCGTCTGCAGTGCCAGGGCATGGTCGGTTGTTGCCGATGTCGGATCGGGAAGAAAAATGCTGACCGCCAAGTCCGACAATGCAGGGAAGTCCAATACGACGGGATCGCTTACCGCCATCGATCGGGCAGGTATTGTTGTGGATGAGTGTTTGCGAAATGTCAGAATCCGGTCGGAGCCAGGATCTATCTTTGCCCCGTCGACGCGCCTGGCGATGTGTGCGCCACCGATAACCAATGGCTGGTCACCAAAAGTGTTGGAGATCTTGATCCGGACTTCCTTTCCGCCAGCGCTCGTGTGCACGATCAAACGCAGAGTTTGATTGCGGAACACCTGCGGATGACCGGGCACGGAAGGTTGCGCTGCGGTTCCCCAGGTCCCGATCCAATGCGGAGAGTCGCTGCCCTTGGCGGTACTCGATGCCGCCATCGCGGGATTGATTCCGCAGAGCAAGGCAAGCGCTGTGATGCCAACCAGCGAGCAAATCCTTCGTCGTATACCAATAAGTTTAACCAGCGGATTTTGGTAAGTTCCATTCTTCATTTGCCTACCTCGGTGAACGTCCTACGCCAGTCAAGCCGGGAAGCGTGTGCGAAAGGGCGAGCGTTGATCTAAGCTAGGTTCCCACGGGTTTCCACGAAGGCCCCCTGGGTTCGGTCTGATTTATTCACTTTTCACGCGCACAGTGAAGCTGCGCTTGGCCGATAATTATGAGGAGGCAGCCCCCTTTATCTCGCTCGGGTCAATCGCTCTCGGTCCTAAGGGGGTCGGCACCCGGATCTTCGAGCTATCAACTGGGATTTCGGATTTGGACCTTCTACCCTTAGCCATCGTACACTTCTCCACCCATCGACACAACGAAACTTATCATTAGATCAGGCCCCAGCCAAGGTCGCGCGTTCCGATGGCCAGTATTGCGCGTCTGACGGGCCCGGCTTGCCGCCCCGTCATCGATTTCTAGGACACCTCACCGTCCCCCCCTCCCAGTGTTCCCCAGGCTTTGCAGCCGCAATCGGTGTGCTATCCGTTCGGCACCGGCAGCGCCCAGATCCGCCGCAGCATCTGGCCAAACAAGCGCCGGTGCAGATGTCCCCCGGCCAACATCAACCAGTAGTACCTGGCGTGCTTGATCAGCCGCCCGCCAGTCTTCACCAGCCGCTGCTGCAGGCTCGTCAGCGACCAGGCGTCGACCCTCTTCGGCAGCACGAGGCGGCGCCACAGGTTGCCCAGGTTGTAGGCCAGCAGGCTCAATGGTAAGCGCGCTTCATTGGCCCGGAACCGATGACACGATAACCGGGTCCAAGGCGCTGCCTGCTTGCCTTCCTTGATCCATGGCTCGGCCGTGCCTCGCCTATTATAGAACCGCACGACCGCCCGGCTGGGCAGGCCCAGGCTGGTAACGATAAAACCGACTCGCGGAAAAAGCTCGCCGGGATGGTGCTCGACCTTGGCGACGATCCTTCTCGGCTTCGTCCAACTCCCCGCCTGGTACGCGAAGCTTTTGTAGCGCACCAGGGGCTTGTGGCTGGGCCTTCCGGGGGGCCGGAACAGGATCTCGGCAACCTCCCATTCCAGGCTCTCGTTGGCGGGAATGCGGATCGCATACGCTACCCCGTGCTCCTCCAGCGCATCGTAGATCTCGGGCTTGGCAAAGGCCGCGTCCGCCCGGAAAGCCACGAGAGCAGCTTCCGCAATCGTTCGGACAAACGTCGGCACCCTGCCACTCTGGGATGCCCAGCGGAGCGAGCCACGCAATTCGGGGTCGGTGTGGGCGGAGTCGTTCATGCTGTTACGCACCTGCCGTTTTCGTGAACCAACCCTTGGCTTTTGCCTTTGGCATGACGGGGACCTGGCGAAGACGTCGGCTAGGCGAATCTTTCCGTCTCATCTCCGAAGCCGACTACCACGCAGTCGGCCGCCTTCACGGGCCACTTCCCGCCCTTTCCGTCACGGACCCTATATCCATCGCTGAGGCAGCACAGCGAGCCAGGGTGGTAGTTCACGGCCACGATTCTCCCCCCGAATTCCTCAGCAACGTCCAGGGGCAGGCCGTTCCGCAGCAGCCCCTCGCAATCAGGCAGCCTGATGCGCCGTCGCCGCCAATCGTGCGGAATCCTCCACGACTTCCCGGACGGGCCTCGCCAGAAGACCTTCGGGATTTCGCCGGGCGCAACACTCACCTCGATGCAGGCTGCGCCCCGCTCCTCATCTGCGGCCGGCACGTCTTGGATGTTTATGTCCAAAAGGTCCCACCATGTCGGCGGGCACCAGCTTTCGAGCCAGCTTGACTCGTGCGTGACATTGTAGCAGCTTGCCGCAATCACGGGCGAGACGCCGCCGGAGAGCCAATGGCGGGGCAGTCTCCACATGCGGCCGCTGGCGTCTGTATAGAGGACCCGTTCGGGCCAGTAGCCATTCCATACGATGCCGTCATCGCCGACTAGGAACGGCAGGGCGTCTGGTAGGTCGTTCAGGTCGAGGCGGAGTGTCCCGGCCGGGGCTTCAGGAAGGACCTCGGCGTCCACTGCCTGCCCCGCCAGGGCGGCCGCCAGCTCCTCGGGAAAGTTTATCTCCTCCAGCCTGAATCTCTCGCTGGGAAGGATGATTTTGCAGGTCGAGGTCATTGCGGGTGCCAAGCTACACCAGATGTGCCTTCAAGCGTTCTCCCAAACCGGGAATGAGTCACTGACAGTATACAGCGCCGGCCGAGCAAATCCCGGGACACCTGCGACGACGAGGAAAGCGTCCTCTTCGGCAGGCTTGACAACGAGCCGCTGCTGGGCACGGCTCTCGATGTGGGCGACGAGATTGCGGTGAGCTATGATAATTGCCGAGCAGAAGGCCTTGACCTGGCAGGAAGACACCGAGAGAATTCGAAGAATGATCGCCGCTGGGCGTGGGATGAATACATGTCGAGATTCTCCTTTATCCCCCTCTGCGACGGCACGATCAACGTAGGGGCCTCGTTCGGTTTCCCGCTTCGATTGCTGGAGTTAGAGAACGAGCTGTACGACATTGCCTGGGCGAGCCACGAGGCACGTTGGAGTTAACTGTTGGGAAGGTAATCGGAGGCGGTCGACATGCTAAACCTTGCTGCTATGCAGAAGCGCTGGCCAGCCAGATTGCCAAAGTACTGAAGGACGGAGGTCAGTCTCAGGATCGCCGTCTTCTCGCCCACCCTTATGAATCGTCGCACTGCGAATGAAAGTAGCTGGCAACGGAAATACAGGATTAGGAGCCGGTCTTCGAGCGATGGGCGCTCGCCAAGCCTGGCGGTATTCTCCAAGACATGCGTCAAAGCGAGGAGGTCGGCTCTGAGCGCCTTAGACAACCGGGAGTAATCGACGGAGGCATACGGCTCGTCCAGGGATTTACGCACAGCCGGAAACTCCAGGCGCATGACCTCGGCGATGGACTCGAAGTATTCCCGCTCGAACTGCCGACGCAGAACCCTTTGGCAAGTGTTCTGGAAGTAGAAGAAGAACATCGCCGTCGAGAGGGTTAAGATTAGGGCCGCAACGATCATGGATTTCTCCTCTGCTATCTTTCACCATACTAATAACCCGGCTGAACTCGTGCGGCAATGACACGGAAGTACCGCTCCGCAAGCTTCTGGACCTTCGGCATTGGAGGGGCGCATGGCCCGCACGCAGCTAGCGCAGGCTAGAAACTCCTGCTGGACGCCCATAGGGACCGGAAGGAGGCCGCACATGCCAGGGTCCTACCGGGCGACTTTATCAAGGCTGAGTTCCAAGATGCGGTGAACGGCGAGACCGAGCGGATGTGGGTGGTGGTGGATTTCCGCGACGACGATGCAGGCCTCCTCTTCGGGAGACTGGACAACGGGTCGCTGCTGGGCACGGTCCTCCATGTTGGCGACGAGATTGCCGTGAGCTATGATAAGGTCGTCGAGCACAGGAAGGCGTGGGGAACGGAAAGCAGTAGGCTATTTGGCAGCCGCACCGCCACGACCCGGCCGACGGTCCCCGGGATACCGCCGCTTCAGTTCCAAAAGCACCGGTCGCTGCAAAACGTAATCCGGGATGCAATCCATGCGGGCGGCTTCGGCGACTAGCAGATCATGGGCCTGCTTTACGCTTTACATAAGCTCGTGTAAAGCACTAAAGCAGAGTTATGCCTAGAAGGGTAGGAGCTATAGCCAGTCAGCCTAGCCTAACCCATCAGGGAGTGTGCTTTACGCTTTACATGAACGACTCTAAAGGCGTAAAGCAGAGTTACGCCTAGAAGGACAGGGGATGCTTTACGCATTACGCCTGATCTCCCGCCCGGAGATAATAACAGTAGCCTATCATTCTCCGTTTGTCAAGAGACAGGAAGTCCACCCGAACGCTTGCGCGACCAACGGGAAGCCTCCGTGCGCTTTTCGCTATCGCACCTTATGCAGCCTTTAGGGGGGAACCACGTTTACCTGGCACGGGGTTATCCTGGGATAGGATGACTGAAACCGCAGGCTGGCTCGGATTGTAGCGGACGTAGATCGTCTCGCCCGCGGCCTTCCCAAACAGTCTGGGAGTTCCATGAAATTTCCGGACGAAACCGTGGGTATAACCTATTCGGTACTTTCCCTCCGCCAGGTATGTGTACATGAAAGTTACCCGGTGGCCACGGATCCGATCGATCAGCTTCCAAATGAGTACCGCCGGCCCCAGGACGCTACCCACCGCACTCTGGCCAAAGCTGCTGCCCGGCTCCGGAAAAACCGCAGATCGGATAGTCCCTGCTACCAGGCGCCAAGTGTCGTGCGACCGCGTTGCCATACCGTCACCTCTCAGGGCTAAAACCTCTCCCCGGCACAACGGAACCCAACATGGCTGCCCCTGAAGCCCGGATCGTACCCCAAGCGGAACGAAACGCGAACGACATCGGGAGGATCGCCCCAGGACCCGCCACGCAGAACGTGGAACTGCCCGCTCTTCGGCCCCTGCGGGTCTTGCGATAGGCTGTTCTGGTAATAGTCTTCGTCGTACCAATCATTCACCCATTCGTCCACATTCCCCAGAATGTCATAGAGCCCGAAGCCATTGGGGCGCTTCTGGGCCACGTCGTGGGTCTGATAGCCG
>Ga0181536_10007239_pt1 | contig 10941 bp, 9 predicted proteins | sample PEATcosm2014_Bin_41_FD_121105 | JGI IMG/M metagenome (GOLD analysis project Ga0181536, IMG submission 121105) | Peatland microbial communities from MTU Mesocosm Facility, Houghton, MI, USA - PEATcosm2014_Bin17_60_metaG | ecosystem: Environmental > Terrestrial > Soil > Wetlands > Peat | place...
ACCTCGACGCCCTGCGCGACAAGACCATTGATGACGCGAGCCACCGCCTTCTCGTTGCCGGGGATGGTGCGGGAGGAGAAGATCACGCGGTCGCCCTTGGCGAGCGTGACCTCCGGATGCTCGTCCTCGGCGATGCGTGCGAGCGCGGCGCGCGGCTCGCCCTGGCTGCCCGTGCACAGCGCCAAAACCTTGTCGGGGGGCAGGTAGCCGTAGCTCTGCGCGCTGCGAAAATCCTGCACGCCGTCGAGATACCCGGTCTCGCGCGCGACCTGGACCACACGCTCCATCGCCCGGCCGACCAGGACAACTTCGCGTTCCGCGGCGCGGGCGGCGTCCGCGACCCCGCGGATGCGATCGACGTGGGATGCAAACGTCGTTACCGCCACGCGAGCGGGCGCGGTGCGAACGAGTTCGGCAATAGTCTTTGCGACATCGGCCTCTGACGGCGATCGGCCCTCGCGAACTGCGTTGGTTGAATCGCCAATGAGCGCGAGCACGCCCTCGTCGCCGAGCGCGGAGAGCCGCCCCGCGTCGGTTACCGCGCCGACCAGCGGGGTGGGATCGATCTTCCAATCGCCGGTGTGCAGCACGGTGCCGGCCGGGGTGCGGATCGCGAGCGCATTGGATTCCGGGATCGAGTGCGCAACGCTGATGAATTCGATCGCGAACGGACCGAGCGTCAAACGTCCGCGCAAGGGCACGACGTTGACCGGAATTTGCGGGGCGCCGGGCTCGGACAGCCGCTTGGCCTCGAACAATGCCGCCGTGAAAGGCGTGGCATAGAGCGGCACGTTCAGGCGCGGCCACAGATCGATGAGGGCGCCGATGTGGTCCTCGTGACCGTGGGTGACGAGGAGGCCTAAAATGTTGCGACGTACCTCCATGAGATAGCGGATATCCGGCAGGATGAGATCGACGCCGGGCAGGTGCTCTTCGGCGGCAAAGGAAACGCCGCAGTCGACGATAAGCCATTGCCGGCGCCGCTCGTCGCCGAACCCATAGATCGAAAGATTCATCCCGATCTCGCCGATGCCGCCGAGCGCCGCGAAAACAAGCTCGCCCTGCGCCATCAGTCCACGCGCCCCGTTGCGGGAGAGCGAGCGGTTCGCTCACCGACTGGGAACACATCTCCCGCCATGATTGTCTGCAAGCTGCCGTCGGCAAGGCGTAGCAGCAGTCGGCCGCGTTCATCGAGCCGCTCGCAGTGTCCGGAAAACTCGCGGCCGGGCAGCCGCACGCGCATCTCGCTGCCTATCCCCACGGCGCGGTCGACCCAGTCGGCGCGAATTGCGGGAAAGCCGGCGCCGCGGCGCCATTGTGCGAGCCGCCGCAGCATCGTGCCGGAAAGAGCGCAAAACAGCTCGTCGGCGGAGACCTCGGCGCCGGCCGCCAGGAGATCGGTTGCAGGATAAGCTGTCTGCGATGGATGATGCATGCAGTTCACGCCGATACCGACGGCAACCGCAAGCCCTGCCTGCACGCTCTCGCCTTCGATCAGAATGCCGACAAGCTTGGCGCCGTCACACAGAATGTCATTCGGCCATTTGAACGCAAGTTTTTCGCGCAATGCGGCGGAACAATCGACAATCGCGTCATGAACGGCAAGGGCTGTAACGAACGACAATTCCGGCGCGATTTCGGCAGGGGATGGATCGACGATGAGGAGCGTGGCGTAGAGGTTGCCGGGTTGGGAAACCCATTCGCTGCCGCGCCGGCCGCGGCCCGCCGTCTGCTCACCTGCCGTCACCCACAGGGTATTTCTTTCGCCGCGACGCGCGAGTGCCAGCGCTTCGCTGTTGGTTGACGCGAGCGTTTCGTGGGCCACCAGGCGAATGCCTGCGGCAGCCGCCGCGGGATCAAGTCGCATCAGAACAGCGAGCGGGCAGCCGCGCTCGCCGCGCCGACGAGCGGCCCCGGATAGAGGAAGAAGAGAATGTTGAACAGGCCGCAAATCACGAGCACCACCTTGAGCTCAATGGGCATCGTGTAAAAGCCTTCGACGGTCTCGTCGAAATACATGATCTTGATGATTGCCAGGTAGTAATAGGCGCCCACGACACTGGCGAGCACGCCGATCACGGCGAGCACGTAGAGCCCGGCCTTGATGGCGGCGAGGAAGACATAAAACTTCGCGAAAAAGCCGGCGAGCGGCGGCACGCCGGCCATCGAGAACAACAGCATCGCCAGGAAGAATGCCATCGTTGGATTAGTGCGCGAGAGACCGGCAAGCTGGTCGATCGACTCCACCATGCCGGTGCTTCGCCGCATCGACAGGATCACGGCGAAGACGCCCAGCGTCATGCTGACGTAGATCGCCATGTAGAGCAGTACGCCCTGCACGCCTTCGGACGTTCCGGCGGCAAGCCCGATCAGCGCAAAGCCCATGTGGCCGATCGAGGAATAGGCCATCAGCCGTTTGAAATTGCGCTGGCCGATGGCGGCGAAGGCGCCGAGCAGCATCGAGGCAATGGACACGAAGACGAGAATTTGCTGCCACTGCGATGTGATGCCGGGAAAAGCGACGACCGCGGCACGCACGAACATCGCCATGCCCGCCACCTTAGGCGCGGCGGCAAAAAACGCCGTCACCGGAGTCGGCGCGCCTTCATAGACGTCCGGCGTCCACATGTGGAAAGGAACCGCCGAGACCTTGAAGCAGAATCCGGCAAACAGAAAAACCAGCCCGAAGATCAGCCCGATTCCGCTATGGGCGGCGGCCTGCGCAATGCCGGTAAAACTCACGGTGCCGGTAAATCCGTAAACCAGCGAGGCGCCGTAGAGCAGCATTCCCGACGACAGCGCGCCCAGCACGAAATATTTGAGCCCCGCTTCTGTCGAGCGCAGCGAATCGCGATGGCTCGCGGCGACCACGTAAAGCGGCAAGCTCATCAGTTCGAGGCCGAGATAGAGCGCAATGAGATCGGCGGCCGATATCAGCATCAGCATGCCGAGCGTCGACAGCACGATGAGGACCGAATATTCGAACCGCTGTTGCCGCTCGCGCTTGGCGTAATCGAGCGACATGGCAATCGCGACGGCCGAACCGATCAATGCCAGGATTTTCAAGAACCGCGCAAAGCCATCGACGACAAAGCTGCCGTTGAAGGTCACGAGTTTGCCTGCGGGCAGCGCCAGAAGAATCAAGCCCGCGATCACGAGGAGCGCGATCGCGGCGCCGTCGACGACGCGCGCCGCGCTCTCGCCGCGGAACACGCCGAGCATCAGGAGCGCCATGGCGCCGAGCCCGAGCACGATTTCCGGCAGCAGCGGAACGAACGCGGAAAGATCCGGAGCAGCGTACATCGCCTCACCTCGCCATCGCCGCTTGGACCGGTGCCAGCGCGTGCTGGTAATTATCCATCAGTTGCGCCACCGACGCGGCCGATAGATCGAGCACGGGCTTCGGATAAATCCCGAAAATGATGGTCAGGATCACGAGTGGCGCCAGCACCACCATCTCGCGCCAGCCGATATCCCGGATGTTGAAGAGACTCGGTTTCTCCAGCTTGCCGAAAATCACCTTGCGGTAGAGCCACAGCATATAGGCGGCGGAGAGGATCGTGCCGAGCGTCGCCAGCGTCGCCACCCAATTGTTGACCCGGAAGGTGCCGATCAGCGTCAAGAACTCGCCGACGAATCCCGATGTGCCCGGCAGCCCGACATTGGCGAGCGTGAACACCATGAAGGCGAAAGCGTAGATCGGCATCCGGTTGACGAGCCCGCCATAGGCCGCGATTTCGCGCGTGTGCATGCGGTCGTAGATGACGCCGACGCAGAGGAACAGCGCGGCTGAGACGATGCCGTGCGAGATCATTTGAAATATTCCGCCGGCGAGGCCCTGCGCCGTCATCGCGAAAAGGCCCATGGTGACAAAGCCCATATGCGCCACCGAGGAATAGGCGATGAGCTTTTTCACATCATCCTGCACCAGCGCGACAAGCGAGGTATAGACGATGGCGACGACCGAGAGGGCATAGATCAGCGGCGCGAACGATTGCGAGGCTTCAGGAAACATCGGCAGCGAGAAGCGCAAAAAGCCGTAGCCGCCCATCTTCAAGAGTATCGCGGCAAGAATCACCGACCCGGCCGTTGGCGCCTCGACATGGGCATCGGGCAGCCAGGTATGCACCGGCCACATCGGCAGCTTGACGGCGAACGAGGCGAGAAACGCGAACCAGGCCCAGGTCTGCAGCGTGCGCGGGAAAGCGTGGTGCAGCAGCGTCGGGATATCCGTCGTGCCGGCGTCCCAGTACATCGCCATGATGGCGAGCAGCATCAGCACGGAGCCGAGCAGCGTATAGAGGAAGAACTTGAAGCTCGCATAGACCCGGCGCGGCCCGCCCCAGACGCCGATGATCAGGAACATCGGGATCAGCCCGCCTTCGAAGAACAGATAGAACAGCACCAGGTCGAGCGCGCAGAAGGTGCCGACCATCAGCGTTTCGAGGACGAGAAAGGCGATCATGTACTCCCGCACCCGGCGCTGGATCGAAGTCCAGCTCGCAAGGATACAGATCGGCATCAGCGCGGTCGTCAGGATCACGAACGGCAGCGAGATGCCGTCGACGCCCATCGCGTAGGTGATGGCGCCGCCGAGCCAGGGCCGCTTTTCCAGGAATTGAAACTCGGGCGAACCAGGATCGAAGCGCCAGAGCAGCAGGAGCGCAACGGCAAAGGTAACGAGCGTCGTCCACAGGGCGACCCAACGCGCATTGCGCGCCCCGGCGTCATCTTCGCGCAAGAATGCGATGAACAATGCCCCCGCGAGCGGCAGGAAGGTGATGACGGAGAGGATCGGCCAGCTCGTCATCCGTGCGCTCCCGAGAACATGAACCAGGTGATGAGCGCAGCAACGCCGATCAGCATGGCGAAGGCGTAGTGGTAGAGATAGCCGGTCTGCAATCGGACGACATTGCGCGTCACGTCGAGCACGCGCGACGAAACGCCATCAGGCCCCAACCCATCGATGACGAAACCGTCGCCGCCTTTCCAGAACAGCCGGCCGAGCCAAATGGTGGGACGAACAAAGAGAAAGTCATAAATCTCGTCGAAGTACCATTTGTTGAGCAGGAACTGATAGAGCACGCGCTGGTTGCGCGCCAGGGCCTCGGGCAGATCCGGCCGGCGGATATAGAACTGCCAGGCCACCAAAAATCCGATGATCATCATCACAGTCGGAGTGAGGGAAATCAGCACCGGCAGGTGCTCCATGTCCTCGAGCACCGTATTATTCGGCCCGAACTTAAGTGACTCGCGGAAGAATTCGCCGGCGCCGTGCCCGGTGAACAGGGTGAAAAACGGCCAACCGGCCGCGATCGATCCAATCGCGAGCAGCGCGAGCGGGATAAGCATCACCTTCGGGCTCTCGTGCGCCGCCTCGTAATGGCGCCGGTCATGCGGCTCGCCGTGGAAGGTCTTGAAGATGAGTCGCCAGGAATAGAACGAGGTGAGAGCTGCTGCAGCGACCGTCATGATGAAGCCGTAGGTCGCCATCGGATTGGTTCCGACGGCGGCCGCCTCGATGATCGCATCCTTGGAAAAATAACCGGCGGTGAAAGGAAATCCGGTCAGCGCCAATGTGCCGACCAGCATGACGGCGTACGTGAACGGAATTTTTCGCCACAGGCCGCCCATGCGCCGGATGTCCTGCTCATGGTGCATCGCGATGATCACCGAGCCTGAGCCGAGGAATAGCAGCGCCTTGAAGGACGCGTGCGTGAACAGGTGGAACATGCCGACCGAATAGGCCCCCACCCCCATGGCGACGAACATGTAGCCGAGCTGCGAGCAGGTCGAATAGGCGATGATGCGCTTGATGTCGTTTTGCACCAGAGCAACGGTCGCCGCGAAAATCGCCGTCGTCGCGCCGATGAATGTCACGAAGGCGGCGGCGACTGGTGCAAGCTCAAATAGCGGCGACAGCCGCGCGACCATGAACACGCCGGCCGTCACCATGGTCGCGGCGTGGATCAGCGCCGAGACGGGCGTCGGCCCCTCCATGGCGTCGGGCAGCCAGGTGTGCAGCAGGAACTGCGCGGATTTGCCCATGGCGCCCATGAACAGCAGAAGACAGATCACGGTGAGCGCGTCGAAGTTCCAGCTCAGGAAATGGAAGTTTTTGCCGACGAGACCCGGCGCCTGGGCGAAAACCGTATCAAAATCGATGGCGCCGGTGAGGAAGAAGACCGTGAAAATTCCCAGCGAAAAGCCGAAATCGCCGACGCGGTTGACGAGGAAGGCCTTGATCGCCGCGGCGTTGGCCTCGGGCTTGTGGTACCAAAATCCGATGAGCAGATAGCTCATCAGCCCCACGCCTTCCCAGCCGAAGAACAGTTGCACGAGATTGTCGGACGTCGCCAGCATCAGCATGGCGAACGTGAACAATGACAGATACGAGAAGAAGCGCGGCTTGTAGGGGTCCTCCTCCATGTAGCCGATGGAATAGATGTGCACGAGCGACGAGATGGTCGTCACCACGACCAGCATCACGGCGGTAAGCGGGTCTACGCGCAACGCCCAATCCGAATGGAGGTCGCCGGAGGTGATGAACGTGAACAGGGAAATGCGGGCGTCGTGCCCGGCGAAGCCGACATCGAAGAAGGCGAACCAGGACAATACGCACGAGATCACAAGCAGCGTGGTGGTGATCAGCTCCGCCGCTTGCGAGCCGGCGGCCGGTGGCTCGGTCTGCGGTTCCTCCGCGTGTGAACCATCGATAACGGCGTGCGGCGATGGCGGCGATGGCGCCGCGCGCGGGTGGTCCGCGGGGACAAGCGGGGCGGCGTGATCATCGTGGACCGGCGGCGGGCTCGCACCCGGATAGCGGTTGCGCGCGCCGACAAGTGCGATCACCCCCGCTATGATGGCGCCAAGGAGCGGCAGGACGACAATGGCTTCGTACATGCCGCTAGCCCTTCATCAGATTGATGTCCGCAACCGCAATCGAGCCGCGGTTGCGGAAATAGGCGACGAGGATCGCGAGCCCGATCGCGGCTTCCGCCGCCGCGACCGTGAGCACAAGCAGCGCATAGACCTGGCCGACGATGTCGCCTAAAAAACTCGAGAACGCGACCAGGTTGATGTTGACGGCGAGCAGAATGAGCTCGATCGACATCAGGATGATGATGACGTTCTTGCGGTTGAGAAAGATTCCCAAAACCCCGAGCGTGAACAGGATTGCGCCAACCGACAAATAATGACCGAGCCCGATGGTCATGACAGCCCCTGCCCCGGCTTCACCTTGATGATTTCGATCGCCGTCGTTGTTGTGCGTGCAACCTGCGCGGCGATGCTCTGCCGTTTGACACCCGGCTTGTGCTGCAGCGTCAGCACGATCGCGCCGATCATCGCGACGAGCAGGATGACGCCGGCCGCCTCGAAGAAGTAGACATAGCGCGTATAGAGCACGAGCCCGAGCGCTTGGGTGTTGCTGATGTCGCTTGGCGCGGGGATCGGCGACGCGATCGCATTTGCAACGCCCGGTCCGATCGCCCAGGCACCGACCACGATCAAGAGTTCGGCCAGCAGCAGCGCGCCGACCAGCGCACCGATCGGCAGGTAACTGAGAAAGCCCTGGCGAAGCTCGGTGAAATCGACGTCGAGCATCATCACGACGAACAGGAACAGCACGGCGACGGCGCCGACATAGACGATGATCAAAATCATCGCCAGAAACTCGGCGCCCATGAGCACGAACAGGCCGGCCGCATTGGCGAAAGCGAGAATGAGGAAGAGCACCGAATGCACGGGGTTTCTTGCGGCAATGACCATGACGGCCGAGGCCACGCACACGCCGGCAAAGAGATAGAAGAAGATGGCGGTGATGATCATTGGCCGAGCATCTCACCGATACGGCGCATCGAGCGCGATGTTTTTTGCAAGCTCGCGCTCCCAGCGATCGCCGTTCGCCAACAAACGCTCCTTGTCGTAATAAAGCTCCTCCCGCGTCTCGGTAGCAAACTCGAAGTTCGGTCCCTCGACGATGGCGTCGACCGGACAGGCCTCCTGGCACAGCCCGCAATAGATGCATTTGACCATGTCGATGTCGTAGCGCGTGGTACGGCGCGTGCCGTCGTTGCGCCGCGGGCCGGCTTCGATGGTGATGGCCTGCGCCGGACAGATCGCCTCACAGAGCTTGCAGGCGATGCAGCGCTCTTCGCCGTTCGGGTAGCGGCGCAGCGCATGCTCGCCGCGGAAGCGCGGCGACAGCGCCCCCTTCTCGAACGGATAGTTGAGCGTCGGCTTCGGCTGGAAGAAATAGCGCATCGACAGCACGAAGGCTTGCGCGAATTCCGTTAGGAAAATTGAACGGGCGGCCTGATCGAGTTTCATGTCAACCTCCCATGCCGCCTAGAGCTTTGGATAGGAAGCGCCAATCGCATGGCCGATCCAATAGCCCACACTGGCAAGGATTGCGACGTCTATCGCGAGGATCACTCTGCGCACGACAGAGAGCTTGTCCTCGAACGCGGCGCGCTGCTCCAGCGTCTTCGGACCGCTTTGCGCGCGCAGGCGCGCTTCGATAGCGCGGATCGCCGGCAGGTAGATGGCGACCGCAACCACCGTGCCGGCAAGACCGCCGAGCCAGGCCGGCAGCGAGAATTCCATGCCATGCTCCGTTCACTTCGGCGCCCACCCGGTCACTTGAAGAACGCCGGCCACGATCGCGACCATGGCGAGCGAGATCGGCAAAAATACCTTCCAGCCGAGTCGCATCAACTGATCGTAGCGATAGCGCGGCACGAACGCCTTCACCATCGAGAACATGAAGAACACAAAGCTTGCCTTGAGCGTGAACCAGATCACGCCCGGAACCCAGGTGAAAGGGACTACCGGAAATGGCGGCAGCCAGCCGCCGAAGAACAGGATCGTGCACATGGCGCACATGGTGCAGATCGCCACGTACTCGCCAAGCATGAACATCATGTAGGGCGTGGAACCGTACTCCACCATGAAGCCGGCGACGAGCTCGGACTCCGCTTCGACCAGATCGAACGGCGGCCGGTTGGTCTCGGCGAGCGCGGAGACGAAAAAAATCACCAGCATCGGGAGCAATGGCAGCCAGTACCAGCCGAGTAATCCCCATGAGCTGTTCTGCGCCTCGACGATCGCGCTCAGGTTGAGCGAACCGACGCACAGCAGCACGGTAATGATAACGAAGCCGATCGAGACTTCGTAGGACACCATCTGCGCGGCTGAGCGCAACGCCGCAAGGAACGGATATTTCGAATTCGATGCCCAGCCGGCCATGATGATGCCGTACACGCCGAGCGAGGAGATCGCGAAAATATAAAGTATGCCGACATTGATATTGGCGACGACCCAGCCGGCGTTGACCGGAATCACCGCCCACGCGGCGAGCGCCAACACACAGCTGACCAGCGGCGCAAGCAGGAACACGCCCTTGTTGGCGCCGGACGGGATGACCGGCTCCTTGAGCACGAATTTCAGAAGATCCGCGAAGGATTGCAGCAAGCCCCAGGGGCCGACGACGTTCGGGCCGCGCCGGATCTGGACGGCCGCCCAAATCTTACGGTCGGCATAGAGCACATAGGCGACGGCGGTAAGCAGAATGAGGAGCAGCAGCAGGCTCTCCGCCACCATAATCACCAACGGCCAGATGTAATCGGACCAGAACGCGGCCATCGTGCTGCCCTCTATTGTGCCGCCGTCATGGTCGAGCGCCCGTCCGCGAGCGCCGAACATTCCGCCATGATCGCCGAACACCGCGCGATCGGATTGGTGAAGTAGAAGTTGTCGACGCTCGACAGCAATGGCGCCCGGTCAGCGGCGCCGCCTAAAGCGGCGAGCTTTTGGATATCGGCCGCATCGCCCGGCGTGATCTGGTCCACGCGCATGAGATGCGGATAGGCCTTGAACAGCGCCTGGCGCAATGCGGCAAGCGAGTCGTAAGGCAGCCGCTTGCCAAGCACGTCCGAGAGCGCACGCAAAATCGCCCAGTCCTCGCGCGCGTCGCCCGGCGGGAACGAGGCGCGCGTCGCCATCTGCACGCGCCCTTCAGTGTTGACATGGATCGCCGATTTTTCAGGATAAGCTGCGCCCGGGAGCACCACATCCGCGCGCAACGCGCCGCGATCGCCGTGGGTGCCGATGTAGATCACGAAAGCGCCGGGCGCGATATCGATCTCGTCGACGCCGAGCAGGAACAGAACGTCGAGGCTACCGAATGCCGCCATCTGCGGCGCGTTCAGGCCACCCTGCCCCGGCACGAAACCGAGATCGAGCGCGCCGACACGCGAGGCCGCGCTGTGCAGGACGCAATAGCCGTTCCAATTGTCCTTCACGGCGCCGAGATCGACCGCCGCCTGCGCCGCAAGCGAAGCGACAGCCGCGCCGTCGGCGCGCGCAAAAGCTTCCGCTCCGACCAGGATCAGAGGGCGCTCCGCTTTGCGCAGCATGTCGGCAAAGGAGTGCCGGTTCACGGCGGCGAGCGTCTCCGGGCCGGCACCGAGATAGTCGTAGTCATAGGTGAGATCGGCCTTTGGACCGATCAGACCGATCGGAAATCGTCCGGCGCGCCAGCGCTTGCGGATGCGCGCGTTGAGGACGGCGGCCTCCTTGCGTGGATTCGAGCCGACGATGAGAAGTGCGTCCGCAGCGTCAATTCCGGCGATGGTCGCGTTGAACAGATAAGTTGCCCGCCCCCATTTGGGATTGATCGCCGAGCCATCCTGCCGGCAATCGAGATTGTTGACTAACAGCCGCGTCATCAAATCCTTGAGCGCGAAAATTTCTTCGACCGCGGCGAGATCGCCGACCAGCGCACCCATGCGCTTGGGATTTGCCCGTGTGACCTTGCTGGCGATGGCATTGAACGCCGCGTGCCATGTCGCCGGCCGCAATTGCCCGTTGTCGCGGACATAGGGCTGGTCGAGCCGCTGGGTGCGCAGACCGTCGACCACGTGCCGCGCCTTGTCGGAA
>Ga0181536_10007241_pt1 | contig 10940 bp, 6 predicted proteins | sample PEATcosm2014_Bin_41_FD_121105 | JGI IMG/M metagenome (GOLD analysis project Ga0181536, IMG submission 121105) | Peatland microbial communities from MTU Mesocosm Facility, Houghton, MI, USA - PEATcosm2014_Bin17_60_metaG | ecosystem: Environmental > Terrestrial > Soil > Wetlands > Peat | place...
CGCGCTCAACGAAGAGGAATACACGCTGGATGCCAACACCCTGGTGATCGCCGATTCCGCCGGCGCCATCGCACTGGGCGGCGTGATCGGCGGATTGGATACGTCGATCAGCGAGAGGACCACGCGCGTGGTGCTGGAGAGCGCCAACTTTCAGGCGTCCTCGATTCGCAAGACCTCGGCCGCCATCAAGTTGCGCACCGACGCCTCGATTCGGTACGAAAAGGCGCAGGACCCGGCCAACACGGTGCGCGGTCTGGCGCGCGCCATCGAGTTGCTGCGCGAGATCTCACCCGGCATCCGGCTGGTGGGCGGCGTGGCCGATCAAGGGAAGGCCATCCCCGTGCCGCCGGCCATCGAACTGCCACTCGACTGGCTGGAGCGCAAGCTCGGCCGCGAGGTGGAACCCGCGGTGGTGCGCGGCATTCTGGAACGGCTGGAATTTGGCGTTGCCGAGCCGCGGCCGCGCATTTTCTCCGTGACCGTGCCCGGGTGGCGCGCCACCAAGGACGTGGCCATCAAGGACGACCTGGTGGAAGAGGTGGGCCGGATGGTGGGCTACGATTCCATCACGCCGCGGGCGCCGCTGATTCCGTCATCCGTGCCGCCGGGCAATCCCGAGCGCAAGTTCCAGCACGAGGTGCGCGACGTTTTTGTGGATGAGGGCTTCACCGAGGTCTACAACTACTCGTTCATCAGCGAAGAATCGGCGCGCGCGTTCGGCTTCGATTCGTCGGCGCATGAGCGTGTGGCCAACCCCATTGCTTCCGACCAGGCGCTGATGCGCACCTCGCTATTGCCGGGCATCTGGAAGAACATCCTCGAAAACAGCAAGCACAAGGACGCTTTCCGGCTGTTTGAAATCGGCATCGAAATCCACAAGCGCGCGAGCGGCCTTCCCGAAGAGATCCCGCACCTGGTGGCCGCGCTCTACGACCGCCAAGGCGATGGCTCTTCCGGCCTGTTCGAAATCAAGCGCGCCGCCGAATGCCTCATGCCGGGCGCGCGGGCATGCCCCGCCGAGCCGCGTCCGTTCGAGCACCCGGCGCGTTCCGCCGATATCCTGTGGAAGGGGCAAACGGCCGGCCGCCTCTTCGAGCTGCACCCGTCGCTGGTCGAATCGGGCCGCGCGGCGGTTCTCGATCTGGACCTGCGGGTAGTCTGGCCGCTGAGCGCCGCTGAAATCAAGTACACGCCTATACGCCGCTACCCATCGAGCGCCTTCGATCTTTCCGTCGTCGCCGGCCTGCGCGAGCACGCAGGCTACCTGGAAGCCACCGTGGCATCTTTCGCCGGGCCGTTACTGGAATCCATTCAGTTCGTACGCCAATATTCGGGCGCGCCGCTCGAGGAAGGCCGGAAGAGCGTCTCCTTCCGGCTGACGGTGGGATCGCCCGAGCGTACGCTTTCTTCCGAGGAAGTGGGCGAGATCCGCGCGCGCATCATCGAGAAGATGCGCGAGCTGGGCTACGAACTGCGGGTGTGACATGAGGACCGGCGTTCTCCTTGCGATGCTTCTGCTCTCCGCGTGCAGCCGATCCAACAATTTGTTGTTGGGGCGCGTCCAAGCCGAAGTCGGCTCGCACACCGTGGTGGTGACGGATTGCTACCGGACCAGCGTCCCCCCGCCTCAGCGGCTCCCAGACGCGGCGGGGCGGGCGGTCTACCGTTTCATGCCGTGCCGCGATGCCGACGTGCTGATTCGCGGCGACGAACTGCTGGTGAATGGGCAATCCTACGGCCGCCTGAATCCGGCGGACGCCGTGCTGGTGGATCACGGCGTGGTTTCGATCGAGCGGCGTTGAATACGCTACAATCGGGGTGCCGTGAAGGATCCGCTGGTCGCGCCGCTGGCCGCCATTGCCTCGGGCATCCTGCTTTCCCGCTTCGTAACGTTCCAGCCATCCGAGCTTCTTCTCGCCATCGCCGCCTTCCTGGTGCTCGGCGTGGTGGCCCTCTGTTGGAGCTCGCGCCTGCTGGCGGGCGCGTGCTGCTGCCTGGGACTCTTTTTCGCCGGGTCGCTCACCGCTTTGGTTCACGCCCCCGGCCCTCCGCCCGAGCTCGATGCCGAAGGCCGCGAAATCGTCATTCTGGGCGGCTGCGTGGTGGAGCCGCCCGCCATTTCCGGCGAGCGCGAACGCTTTCTGCTGGAACTGGAGCCGCACGCCCGCGCGCAGGTCACTCTCTACACCAAGGGCGACGAGCCGCTCCCACCGTTGCGCTACGGGCAGTTGATCGAGCTCGACGCGCGCGTCCGGAAACCGCGCAACTTCGGCAACCCCGGCGCGTTCGACTACTCCCGCTACCTGGCGCGCAAGGACATCTTCTGGACCGCATCCGGCGCCGCCAGCACGGTCCGCATTCTGCCCGGCCACTGCGGCTCGCCGTTTCAAAAAGCCGTGATGGACTTGCGCGCCCTGATTCTGAAACGCATCGAGCGGCTCTACCCCGGCGACACGTACCGCAGCGGGATGATGCAAGCCCTCATGATCGGCCAGTCCTTCCAGCTCGAGCGAGTCTGGACCCAGTATTACCGCGAGACCGGCACCTTTCATGCCCTGGTGATTTCCGGGACGCACGTCGCCATCCTGGCCGCCTTTTTCCTCTTCTTCCTGCGCGTGTGCTTCGTTCCCGAGAGCGTGGCGCTGCTGCTCACGGTTATGGCGGCGTGGTTCTACGCCCTGCTGACGGGCTGGCTGGCGCCGTGCACGCGCGCCGCCTCGGGCCTGACGCTGGTGTTGATCGCCGGTTACTTTTACCGCGAGCGCCGGGCCCTCAACCTGCTGGCGGCGGTGGCGCTGGGCTTCCTGGTGTTCGACCCGGAGCAGATGTTCGACGCCAGCTTCCAGCTCACGTTTCTGGCGGTGGCCTTTCTGGGCGCCTTCGCCATGCCGCTGATCCGGGCCACCTCCGGCCCGCTGGCGCGCGGCCTCCAGGATCTGGGCGATCGCGACCGCGACATCCACTGCGCTCCGCGCATCGCCCAGTTCCGAATCGAGATGCGGCAACTCGCCGAGACCGTGAGCCGCGTGGCGCATCTCCCGCCGCGCGCCGGCACGCTGGCGGTCGCCGTGACCGGCCGCCTGCTGCTGTTCTTTTACGAGATCACGGTCATCTCCGCCGTCATTCAAGCCGGGTTGGCGCTGCCCATGGTGGTCTACTTCCACCGCGTCGGCCTATCGGGCCTCTCGGCCAACGCGTTCGTGGTTCCGCTGATGGGGCTGGCGGTGCCCCTCGGATTCGTCGCCGTCGTCACCGGCTGGGTGTGGGTGGCGAAGATCGCGGGCGTGCTGCTATGGCTTTCGCAAAAAGTGGTTTATTGGCATGCCGGTGTCGAGCCCGGCTGGCGCATTCCCACGCCGCCGCTGTGGCTGGGCGTGGCCTTCTCAGCCGCCCTGATTGCCGCCGCCCTGGCGCGCGGCAAATGGTGGCGCATCGGGACGGGGCTGGCGGTCGCCGTGTTTCTGGCGCTGCTGCTCTGGCACCCATTTCCACCCGACGTCCATCCCGGCGAGCTGGAGATGACGGCCATCGATGTGGGCCAGGGCGACAGCATTTTTGTCGCCTTCCCGGATGGAAAGCGCGTGCTCGTGGATGGCGGCGGCATTCCCGCCTTCGGGCGCCAAACCAGGTCGCAGCTCGATATCGGCGAAGACGTGGTGGCGCCCTACCTGTGGGAACGCGGCATCCGCAATCTGGATGTGGTGGCGCTCTCGCACGCCCATGAAGACCACATCGGCGGCCTTCCCGCGCTGGTGGACGATTTTCACCCCAAGCAATTGTGGACCGGGGCCACCCCCGACAGCCCCATCTGGCGGACGCTGCAACAGAAGGCCGCCGCCAACGGCGTCAAAATCGTTCCCATGCATTCTCCGCGCCGCTTCGCCTTCGGCGGCGCCGAAATCGAGGTGCTCGCCCCGCCCCCCGATTACGTCCCCACGGACAGCGCCAAGAACGACGACTCGCTGGTGCTGCGCGTGGGCTACGGGCGTAACGGGTTCCTGCTCACCGGAGACGCGGAACGTCCCATCGAGCGCGAGATGCTGGCGGAGGATGAAATCCGGCGCACCGACGTGCTGAAAGTGGCGCATCACGGCAGCCGGACTTCCACCAACGAGGATTTTGTGAGCGCCGTGGAGCCGGTTTTCGCGGTGATCTCAGTGGGATTCGAAAACAGCTACGGCCACCCCAACCGCGATGTCATCGAGCGTCTTCGCCAGCATCGCGCCGTGGTGTACCGCACCGACCAGGATGGCCTCATCACCGTCCGCAGCGACGGGCATCGGCTGCACGTCGAGACTACTTCTCTTGCGGCAGAATCTTCAGGTTCCCCGGCAGGGCGAACAAATCGTCCTTGAGGCCGCGGTTGATCTCGACCGAGTCCGAATATACCTCCAGGATCTTCTCTCCATTGCGCTCGCGCACGGTGGCGCCCGGCCACTTGACCCCGCCGCCCACATCGCGGAAGTTCGAAAAAATCGTCACCTCCGTGTCGAAATCCTTGTACTCCGGGTTGCGGCGTTTGAATGCCTGCCGCGTGGGCAGCTTGGTGAGCTGGTCGAAGTAGACCGTCACCGTGCGGTTGGCGGCATCGGTGATGTCCACCATCTCCACCGGGCGGTTCTCGTACATATCCATTCCCTGCGAGTAGAAGGCCAGCCCCGGCTCATCCAGCCGCTGCCGCAGAATGTAAAAGATGTTTCGCAGCGTGCTGTCCTTGTAGTTGGCGTAGCGCAGATCGGCCAGCGGGCGGGCGCCGCGAAAGGTGACCTCCCAAGCGCCGTTTTCCGTGAACAGCACGACGCTGTCCTCGTGATTGCCTTGGGCGTCCCGTTCCCGTAAGGCGATCTGGCCCGGGACCGGCGCCAAATAGCGCGTGTAGATCTTGATCACGGCCAGGCCGGAGATCTGTTCGCGGTAAAACCCATAGCCTCGCCCGCTCTCCACGCGGTCTTGCATGTGCAGAAATGCGTCGCCGCCGAGGGCCCGCAGGGCCTCGTAGACCACGCGCTTGCCACGCTCGGCGGCTGTCTCCGCCGCGGAGGCAGCGAGCGCGCAGCATGCCAGCAGAATCAGGCCGAGCGTCATGACCGATGTAGCGCCGGGCCCAGAGGGCACCCCCTTGCCGCCAGTGGGGTTGTCCGGAGTGGGAAGGACACCGGCGCTACATCGCGTGTTCATGGCCGTTTTTGCAGCTCCTGCAGTTGAATTCCGGAGTTCACCTTGCACCCGGTCAGCTTCACCTCGGCGAATTTCCGCCCGCCCTGCGCGATCGTAATCTTCCGCGGCACCTTCACCCCGGCAATCTCCTGGAAGTCCGCCCAAACTTCCTCGTTCGGAATCGGCGGTCCGCTGGCACGCGCCACTTCGTAGAGCAGCCGCTGCGGCAGCCCCGTTTCGGCATTCAATTCCAACCGCGCGATCGCGCCGCCCGTATCGCTGATCTCGACGGTGTTATCGTCCAGCGCGTTCACCGTCCGTCCCGCGATGCGGTCGCTGAGCAGCAACCGGAAGTAGAGCCGGAACAGATCGCCCTGCACTTGTTTCAACTGCACGCCGGCGAGCGGCCCCGAACCTTGCGGCGTGGCGAACCAGCCCGCCTTGCCGTCGCAGAAAACCGATATCTTCGGTAGCGCGATGTCCTGGCGGAAATACGTGGGGGCGATCCAGCGGTCGGTTTCTTTCATCAGCATGCCTCCGGCGGAGGGTTCCACCTGCAAGTCGTACGACCGGATGTAATCCTTCACTGCCGCCAGTGGGCCGGCGCCTCCCACGGCCTGCTGCGCGCGCGCCAGAAGCCGCTTGCCTTTCTCGAGGCTGGCAGCGTCCCCCTTGGCCGCTTCCGGCGTCTCTTGCGGAATGGTCAGGTCGATCATATGAACCGGGGCGCCCAGCGAGTCGAGAGGCCGTCCGAAGTCATCCGGGTTTCCGACCGCCACGGTGGTGAAGGCAGCCGGATTCAAATGCTCCTTTGCCACGCGCAGCACGTCGGCGCGCGTCACCGCCTCGAGCGCCTTCTGGTACTGCTCGATGAAATCCGGGGGATATCCGTAATACTCGTACGTCAGCATCCGTGCCAAGGTCTTGGCCCTGGTGTCGTAAGCGAACACCAGGCTGTTGAGGGCCGTGTCCTTGGCGGTCTTGAGTTCTTCCTCCGTCACCTCCGACGTTCGTATGCGGTCCACCTCTTCCTGAATCGCCTGGAAGGTCTCCACCGTGGAAAGCGATTTGGTGCCGCCCGAGATTTCGAACCACCCGGGGTGGTCGTAGTTCGCGTCCCAGCCCGCGCCGATGTCGTAGGCGTTCCCCATCTTGGTACGGACGCGCTCGACCAGCCGGCTGCGGAACCCGCCGCCCAGAATGTCGGCCATGATCACCAGCGCCGGATAGTCCTTGTCCTTGAATTCGCCGCCCAGTTGGCCGATGGAGAAGAAAGTTTGGGTGACGTCCTTCTTCACCGCCAGATAGGTGCCCGGCGCCGTCTGGCCGCCGGCCTTGGGAAACTCCGGCACGGGCGGCTGCTCGACGGCCCAGTCCGAGAAAAGCTTCTCGATTTTGGCCTTCATGCCGGCGGTATCCAAGTCGCCCCACACCCCCAGCTCGATGTTGGCGGGGAAGAAGTAACGCTTGTAGAAATCCTGAAGATCGGCGCGGGTGATGCGGTTCACGGTGGCGTATTCCATATCCCAGCCGTAGGGCGTGTCTTTGCCGTACACGATATCGGCGAATTCGCGCTCCGCCACGCCGCGCGCGTCGTCGTTACGGCGGGCGATGCCGCCGTTCAACTGCGTCTTCGCCAGGGTGATCTTGTCCGGGCGGAACTCGGGAGCGGTGAGCACGTCTTTGAAAACGCCCAGCACTTCGTCGGTGTTCTCCTTCAACGCGGAGAACGAGACGCTGCCGCCAGATTCACCGATGTCGCTTTCCACGCTGGCCGCGATGTTCTCCAGTTGCTCGTCCAACTGCTCGCCGGTCTTCGTCCTGGTGCCGCCGGTGCGGATCACCATGCCGGTCATGGTGGCCAGGCCGATCTTGTCCGCGGGGTCGAACAAGTTCCCGGTTCGCACCTGCGCCACGCCGTGGATGATGGGCAGCTCGTGGTCCTCCAGCAGATAGAGCTTCATGCCGTTGGGCAGCGTGAAAGCGGCCACCTTGGGAATCTGGATGGGCCGCAGCGGCGGAAACTTGAGATCCTGGTAGGAAGGAGCCGCCGCCGCCGCCGGCCGCGCCGCGCCGGCTGCGCGCTTGTGGGGCGGGGCCGAAACGGGCGGTAACTGCGCCGCCGCCGAAGCGGCCGCTATGAGCAGGGTGACCAGCGTCTTCTTCATGGGCGGCCTCCCGGAGCGCCCGCCGGGGTGCCCACCGGGCCCGGCTGTGCCAGATATGCCACCGTGCGGCTGGGCAAAACGAAGTACTGCCGGGCCACCCTCTGCACATCGTCGGCGGTCACCCGGTTGAGGTCGTCGATGGATGTGAACAGTTTCCGCCAGTCGCCGTAGCTGGCATAGTAGGTGGCCAGCATTTCAGCCAGTCCGGCGTTGTTGTCGAGGCGGCGGATCACCTCGGCGCGGGCCTTGCTTCTCACGCGCGCCAGCGTTTCGGCATCCACCTTCCGCGCCTTGAAGCGGCCGAGGAGATCGTCGAGCGCCTTCAGGTCCTCGTCCACGGTGTGGCGTACCGAGGGCGCCAGGAAGAAGACGAACAGGTTGGGGTAGCGGCCGCCGGCGAAGGTGGCGCTGGCCTGGGCCACCAGCGCGATTTTCTTCTCCTGCACCAAATCCTTGTACAGCAAGCCGGTCCGGCCGCTGGAAAGTATCAGGGAGATGACGTCGAAGACCGGGTCGTCTTTGGAGTACTGGTCGGGCCGCTTGTAAGCGATGGCCACCATCGGCTGCGTGGGCGAATCCACCACCGCGGTCTTGGGTCCCGGCTGGGGCGGCTCCACGGTATGCAGCAGCGGCGGCAGCGGCCGCGCGGGCAGCGGGGTGAAGTAACGCTCGGCCATGCGTTTCGCGTCCGCCGGGTTCACGTCTCCCACTATCGCCATGGTGATGTTGGCCGGGACGTAATACTCATCGAAGAACGCTTTGGCGTCGGCGCGCCGCAGGTTGACGATGTCGCTGGGCCATCCGCCCGACGGATTGCGATAGGGGTGGGCCGCGAACGCGGTGGCCAGCAAATCCTGGGTGAGCTTGCCCTCGGGGTCCGATTCGACGCGCATGCGGTACTCTTCCAGCACCACGTCGCGCTCCTTGTAGAACTCGCGGAACACCGGATGGAGGAAGCGCTGCGACTCCATCAGGAACCACAACTCGATCCGGTTGGAAGGCAGGCTGTAGTAATACTCGGTGGAATCGAGAGAAGTGCCGGCGTTCACGCCCGAGCCCCCGTTGGTTTCGATGACGCGGAGATACTCGTTGGGCTCCACGTAGGCTTCCGCGCTGTCGATGGCCATTTGCAACTGGGCCTGGAGCACGCCGATCCTGGTTGTGTCCGCTTTGGGTCCCTTGTTGCGCTCGGCATCGAGGCGGTCGTATACCTCCTCGATGGCATCCAGGGCTTTCTTCTCGCTTGGCCAGTCCACGGTCCCGATGGTTTCGGTGCCCTTGAAGGCCATGTGCTCGAACATGTGGGCGATGCCGGTTTCGCCGGACGGATCGTCCACCGACCCGGCGTTCACATAGGTGTGGAATGAGACCACCGGGGCCTCGTGCCGCTCGGCGACGATGAAGTGCAGCCCGTTGGCAAGCGTGAACTCGGTGACTTTCTTTTCAAATTCCTTGAGATCCTGCGACGGCAGACAGATGGCCGCCGTCAGCAGGATGGCGCAGAGACGAAGTGCTCTCACAATGTCCGCCGCTCCTTGGCTTCTTTGAGGATAGCAAGGCCAGTAGCGCCGGCGGTCTTGCCGCCGGTGGCGGTGCCCGAACTGGAACACACCGGCGGCAAGACCGCCGGCGCTACCTTACTTCCCGGAACTGTACTGGGCGTACAGCGCCGCAATGTCGGCCGATTGCACGTCGCCCGAGTGGACAATCACCCGGTAGCGGTAGCGCAGCGATCTGCCCGGCTCGACCGTCTGCGCCCCGTTCTGCGACTTGTCGTTGGTGAAGGCCGCCACGCCGAACGGGTTGGCGGCGAATAAGCCGTATCCGCGCGCGTGCCAGCGGACCGGGTGCCGCGGGTTCTCCGGGTTGTCGAGGATGGCCACCCCGACTTTTTCGTCGCCGATGGTCCCCGAGTAATCGCACCAGTTGGAGGGCTTGCCCCAAAGCTGCCTCTCGCCAGTCAGTCCGTCGGCATTCACAATCTTCCCCGTGCCGCCCTGCTCATCCAGGACGGGGCGGAGCCGGATACCGAACGCGCCATCCTTGCTGTCGCCCCACACCACCGTCTGCACCGAAGTCAGTGTGACGTCGACATCGATGATGCGCAGCGTCGGGTCCGCATGGAAGGTCATGACCCGGTCTTCGGTGAGCACCACGTTCCCCTGCCGGTCGGTCCAGTCGAATGTGGCCGCCAGCGACCCCTGGTCCTTGCCGCTCTTGACTTGGCCCACCTTCTTCAACACCATCACGCCGCGCTTGGGAGGCTCCTTGTAGCTGGCCTCGTTGTTCCAGAAGTCGATGCCATTGACGCTGTCGTGCGCGAACCAGATGCCGCGCTGGTGGGGGTGGTCCTTCGGCCCCTTCTCTTCTTCGGCCACCTTGTCCATGGGAAACGCGCGAGTTACGTAAGTGCCCGTCGCCGCGCGCACCGGCCAGAGATACGGTTTGGTGACTTCCTCACCGCGCATGTAGAACGTGCTGTAAGGCTTGCCGCCAATCTCGATATCGATCTTGTCGGCGCCGGGCGTGATCTTGACTTGCGCTGCGGCCGAGAGCGCCAGCCAGGCAGCGGCGAAAAGGACCGGTAATCCACGTTTCATGTTGTTTACACCTTCTCGGGAACTACATAGGGTTTGCGATAGACCCGCGTCGCCAGCTTGTTGGCTTCCGGATCGTTGACGCAAGTCAGTGTCTGGGGATCGAAGTGGATGGTGCGGCCCAGCCGGTAGGAGATGTTGGCCAGGTGGACCAGAACGGTGGAGGCCGCGCCTTCCTCGATTTCGCAGTTCAGTATTTCCCTCTTGTGAGCGCGCACGGCGTCCAGGAAGTTCTGGAAGTGGGTATCGTTCTTGGTGGCCGTCGGACCGGGTGCCTGCTCTCTGCCGATAAAGCTGAAGTACTTGTTGTAATTGTCGATGACCAGGTAGCCGTTGGAGCCGTAGAACAGGTTGCCGACGGTTCCGCCGCCGCCCATGCCGCCTCCAAAGCCGCCCGCTGGGCCGCCGCCCGGCCCGCGACCGGCTTCAAGGCCGCGACCGGCTCCAGCGCCGCGACCGGCTTCAGCACCGCGACCAGCTTCGGGGCCGCGGGTGCCTCCAGCGCGCCCTCCAGGGCTGGGGACCATGTATTCGCGGTTGGTGATCCAGTGGCGGACTTCGAACTCCAGCATCTTGGTCTTGCCGTTCTCGTTGAACTCGAAGGAGGCATTCAGCGTGTTGGGGGTCTCCTGGTCGTCGTCGAACATGAACTTGCCGCCGATGGCGCTGGCCTTGATCGGATACTTGACGCCCAGGCCCCAGCGCGCTTTATCCATTTCGTGAATGCCCTGGTTGCCGATATCGCCGTCGCCCGTATCCCAGAACCAGTGCCAGTTATAGTGGAACCGGTTCTTCGTAAACGGACGTTTCGGCGCCGGTCCGGTCCACAGGTCGTAGTCCACGCCCTCGGGCACGTCGGAGACCGGCGTGCGTCCAATGGTGTTGCGCGTCTTGTAGCACAGCCCGCGGGCCATGTAGACGTCGCCGATGAGGCCCTCGCGCATCTTCTGCACGCCTTCCTGCAAGGCTTCCGACGAGCGGCTCTGGCTGCCCTGCTGCACCATGCGGTCGTACTTGC
>Ga0181536_10007242_pt1 | contig 10939 bp, 11 predicted proteins | sample PEATcosm2014_Bin_41_FD_121105 | JGI IMG/M metagenome (GOLD analysis project Ga0181536, IMG submission 121105) | Peatland microbial communities from MTU Mesocosm Facility, Houghton, MI, USA - PEATcosm2014_Bin17_60_metaG | ecosystem: Environmental > Terrestrial > Soil > Wetlands > Peat | place...
AATTGCAGGTGGAACAACAAGCGAGTCGAACAAAGGAAAAATCATGAACTTAAAAACAAAAACCGGACGCAACGGATTCACCCTGATCGAACTGCTGGTGGTCATCGCCATCATCGCCATTCTCACAGCCATACTTTTGCCCGCGCTGGCAAAGGCCAGGGAAAAAGCCCAACGTATTACCTGCATCACTAATTTGAGGCAATGGGGGATGGCACAAACGATGTATGTGGATGATAATAATCAAACGTATCCGAAGACCAAAATTCCCGATGGCACACCGGGGGCCGCTCCGGGTTATAATGAGGACAACCCAAGCTGGACGGACTTGTTTGATTTCTATTACCAGAATCCGAAGCAGGGGATGGATGCTTGGTTCAATGCCCTGCCGCCCTTCGTTTCCAGCCCCCCGCTTTATCAATACGCGATACAAAACGGCACGAGCGGCAAGGACTCTTTTAACAATGGCCACAACGTCTATCAGTGCCCCAGTGCAAAAATCGACCCGCTCATCGACGTCAACATCCGAATCGTGTTTCAATACGGGATGAACTCACAGGGACTGACTCATGAACCAACATCCGTAACCTACCTCACGGCCAATATGGTGAAGAACCCCACGGCGTTCGTCTTGTTTTCCGAGGGACGAACGCTCATCAATGAAACGCCATTCTATGGGAATACGCAGAAGGCATCGGACATCTGCAAGCCACAGGTTTATACTACCGCCTTCTCCTCCCGGCACGGTGGCGGCGCCAGCATCACCTTTGCGGACGGACATGCCTCCTGGTACAAATACACCTACGTTTGTTCCAATGCTATTGCCAAGGCCGCTGATCCGGGGAACCCGGACATCCAGTGGGCTGCGGATGGTGTTGTGGTGCAGTAGGCATCGTAGTCAGCTACCGGATTAAACCAACCATGATTCTCCTGGAGCACAACCCTCCATCCCGATGAAAATTTTTGCCAAGTCAGCCGGCCTATTGTGCCCAATAGTTTTCACCGCGTTTTTCCCGGCCGTTCCGCTATACGCGGACGACACGATGGCTGAACCGACGCAACCGGTTCAAACAAGCCATTTGTATTATCTGCCTGCCAACCAACCCGACGCCGTCGCCCTGCTTGCGCCACCACCGTTGGCGGATTCGGCGGAACAGGCCGCCGACATGGCGGAAGTCCGCGCTGTCTGCCACGCCGCCCCCAGCAACGACGTTGCCGCCGCCTTTTCAGAAAAGAAATTTTCCGTTTTCAACTTCACCCCGGCCGTCGGCGCGTTTTTTCAATCCAACACCCTGCCGAAGACCACGGCTTTTTTTGCGCACGTACAAAAAGACGCCGCCGCCGTGACCGACAACGCCAAGGATTATTATAGACGTCCCCGCCCCTTCGTCACCGATCTCGGTCTCGCGTCCGGCAAATTGGAAAAAAGTTTCAGCTACCCCAGCGGCCATGCCACAGAATCCATGGTGCTGGCCCTGGTGCTCGCCGATTTGTTTCCCGACCAGCATGATGCCATCATCGCCGAAGCCCGCGCCATCGGCTGGCATCGCGTGGAAATCGCCCGGCATTACCCGACCGACATTTACGCCGGACACGTCTTTGCGCAAGCCATCGTCCGCCAGATGAAGAAAAGCGATGCGTTCCAGAAAAACTTCGCCGAGGTCAAAGCTGAAGTCGCCGCCGCGCAAAGCGCCGGTAATAACTAGAACTGCCCCGCCCTCCCCGCCCACACGCGCAGCCGGCCCGGCTGCGCGTGCTTCATTTTTGTGCCGAATCCGCCTTCGTTTCCACCCAACGCGCGAACAGCCACAGCAAATCGCTCAAGCGATTGAGATAAATAATAATTTCCGCGTTTTTCAACTCGCCGGCTTCCTTCAAGCCGCACACGCGCCGTTCCGCCCGGCGGCAAACCGTCCGCGCCAGGTCCAAAGCCGCGCTGGGCGGGGTCGCTCCCGGCGTCGCCCAGCCCTTGAAGCTGACATTCTGCCCTTCGATTTCGCGCACCAGCGCATCGAGCGTTGCCGTCATCGCTGGCGTGACCAGCGAATAGCCGTCCTTGACGTAACGGGGCAAATCCTCCGGCTGGACGCACAGTTCGCCCATCAACACAATCAGGTCCTTCTGAATCACCAGCAGGTTGTTGCGCACGAAATCGTGTTTCGCCGACGGGCGCGCCACACCGAGCGTGGCGTTCAACTCGTCCACCGCGCCATATGCCTCGACGCGCGGGTGGGTTTTCGGCACCCGTCGGCCATACATCAACGCCGTCGTGCCATCATCCCCGGTTTTGGTCGCAATGCTCATTCAGTTATTAATAAATCGTCCTCGTTCTCGTCCTCGTCCTCGTTTTTATCCCCCCGAAATCTACCGCGTCTGATTCTTTGTTGAAACTTTGTTTGTGCCGGTCCCCGTGGCCGGCGGGTTTTTCACCGCCGGATGATTGGTTGCCGGCACCACCGGCGGCGGCGGTGAAACCAATCTTTGATAGGCCAGAATGCCCTTCACCATCACCTGCGCCATCTGGCTGCGGCCCACAGCGCTGTAAATCCTTTTGCTTTCGGCCGGATGCGTCATGTAGCCGCCTTCAATCAAAATCGCCGGCATGGTGGCATCCCGCAACACGGCGAACCGCGCCCGGCGCACGCCGCGGTCCGGCACGCGCAGGCTTTGCACCAGCGACTTCTCCATTTGATACGCGAGCAGCAAACTCCTTTGCTCGACGCGATTTGCCGCCGTCGGGCCGTAATTTGCGCCCTCGCCCTGCGCATCGGTGGAACTGGCGCCGACGGGCGTGATGCAATACGTCTGCGGCCCTTCGACTTCGTCTTTCCCGGTTGGCGTCGCGTTGAAATGCAGGCTTACGAACAAATCCGCGCCACGCCGGTTGGCCAGCGCCGGACGGTCGGGCAAATCAACATAGGTGTCCTTGCTGCGTGTCAAAATGACATTAAACCCGGCCTTTTGGAGCTGGTCGCGCAATTCCAGCGCCAGCGCCAGTGTGTACGTCTTCTCGCTGTGCCAGAACGTGTGGTTGCCCGTGTCCTTGCCGCCGTGCCCCGGGTCGAGGCAGATGGTCGTGATGCGTTTGGGGTCGGTGAACTGGGGCGGGAACAACAGCGGCCTGATGGCCGTGTTGAGATCCAGTTGGGCGACGAGCAGCGTGCTCCGGTCCGCGGCCACCGGGAAGGACAGCGCCACATTGATCCCGTTGATCTCCACCATGCGTGAATCCTTGTCAAAAACCAGCCGCGTCGTGCGGTTGGTGGCCACGATTTCGTCGCCGCGCTTGAGCCAAGAACATTTCAAGCCGTTCGCCCGCGCCCAATCGGCGAGCGGCACGTAGCTTTGGCCGTTGATGACGGCGGCGTGCGCCGGCGACAGGCCGGACACTAGGCACAACGCAATCAACAGCATGAAAAAATTCTTCACGGCGTCGCAAATTGCCTGCGGCACGAACGGGATTCAAGGGAAATGGGTTGAAACAGCAAAGGCCAAAGGCTAAACGCTAAACGCTAAATGCTGAAACGAGATCGCCAAGAGCTGAAATCCGATTTCCCGTCTTGTCATAAACTTTAGCCTTTAGCCTTCAGCCTTCAGCCTTATTAATTCCGCCTTTCTTCCTCCTTGCCGCTTGGCGGAAGTTTGAACGACAATTTCTCAGCGATGCGCCATGAGCTTTGACCTGCAAAAGATTCTCGAAAGCAAACGCGCTCTGCGCCGCAATCTCGCCGCGCGGCCCGTGGCGGAAAAGCTGCGGATGCTGGATGCCCTGCGCGAACGGGAACTCGCCATTCGGCGGGGCAGTGCGGTTCATTCGGATTCGAGCGCTCTCCGTGAAAAACCCGCGCTCTACCGAACGGGAGGACGGGGGAAGAAGTAAGAATTCAGAAGGAAAAGACCGTCTCGCACACGTAAATTTAGCAGCGTTTCCGCGGCTGCAACCACGCCCCGCCAGAGATTCAAGGGAAATGGCGCCGCCGAACTGCTTCAGTGATGATGTTGTGCCAAGGCGGTGGCAAGACCTAACATGAAAAACAGGGCCATGATAATGACTCCAACAATCAACAGAATCGTCCCGATGATGCCGCAGATTTTGCCAGCCTGGGTGTTGCCGCGCCCGCTGGGGTCCATGGTGCCAGCGTCCATTTGCTTGAGGTCACCGGAGCCCATGACCCAGGCCGCGATGCCGAGCGGGCTGCAAACGACCAGGCTGAGGATGCCGAGGACGAGAATAAGTGTGCCGCGATGTGGTTTCATAATTGACAAGGTTCAAGACCGGCTTTGTTTGCTTACCAACATCTGTTCATTACGGCAAGCTTCTTCGATACCCGCCCCGACGCGGAGTGTCGGGGTTCATGCTCGATGTTTCCCACCGCGTGAGGCTGAAGGCCTTTTACGCGGCCATCTCCCAAACCACTCCGTGGTTTTAATTTGCAAATCCCCCTGTCCGTCCTACGATGCGGAGGGAATTTCTATGGCTATGGGAAACAGTCAAAAAACTTTCAACCGCACGCTTAAACGGCGCATCAACTGAGTCATGCCCCTAAAAAAATCCGAGCTCTACTCTTCCCTTTGGCAATCCTGCGATGAATTGCGCGGCGGCATGGACGCCTCGCAATACAAAGATTACGTCCTCGTCCTGCTGTTCGTAAAATACGTGTCGGACAAAGCCGCAAGCCAGAAGGGCTACCTGCTCGACGTGCCCAAGGGTGGGAGTTTTGCCGACATGGTTGCGCTCAAAGGCGACAAGGAAATAGGCGACAAGATGAACAAGATCATCTCGAAGCTCGCCGAGGCGAATGATCTCAAGGGCGTGATTGATGTCGCCGACTTCAACGACGCCGACAAGCTCGGGAAGGGGCAGGACATGGTGGGCCGGTTGACCGCACTGGTCAGCATCTTCCAGGGATTGGACTTCGGCCAGAACCGCGCCGAGGGCGACGACCTGCTGGGTGACGCTTACGAATATCTGATGCGCCACTTCGCCACCGAGTCGGGCAAGAGCAAGGGCCAGTTCTACACCCCGGCGGAAGTCTCGCGCATCATGGCCAAGGTCATCGGCATCGGCAGCGCCGCCAGCGCCAGCCAGACGATTTACGATCCCACCTGCGGTTCGGGTTCGCTGCTGCTCAAGGCGCACGATGAAGCCAAGGGCGCGACCGGCTTGGACTTGGCGATCTACGGGCAGGAAATGGACAACGCCACCAAGGCGCTCGCGCGGATGAACATGATTCTGCACGATTGCCCCACGGCGGAGATTTGGCAGGACAACACGCTTTCCACGCCGCATTTCAAGGATGCCAAGACCGGCCAGCTCAAAACTTTCGATTTTGCCGTCGCCAATCCGCCGTTCTCCACCAAGGCATGGAGCAACGGCTTCGATCCAGCCAACGACCTTTACCACCGTTTCGCCTTCGGCATCCCGCCGAAGAAGAATGGCGACTACGCTTTCCTGCTGCACATCCTCGCCTCGCTCAAGAGCAACGGCAAAGGCGCGATTATTCTCCCGCATGGCGTGCTGTTCCGGGGCGGTGCGGAGGCCGCCATCCGCCGCGAGATTGTCCGGCGCGGCTATATCAAGGGCATCATCGGCCTGCCGGCGAATTTGTTTTACGGCACGGGCATCCCGGCCTGCATCATCGTGCTGGACAAGGAAAACGCCAACGCTCGCAAGGGTATCTTCATGATTGATGCCTCCAAGGCATTCATCAAAGACGGCCCGAAGAACCGCCTGCGCGCCCAGGACATTCACAAGATTGTGGACGCCTTCACGCGCTTGGCGGAAATCCCGCGCTACTCACGCATGGTGTCGCTGACGGAGATCGGCGATGCGAAGAACGATTTCAACCTGAATCTCCCGCGCTACATTGACAGCACCGAGCCGGAGGATTTGCAGGACATTGACGCCCACCTGCGCGGCGGCATACCGAACCGCGACATTGACGCGCTCGAACGCTACTGGCAGGTGTTCCCGTCCGTCCGCGCCACGCTCTTCGCTCCGGCCAAGCGCGTCGGTTACAGCCAGCTCAAGGTTGCGGTGGGCGAGGTGAAAGCTGTCATTTTCGGCCACGCGGAGTTCACCGCCTTCAACCAATCCGTGACGAAGCTGTTCGCGAAATGGAAGGCGGCCAACACGCTGGGTCTGAAAGGCATCGCCAAGGGCGGCAAACCCAAGGCGCTGATCGAAACGCTCTCCGAAGATTTGCTGGCCACGTTTGAAAAAGCCCGGTTGCTCGACGCCTACGACGTGTATCAACACCTCATGGACTACTGGGCGATGACCATGCAGGACGACGTTTACATGATCGTGAGCGACGGCTGGCGCGAAGCCGCCAAGCCCCGGCTCATCATCGAGGACAAGGACAAGAAAACGAAGGAGAAGCCCGATTTCACCGTCGGCAAGCTGAAGTATAAAGCCGAGTTGATCCCGACCGCGCTGGTCATCGCCCGCTACTTTGCCGCCGAGCAGGCGGCGATTGAGAAACTGGAAGCCGAGGTCGCGGCCATCGAGCAGGCGATGGAAGAAATGGCCGAGGAACACGGCAGCGAGGACGGTTTGCTGGAAGCGGCGAAGAACGACAAGGACAAGCTCACCAAGGCATCGGTCGCGGCGCGCTTGAACTCAATCAAGGGCGACGCGGACGCGGCGGACAGTCCCGCCGAGGCGGCGATGCTGAACGACTACCTCGCCCTCGCCGAAAAAGCAGCGGCAACCAGTGCGAAGGTAAGCGATGCGCAGGGAGCGTTGCTGCTCAAGGTGGCGGCGCAGTATGGCAAGCTGACCGAGGACGAAATCAAAACGCTGGTGGTGGATGACAAATGGCTGGCTGCGCTGGCCGCCGCCGTGCAGGGCGAACTGGACCGCGTGTCGCAGACGCTCACCGGGCGCATCCGCCAACTGGCCGAACGCTACGCCACCCCGCTGCCGAAACTCATCGGCGAAGTGGCGACGCTTGCCGCCCGCATAGACGAACATCTCAAGAAGATGGGTGCGTTGGACCATCTCATCACCAAGAAGCGCGACATAAAAGAGAGTGTCATGCAGAAATTGCTTCTACCGAAAGAGGGGTGGATGCCAACCTGTCTAGCCGAAATTGCGGTGACCCCAATCAGCGATGGAGTTTTACGGGAGGCCCTTTCGGCTCAAACTTGAAATCGTCTGATTACACAGACGTAGGCGTGAGAGTCATCCAACTCCAAAACATTGGAGACGGCGTATTCAGAAATGAATCGGAGGTTTACACGTCGAGCCGGAAAGCTGACGAGCTGTTGAGCTGTTGCATTTATCCCGACGAGATCATTCTTTCCAAAATGGGAGACCCAGTAGCTCGGGCGTGTATCATTCCGGCATATCACGACCGCTATTTCTCATCCAAGGAATCCGGCAACGCCGCGCAGCTCAAGGCCAACGAGCCTCAACGCCTGTCGCTCTACAAACTGACGGCGTCGCTGGTGCGCGCCTACGCCAACCTGGCCAGCGAGGCGACCGAGGCCGGCTACACCGAGGCGCAAGCGGAGGCGATCAAAAAAGAAGTCACATTCTACGAAAATCTCCGCAACGAAGTGAAGCTGCACAGTGGTGACGCCATTGATCTGAAGCAATACGAGCCGGCGATGCGGCACCTGATTGACGCTTACATCCGCGCAGAAGAGAGCGAAAAAGTTTCCGCCTTCGATGACATGTCGCTGATTCAACTCATCGTCGCGCGCGGCGCGGATGCAGTTCAGGCACTGCCTGAAGGCATCCGCAAGAACAAGGAAGCCGTTGCGGAAACCATCGAGAACAACGTGCGCAGGCTCATCATTGACGAGTCACCCATCAATCCGAGGTATTACGAGAAAATGTCCGAGTTGCTCGACGCCTTGATAGCGCAACGCAAACAAGAGGCACTCGATTACGCGGCGTATTTGGCAAAGATTGTCGAACTAACGAAGCAGGTGATGGATGGTCCGAGCGTTGCGGCGTATCCGAAGTCGGTCGATACTTCCGCCAAGCGGGCGCTTTACGACAACTTTGTCAAAAACGAGGCATTTGTAGCCTTTGTGGATCGAGCTGTCCGTGCCGCTGGCCAGGACGACTGGCGCGGCAACCCCTTCAAGATCAAAAAGGTGAGGGGAGCGATCGAAATCGCGGTTGAGATGTATAAAAAACAAGGCGGCACGTCCGCTGCACCCATTACAGAATCGCACGGGAAGAAGAGCATCAAACCGGAAGATGAATTCGTCGAAGAGATTCTGGAACTGGTGAAGAACCAGCATGAATACTGAGAAGCGCCAAATTTCCGTCAAAGGCCTGTCCGTTCAAGTTGTGCGGAAGGCCATCAAGAACCTGCACCTTGGCGTCTATCCGCCGAATGGCCGGGTGCGCGTGGCGGTTCCCCTCAGGGTGAATGATGACGCCGTTCGCCTGGCGCTGGTTGGCAAACTCGGATGGATTAAACGCCAGAGAGTCAAATTTGAAACTCAGTCCCGCCAATCCAAACGCGAAATGGTGAGCGGCGAGAGCCACTATTTTCTTGGCCGGCGTTATCGTCTTTCCGTAGTTCCGCATGATGGCGCGCCAAAAGTTTTAACGCGGAAAAAACTCATCGAACTGTATGTGCGACGAGAAACCAACGCCCGCCAACGGGAGAGGGTTTTGCGCCGGTGGTATCGCCAGCGGTTAAAAGAAATGATTCCACCACTCGTGGAGAAATGGCAGGAAATCTTGGGTGTTCAACTTGTTGAATGGGGCATCAAGAAGATGAAAACCCGGTGGGGCACATGCAATCCAGGCGCGCGTCGTGTTTGGTTAAATCTTGAGCTAGCAAAGAAACCATCCCAATGCCTTGAATACATCCTTGTCCACGAACTGACGCACCTGGTCGAGCGACATCACAATGACCGATTCATCTCGTTGATGAATCGTCATCTCCCCAACTGGCGCCAACACCGGCAGGTTTTGAATTCCGAGCCGCTTGCGCACGACAGTTGGACTTACTGACATGACTTACCGTGAAAGGGTGAAAGGGTCTGAAAGGGTCGGTCCTAGAATTGTGACTGCGTAAGGCGGTGCCATGCAGCAGGCCGCGTATAGCGTGCGCCACGTGGCGGGCCAGCGTCAATTGGCTAAGGCATTTTTCTTCGAACGCGCGGTTTCTTCAGCTTGCCTGGCGGAAAGCATTTTCACGGCTTGCGTTATTCTCCTGGTTCTGGTCTCCGGCCGTTTTGCCCCGGCAACCGGCGGCGCAGCAACGCCGCCCTACCACAAATCAATAATGGTAGGGTCATCCCGCCGGGATGACCGCGAACAACGACGCTCCGGCGGTGCGTCCCTACCAGGTCAAATCGTCCACGGCTGTGAATTGCTTCCGGCCTAGGCGGTCAGGGGCGGAGATGGGAATTGACCTGGCGGGCGGGTTCGCGGATTCTTCGCGCATCGCAGAACAATCCCTGCATCTGACAAATATATGAAATCATTTTTTATCCTGGCGCTCGCGCTCGGCTTGCTCGCCGGTTGTGGCGCCAAAAACGACAACACAACCATGCAAACAAATCCCAGCGCGCCCAGCGCGAATTCTGACCCCGGTGCAACCTTTCTCGCGGCGAACGCCAAAAAGGAAGGCGTCACAACCACGGCCAGCGGACTGCAATACAAGGTCCTCAAGTCCGGCACGGGCGAGTCCCCCAAACTAACCGATACGGTCAAGGTGCATTACCAGGGCACGTTGATTGACGGGACGGTCTTTGACAGTTCGATACAGCGCGGTCAGCCCATCTCCTTTCCGGTCGGCGGCGTCATCCCGGGATGGGTCGAGGCCTTGCAACTGATGAAGGTCGGCGACAAATGGCAGTTGTTCATCCCGGCCAAACTCGCCTACGGCGATCATAGCCCCACCCCGGCGATTCCGCCCAACAGCGTATTGATCTTTGAGGTGGAATTGCTCGGCATCGAGAAGTGACCGCGTAAAAGGCCTTCGGCCTCACGCGGCGGGCCACGTAAAGCTGCGCCACGCGGCGACCCGGCGTAAAGCTGCGCCACGCGGCAAGTTGATTTTCCAGTTCGAGGACGAGGACGAGGACGATTTAGGTCAACTCACACTGGCTTTCTGCTTTAGCCCGGCGCGAGCCGGCATTACCTTCGCGCAATGGTTCAACCCTGGCACCTGCCGCTGCTTTTCGGGACGGGTCTCGTGGCCGGATTTGTGGATTCGGTCGCCGGCGGCGGCGGCTTGATCACCCTGCCGGTGCTGATGAATCTGGGGATTGACCCCAAGCTCGCCCTCGGCACGAACAAACTCCAGGCCACGTTCGGCTCCGGCAGCGCCGCGTGGCATTACGCCCGCGCCGGAACGGTGTCGCCATCAGACTGCAAACTCGGATTTGCCGTCACCTTCCTCGGCGCGGCGTTGGGCACGTGGCTCGTGCAGCGGTTGCCGCGGGATTTTCTGATGCGCGCCATCCCGGTCCTGCTGATCGTCGTGGCGGTCTATTGTATCCGGCTGGGGACACGTCTAGCGCGGGCCGCTGAGCGAAACCGGCTTCCCGGCGGATTTGCATCGCATTTCCAGACCGGAAGCATGTGAGGCTGGTGTTTCCCTCAAGGAACGCATGAATATGTTGTTACTTGTGGGGGGATTTTGAGTTACCTTGTTTCGATTAAGCCAATGTGGAAATCAAATCAAGCCAGCGCCTTCGACTGTCTAAGCTGTCGTCCGGCACAAAGCACCTGCAATCATTCGCCATGAAAACACGCCGCGACAGTCCTGTAATCCGCGCCAGCCACGCCTCGCGGTGGTTGAGCATTTTTATTTTTGCCGCTGCAAGTTTTTGCTGGGCGACGTTGGTTTCCGCCCAATCGGTTCCCAATAGATTCTGGCAGGCGCAAAGCATTTACCAGATCATCACCGACCGTTTTTACGACGGGGACACGAACAACGACAATGCGGAAGGCACTTATGCC
>Ga0181536_10007245_pt1 | contig 10937 bp, 5 predicted proteins | sample PEATcosm2014_Bin_41_FD_121105 | JGI IMG/M metagenome (GOLD analysis project Ga0181536, IMG submission 121105) | Peatland microbial communities from MTU Mesocosm Facility, Houghton, MI, USA - PEATcosm2014_Bin17_60_metaG | ecosystem: Environmental > Terrestrial > Soil > Wetlands > Peat | place...
AACGGCATTAATCCTGAAACGGGCAGTCCCTTTCCTGCAATTATCGACCCTGTATCAGGCCAGCCGTTCCGAGGCAACTTGATTCCGCCCTCGCGAGTCGATCCGGTGTCCCACGCCATTCTCGATCGTATTCCCTTGCCGAACATTACCGCGGCGCCGCCCGGCCAGAACAACGACATCAATGTGGGGCTGCGGAGTGTGACGGCGGACCAGGCCATGGCGCGAATCGACGAAGAACTGACGCCCAAACACCAACTCTTTGGGCGGTTTCTCCTGTTTAATCAAAATCAACTCTTTCCTTTCGTGCCGGACTCCTTCGCTCAGAATCCCTCCGCGCCGCCTGGATTCGGTACCAACCACGATGACACGGGAAGAAACCTCGCACTCGGACTCACGTCGGTTTTTCGGCCTACACTCATCAACGATTTTCGGTTCGGGTACGCTTATTATTTCGGAACCAAAGGAGCTCAAAACATTCACAGTGGATTCCTGGAGTCCTTGGGAATTGTGCGCGCACCGGGCGCCACCAACGATGGCATTCCCGCCATCGACGTTCCCGGCTACGCGGACATGGGCGACAGCGACATCTTCCAACCCCAAATCCGAAAGGACAACACTTTTCAGTTCACAGATAATGTGGCGTGGGTCAGCGGACGGCACACCTTTAAGTTCGGCGCCGACGTGCGGCGCTATCGCCTCTTCTATCTGGTCGAGGATTTTGGGCAGGGTGTCTTTTCCTTCAGCGACGGCGCAAGCTCGGTTTCCGGCACAGCCTTCTCGGACTTTCTGCTGGGCCGTCCCTTCCTCTCTTACGCGCAGGCAGGAAACTCCGGCGGAAACGATCGCCTGGATTATTTCGGCGCTTACTTTTCCGACGAATTCCGCGCGACCCGCCGCTTGACCTTCACCTACGGCCTGCGTGAGGAGTTTTATTCGCCTCCCACCAATGCCGACGGACGCGCCTCGATTCTCGACCCTAGTGATGCGGCGCGCTTTATTGTGCGAAATGATCACGAACAGGCATCGGCATTAATTGAAAACCCGCTGATTCAGCGCCTTCAAAGCCTCTATGGGTTATCGTTCATCACTTCTCAGCAAGCCGGCCTGCCACCCTCGCTGATCCGTCCGGATTGGGCGGGCTGGGCTCCGCGTTTTGGTTTCGCTTACGATCTCAGCCAGCGTCACACTACTTCCTTGCGCGGCGGATTTGGCGTCTTCAATTCTCTTGGCGAACTCGACTATGCTTCCGAAACGCGCCTTAGCGCGCCCATCACCGAATTCCTTTTCGGCCTCGACACCTGCCGATTCTACGGTGCTGGTGCGTGTGGGCAGTCTTTTGCTCCGCCCATCCTCACTTATCCGCTTGCCTACACGCTTGGTAATTCTGAGCCCACCGCCATTTCTTCGCCACCTGACCTTCGCAACGCCTACGTCTACGAATGGAGTTTGTCAGCCGATCGCCAAATTGCGCCCAATACAGTTCTCTCGATCAGTGTTGCCGGCTCCGACGGGCACAAACTTCCCCGCCGCTCGTTGCAGAACCAGGGCGTCCCGAACCTGCCGGACGAGCGGAGGGGCTACCACCCGCAGCCCGGCTCGAATCAGTTTATCCGGGCCACGGATGTTAACTCGAACTACAACGCCTTGATCGCGCGCCTGGAGCGGCGGTTCTCCCATGGTCTCTCTTTTGTAAGTGGCTATACTTTCGGCAAGTCAATCGACACGGCTTCCGGGCTCAACGGCACCAATCAGGCTCAGAACGTCTATGATCTGAAGGCCGAGCGGGGGCTTTCTGATTTTGACGTACGGCAGCGCTTCGTTTTCTCGAGCAACTGGCAACTGCCTTTCGGCCCGGGCCGCCAGTGGCTGCGCGGCGGGACAGGAGCGCGCGTGTTCAGCAATTGGGACTTGTCGAATATTCTCACGCTTCAATCCGGGCAGCCCCTCATGGCCACGCTTGCCACCGCCTTGAGTGGCTCTGACTCGAACGGCACAGACCGGCCTGACCTGGTCGCCAATCCCAATTTGCCGGCAGGCCAGCGTACCCCCAGACGCTGGTTCAGGACCAACGCCTTTGCGCCTCCTCCCATTTACTACGATAGCCTCGGGGCGTTCAGCATCCCCGGAAGTGAAGGCCGCAACGTCATTACAGGCCCCGGACTGGCGGCGTGGGATACGAGCCTCGAACGGCAGATGCGATGGAATGAGCGGTTTGGGATAGTGTTTCGATCCGATTTCTTCAATCTGACCAACCATCCTAACTTCGACCGGCCTGGGCTGATCTACGGAACTTCGAATTTTGGCAACATCAGCTCAGCGGAAAATTCCCGCCAAATCCAGTTCTCGCTGCGGCTGAACTGGTAGCGGCTGTGATGGAGAATTCAGTTGGCCGACAGAAAATGGGTTCCCGCTTGCGCGGGAATGACGTGGTTGCGCATTCTGCCAGGCGGAGGCTCGACAGCGCAGAGCACCACCATGACTTCACCACCGCCGTCATTCCGGCGCAAGCGGGAATCCACTTGGGGTTCATCGAAAGTTCCGATGCTTGATGTCACGATAACAGTAGGGAGCGGGGATGGCGCGAATCATCGTTCGAAAGATCGAGGCTAAGGTTAAGTCGCGGCTGCAGTGCCGCGCCAAGCGGCATCACCGCACCATGGAGGGAGAAGTACGAGACATCCTGCGCAATGCCGTCAGGGAGACCGAGGCCCCCTCGGGAGGCCTGGGTACGGCAATTGCGTCGTTGTTCACAAAGATCGGATTGGATAAAGAAATCCCGGAACTGCGCGGTGGTGAGCCTAAGCCCGCATCCCTCAATCGATGATTTCGCCCCTTCATTCATATCGGAGCGCCACCATGGGATCGACTTTCGTGGCGCGGCGCGCGGGCAGATAGCTTGCCGCCACGGCGACCACAGCGAGCAATGCGGTGGCCGCAACGAGCGTCAAGGGATCATAGGGTTTGAGGCCAAAGAGCACGGATCCTACCGCTCGGGCCCCGGCAAGCGCCAGCACCAGGCCAACACCAAGCCCAACACTCAGCAGGACTCCAGCTTCGCGAAGGATCATGCGCGTGATCTCGCTCCGTCCGGCGCCTAGCGTCATGCGAATTCCAATCTCATTCGTTCGCCGGGCCACCAAGTAGGACATCACGCCATAGAGGCCGACCGTGGCCAGCAGGGCAGCCAGGACGCCGAAGAAGCCCGAAAGCGTCGCCATCAGGCGCTCTCCGATTAGCTCGTCATGAATCATGTCCTGCAACGATTTGAACTCAATCGAGATATCCGGGTTCGCCTGCGCAATGGTCTGCTTGACGCGTGGGGTGAGGCCGGCAAGGGAGCTATTGGAACGAATCAGGATCGTGTCTGAATCCACGCAGCCGCCACGGCAGTCATCGAGTTGGGACATTGGGACGTAGATCAAGGGCGGGTAGTCCTCGCGAAGATCTTGATACTTCGTGTTCCTCACCAATCCAACGATTTCGTACTCAATTTGCGGCTGTCCAAGCTCTGCCTTTTGCCATATCCTTTTGCCGAGCGGGTTCGCCCCAGTGGAGAATTGCCGAACAAAGGCCTCATTCACAATCGCGACCTTGGGGGATTTTGGAGTATCAAGATCGTTGAAGCCACGCCCCGCGAGCAGCGGAGTTCCCATCGTTTTGAAGAAATCCGGGCTCACCCAGTTGAACCAGGAACTCTTGGCTTGTGATGGGTCCGAGCCCTGCAGCCAGACGGTGCGATTCGACGAGCTTCCGCTGATGGGGACAATGGCTGCGTCCGCGGCGGATTCCACTCCTGGCGTGGAACGAATCCGCTCAAGCAGTTCTTGCTTGAAAGTCAGGTAGCGAGCCTCCAGATGGAGCTGGGTGAAATCGAGATTGGTGACCAGAATGCCGGTGCGCTGAAATCCCAGATCCACGGTGAGCAGGTTGCGCAGGCTGCGGGTGAAGAGCAGCGCGACGACAATCAACGCCAGCGAGAAAGCGACTTGCGAGATCACCAGCACGCGGCGAAGGCCGAAGCGCTGCCGGTCTGCCGTAAGCCCACGGCCTCCTGCCTTCATCGCCTCACCGGGGGCGATGCGCGTGGCGCGCAAGGCAGGCATCAACCCAAATAAAACGGTAGCCAGCATCGCCACTGCGGCCGTAAAGCCGAAGACTCGCCAGTCCGGATCGAGATTCAAGAACACCTGATCCGACTGAGTACTCAGGAACGTGGTGAGAAAGCGGGCCACCGCGCGGGCCAGCAGCAATCCGGCGCCGGCGCCGGCCAGCGCAAGCAGAAGGCTTTCGGACAGTAACTGCCGAATAAGCCTGGGGCGCACGGCGCCCAACGCCAGCCGCACGGCGACCTCCCGTTCGCGCGCGCTGGCGCGTGCCAACATGAGGTTGGCCAGGTTGGCGCAAGCGATGAGCAGCACCAGGCCGGTGATAGCGAGGAGCAGCCCCAGGGGATCCGACGCGCTTTCACGCAGAGAGGAGATGCCGCTCCCTGCCGGGTAAGCCGCCAACTGGAAAGCGAGATACTTCTTGGCGTGCTCCGCATCGTAGGCGGACGGCAGTGTGGCCTCAAAGATTCCTGGCGAAATCGAGCCCAAATATGCCGTTGCTTTCTCGAGCGTCCAACCCGGTTTCAAGCGGCCGATTACCGTCAGCCACCAATCATATTTCGTGTCGAGGTAGTTGTCCTCGCCCCCCAGAACCGGCTGCGAGCAGATGGGAAGGGCCACATCGAATGAATGGCCCACGTCCAGGCCGAAAAAACTGGCCGGCGTTACCCCCAGGACTTCGACGGGATGATAGTCAACGGTCAGCTTTCTGCCGATGGCTGACGCCTCGCCACCCAACTCGCGTTGCCAGAACGAGTAACTCACCACTACGCCCGGACCGGCGCCGCAGCCGCGCTGATCGTCCGCCTTCGTGAAGGTTCGGCCCAGAAGGGGATGAACGCCCAGCACGTTGAACAAATCACCGCTTACCCAGATCCCGCGCACCAGATGTACTTCACCGCGCGGGGCCAGATTGATGGCGTCAGGCGCCCAGGCCGCAACGCCGGAAAAGGGCTCGGGATTCGCCCGGATCTGTTCCCAAATTGCATAGGTGAGCATGGGGTGCCAATTGAAGAAACTTCCCATGCGGCCGTGTAAGTTGGTTAGACGCACTTCGGCGAGTTGCTGCGGGCTTTCCACCGGGAGCAGGCGCAAGCGGACGGCATCCAGAAGTTGGAAGATCGCCGTGTTAGCGCCAATGCCCAGCGCAAGAGAAAGCAGCGCCACCGCAGCAAAACCCGGATTGCGGCGTAACTGGCGCAAGCCGTACCGGAGGTCTTGCACGAGGTTCTCGATGTAGCTCACTCGGCGCATGTCGCGACACTCCTCTTTGATCTGCTCGACGCCCCCCAGCTCACACAGGGCGGCGTACCGGGCTTCCTCCCGCGTCATCCCTCGCGAGACCTTCTCCTCAATCAACTTTTCCAGGTGAAAGCGTAGTTCGTCGGATAGGCTCTGCTCGACGCGACTTTTGTCAAATACCGAGCGGAGCCGGAGCGAGAGTTTGTATGGCCAGCGCATCGTTGATTCCCGATGTAGGGGCCGCCCTTGTGGCCGCCCGCGGGCAACCACCATGGTTGTCCCTACGATCTTTCCCTTCGCTTCCTCGAATGCTGAATCTCACTCGTACTTCAATGCCGTCATCGGGTCGACGCGCGCGGCACGACGGGCGGGAACGTAGCCTGCCAGAAGCGCCACGCCTCCCAGTAGCAGTGCCGATCCTGCAACCGTGGCTGCGTCGTGGGGTCCAAGGCCGAACAACAAACTCCGCAGCGCTGTAGCAGCGGCGAGGGAGATGCTGATCCCGGCCGCTTCACCCACCAGAAGGATGATCGCGACGTCGCGAATCACCAGGCGCATAATACCCGCAGCTTGCGCGCCCAGCGCCATTCGGATTCCGAACTCCGACCGCCGCAACGTGACGCGGTAATTCATCGTGCCGTACAGCCCGATCATAGCCAGCAGCAACGCCACTGCTCCAAAGAACACGGACAGCATGGCGAGCAATCGCTCCTGGACCATGGCGTCGTCCGCCAACCGCTCGAGCGTATTGAATTCGAGAGGAATCTCGCCGCTGACTCCTGCGACGGCGCGTTCCACGGCGTTTTCGAGGCCGGCAAGATGGTCCGCGGTCCGAATTTCGAAGATAACCCGCCCTTCTCGCTGCGGGTACTGTTGGATGGGGCAGAAGACGGTTGGGGGCTTCTTTTCGCGCAGTGATACATAATCAGCGTCCGCCACGATCCCAACAACCTCAATGGGCGGGCCCGGCCTTAGGTTTGGGGCAATGTGAATCGCATGGCCGAGGGAATTGACCGGCCCAAAGAATTTGCGCGCAAACGCCTGGTTCACGACGGCTACCCTGAGCGCCGTTTGGTTGTCGGATTCAGTAAAATCGCGGCCGGCGAGCATCGCCATACCCATGCTCGAGAAATACCCGGGCGACATGAACATCATCAGGGACACGGAATCATCGCCGCTGGGCGCATTCGGCATGTCCGCATAAATGTAATCGGCGGAGCGCCGGCCGCTCAGCGGGACATCCTCGCTTCGGCCTACCGAGATGACGCCTGGAAGCGCACGGAGGCGGGCCTGAATCTCGTTTGAGATTGCCGGCCGGTCCTCGGCCTTGATGGTTGTGGACCTTAGGTTTGCGGTGACCAGAAGCACGTTTCTTCTTGCTAGGCCGGTATCGGTCAATGCTAACTTGACAAAACTGCGAAGGAACAGTCCTGCGGTCACCAACAGCGCTAGCGAGAGCGCGACTTGAGAGGCGACAATCCATCGGTGCCAGTCGCCGCGGCGCTCGGTCTGTGATACCGCGCTGCCGCGAAGGGGATCCCCGAGCGGCACCCGCGTGAAGCGAAGTGCCGGCAGTATGCCGAACAGCGCGCCGGTCAACAGGGCGATGGCTGCCGTAAAGCCCAAGACCTTCAGGTCAGGCGTGAGAATGAAGAACAAGTTCTCGTTGTGGGTGGAGATGCATCGCACCAGCAGAATTGTGCCCCAGTGCGCCAGCAACGCTCCGGCGGCGGCGCCGGCGATCGAGAGCATCACCGAATGAATGAGCAATTGCCGGACCAGGCGCATCCGCGTGGCCCCCAGCGCGAACCTTACCGCGATTTCTCTGCTTTGGGCGGCAGCCCGCGCCAGCATGAGGGCTGCTATATTGGCGCAGGCGATCAGCAAAACAAGGCCGACCACCGCCATCAGGACCGTCAAGGGCCGGCGGAAATGCTCACGCAAATCAAAAGCGGTGCCGCTGCCGGCCGGCACCGCGGCCAAGCTGGTTTTCAGGAAGCTCCTCTTGGATTCTGCGTCCCAGTCTTCGGGAAGGGAGGCAACAGACACCTCCGGCGCCACTGCGGCCAAGCGAGCATTTAACTGCTGAGGCGAGAACCCTGGCTTGGCGCGGCCCACGACCGACAGCCACCACGAGGAGCGATCATCCAAACGCGAGTGGGTCGGCCCGTCCAGTAGGGCCGTGGCGCAGTTCGGCGCGGCCACGTCGAATTTCATGCCGACGTCCATGCCGTAGAACCCAGGTTCGGCCACGCCGATCACCTCAAACGGGTGTGAGTCGAGGCTGATTGTCGTCCCGATTACGCTTGCGGCGCCGGCGTAACGGTCCTGCCAGAAGCTATAGCTCAGCACCGCGATGGCTGGGCAGCCGCGAAAATCGTCGGCGGGAGCGATGAGCCGGCCAAGCGCCGGCGGAACACCGAGCGTGCCGAAGTAATCTCCGCTCACCCACAGGCCTTCCGCACGCTGAGCCGCGCCGCCGCGCGCCATGTTGAAATCCGTGTTGCCCCAGGCCGCCATACCGGAGAATACGTCCTGCCGCGAGCGGAGGTTCTCCCAGAGCGGGTTGGTGAAGTCTCCCGACAGCCTTTCGGGCACGTCGGGGCTCAGCCTCCGCACCTGATACAACTGCTCCGCCTCGTGCACGGGGAGGAGGCGGAAGAGAATTGCATCGAGGAGCGTAAACACTGCGGTGTTAGCGCCGATGCCCAACGCCAGCGTAAGGATCGCGACAGCCGTAAAGCCTGGCGACTTGGCCAGAACTCGCAGGCCATACCGCGCGTCCTGGATGAAGTCCTCGAGGAGATTGGTCCTTCGCGTGTCTCGACATTCCTCTTTGATCTGTTCCACTCCGCCCAATTCGCGCAGCGCCGCATACCGGGCTTCCTCGGCGGGTACTCCAGTTGCGACTTTCGCCTCGGTCATTCGCTCTAAGTGGAAGCGGAGTTCGGCGTTGAGCTCCTCCTCGACAGATCCCCGCCTGAACACGGATCGGAACCGAAGCGGTAGTTTGTGAAACCAGCGCATGTTAAGTTCTTAGTTCTCAGTCGTCAGTTATCAGTTACCACGCCTCTTTCCTGAGTGGACACCAGTTCCAGACGCAGTTCGCGCCCAGACTGTGCGCGGAGGCGGTGGGGGTTGACTGAGAACTGAAGACTGACTGCTGAAAACTTCATGATTTCTCCCCTCAACTATCGACAGGTGATTATGGACGCTCTCCTGTCAATAGTCAAGGGGAGATTTTCACTCCTCTTTTGGGTGCTGTCGGGGGCGGCCCCTGTGGGCGCCCTCAGATGCCCGCCAGGGTTGCCCGATCGCGCCCGTTTCGCAAAGAGTGTGATACCCTTTGGGCTCGGAAAACCGGCTGAAGGAGACGATGATGGGTAACCCACGACGCTTTTGCTTTTGTCTGGTGCTTTTGCTAGCGACTTCTTCCTTGGCGTCATTTGGCGCGCCACGCGGCGCCCTTCAGGTAGGTGCGGCGCGTGTAGATATTACCCCCGCCTCTGACGCCGCACTCCCGATGTCCGGATACGGGGGCCGCACGCAGGGATTTCAGCGAATTCATGACCATATCTATGTGCGCGCCATCGTGCTTAGCGATGGCTCGAGCCAGGCCGCCCTGGTGGCTTGGGAGCTGATCGGCGTGCCCAATCATGTCTGGGAAGAGCTTTCGCAGCGATTTGCGAGAGAGCTGGCCATCCCGGCAGATCACCTTCTGCTTGCAGCGGTTCATGACCACAGCGCGCCTTCGCCGGCAGGTATGTACGGAAGAACTCCCCCGCCTGCCGCGACAATTGCCTACACTTCCAAACTGGAGAATGACGCGCTCGAGGCCGTGCGCCAAGCCAAGGCGAGTCTCCAGCCGGCGCAGTTCGGATTCGGGACCGGCAAGGCCTACGTGAACATCAATCGCCGCGAATACTTTCCTAAGAATGGGTGGTGGTGGCTCGGCTACAATCCCGACGGGCCTTCCGACAAGACGGTTGCGGTCCTCAAATTCACGGACATGGCCGGCAGGCCCATCGCGTTCTTCATAAACTACCCCGTACATGCAGTCGTCATGGGGCCCGACAATCTGGCCATAACAGGAGATTTGGCCGGGGCGACGTCACGCTACGTCGAGCAGTATTACCAGGGCAAAATCCCGACACGCAGCGACGCGGGATGGGAGTTGGAGGCTGGAGCGGAAGAGAAGGTTGGCGGCGAAGGTCCTGTCGCCGTCTGGACGAGCGGCGCGGCAGGAGATCAAAACCCAATTACGGAGGACCGTGGAGAAGATTTCACCATGGTTGACGGTTTGGGGAGAATTCTCGGAGAAGCGGCCGTACGCGCCGCGAATAGCATTACGACGATGTCGTCGCAGGCTCGAATCGAAGCCTCGCAACGAGTCATTGACTGTCCCGGGCGCCGAGTGGCGCCGGGACCTACGCCTCGCACCGAGTACACCTTTGAGGACACAGACCCTGTGAGCATTCGACTCAGCCTGGTGAAGCTGAACAGCGTGGCCTTGGCGGGAGTATCAGGTGAAGTCTTCACGCGCATCTTTCTGCATCTGAAGAACGACTCGCCCTTCAACGCCACCATCATGGTCACCCACGCCAATGGATCCAGCGGCTATATCCCCAGCGACGACGCGTTCGAGCCGATCAGCTATGAAAACACGGCTTCCCACCTCAAGCCTGGCTGTGCGGAGAAGGGAATTGTGAACGGTCTTTTGGAGATGATGGGATCAGAATAAGTGGAGGCGCGGGTGAGAATCGAACTCACGCATAAAGGTTTTGCAGACCTCTCCCTTGCCACTTGGGTACCGCGCCGGCGAAGAACAGTTGCTGGTGGTTAGTGGCTAGTGCCTAGAAAATCTGCTCGCTAACCACTCGCCACTCGCCACTAGCAACTGAAAGTCTTGGAGCGGGAAACGGGATTCGAACCCGCGACTTCGACCTTGGCAAGGTCGCACTCTACCACTGAGTTATTCCCGCTCGATCACCTAGCCTGCTCCTCACGAGATTATAGAAAGCAGAGATTGGCGAAGTCAAGCTAACAGTGGCTAGTGCTAAGTGCCTAGTGGTCAGCGACGGATAACCCAGCCCGGCATTAACTACTTGCCAGCGCTAGCCACTTGGCACCAGCCACTGCACTAAGCTGCTGCCTTAGTGCGCCGCGGTGAGAGTTTCCACTGGGCGGGCGGCTTCGCGAAGGAATTTCGCGGACTCCTCGGGCGAGGTGGGATTGATGTAGAAGCCCGTACCCCATTCAAATCCGGCGACCTTCGTCAATTTGGGCATGATCTCGAGGTGCCAGTGGTAATAATCCTCAGCGGATTCCCCGATCGGTGCGGTATGGATGATGTAGTTGTAAGCAGGGAATTCCAGCACGCGATCGAGACGCGAGAGCATATCCTGCAAAATCGGGGCGAGCTGCTCGAACTCCGCTTTATGGGATTGCTCGAAGGCGCACTGGTGTGTCTTGGGGATAATCCAAATCTCGAATGGGAAACGAGGAGCAAAGGGCGCGATCACAACGAAGGCGTCATTCTCCGCGATCAGGCGCACACTCTTTTCTTTTTCCTGGCGTAGAATGTCGCAA
>Ga0181536_10007248_pt1 | contig 10936 bp, 9 predicted proteins | sample PEATcosm2014_Bin_41_FD_121105 | JGI IMG/M metagenome (GOLD analysis project Ga0181536, IMG submission 121105) | Peatland microbial communities from MTU Mesocosm Facility, Houghton, MI, USA - PEATcosm2014_Bin17_60_metaG | ecosystem: Environmental > Terrestrial > Soil > Wetlands > Peat | place...
AGTACCTTGAAACGAATGTGATCTCACTTTTTTCGGTTTGCCGTCAGTTTGCAAGATCGGATCTTGCAAAAGGGATCATCAACTTCTCTTCTACTTACGGGCTTGTGTCACCTCTGCCTGACCTCTACTCAGGCCGTGAAAAGCATATCGGATACTCGACATCCAAAGGGGCCGTAATCCAACTGACAAAGCACCTTGCCACACATCTCGCGCCCAGAATCCGAGTCAATTGTATCGCTCCGGGCGGAGTTGAGCACGATCAGGGAGAATCGTTCATTGCAGCCTACTCCAGGCATGCTCCAATGGGCAGAATGATGAAGAGGACTGAATTAAACAGGCTCCTGGAGTACTTGTGCTCGGATCATTCCAGTTACATGACCGGTTCCGTCATTACAATAGACGGAGGCTGGACAGCCTGGTAACCAGACTATGCAGGAATAATTTGGATATAGCTGAAATAAAACCTAAATACCTATTGTGCAAAAAGATGGCATATGATTCTTGATCTGAATAATTTGGAACAACCTTATTTAATTGCTGAAATCGGCATCAATCACAACGGCGACTTGCAGATCGCTAAGAAGCTGATCGATGCTGCATTTGCTTGTTCATGGGATTGTGTTAAATTTCAGAAGAGGGAGCCTGATTTGTGTGTTCCGGAGCACCAGAAGGGCGCTATACGGGAGACTCCATGGGGCACTATGACATACATCGAGTACAAGCACAGGATCGAGTTTTCCAGGAAAGAATACGACTACATCGATAAATACTGTAAAGAGAAACCCCTGTCCTGGTCTGCTTCTGTTTGGGACATACCCAGTATGGAATTCATTGCCGGATACGATGTTCCCTTTATTAAACTCCCTTCTGCGATGCTGGTGAAGAAAGATCTGCTTATAATGGCCTGCAGGACTGGAAAACCGATCATCCTCTCGACCGGCATGAGCACTCTCGAAGAGATCGACGAGGCCGTGAATATTCTTAGTAAGTACGCTTCCCAGTTTGCCCTGATGCATGCGAATTCTGCTTATCCCGCTCCAATAGAAGATCTCAACATAAGATGCATTCAGACTTTGAAAGAGAGATACAAGTGTGAAGTCGGGTACAGCGGCCACGAGTATGGTCTCGAGCCAACGATTTTTGCTGTTGCGATGGGTGCTCAGTTGCTAGAGAGACATATCACGATCGATCATATGATGTGGGGGACCGACCAGTCTGCAAGCGTGGAGGTGATGGGAATGGATATGCTGAGAAAGAGGATCAAGGACGCCCGCACCATCCTGGGAGATGGCTTGAAAGTGGTCACCAAAAGTGAGATTTCGATCAGAAACAAGCTTCGCGGGGCATAATGGGAAGCTGCCGACACAGGAAAAGTGGGTTTGTTTTTTCTGTTTGCGGTTCATCATCGAAAGTGAACATCGGCGGGAGGTATCAGGTAGTTTATGCCCGGAAAGATTGGGACCTTAACTTTAAAGATTAGAAAGACTTTGGATCGGCTTCCCTACGTTCCCTGGGCGTTGTTGCTGGTCTGGAACACCACTCGCGGCCTGACGATAGCCTGGGGAGTACTGTTGGTCATTCAGGGACTTTTGCCGGTAGCTACAGTTTATCTGATCCGGCCGCTGGTGGACAGCCTGGCAAAAGCGGCAGGCGGTGGTGTTGGCTTGCAGAACATCACGCCCACCCTGATTCTGGTGGTATTGATGGCGGCAGTCATATTGTTGGGTGGATGCCTGCAGGGCCTAAACAACTGGATCCGCACCGCTCAGTCCGAACGGGTCCAGGACTACATGAGTAACCTCATCCATCAAAAGTCGATGGATGTCGATTTGGCTTTCTACGAATCCCCTCAATTCTACGACAATCTGCATCGAGCGCGTTCAGAGGCCGCCTCTCGCCCTCTGAGTCTCATGGAGAACATGGGGAGCCTGTTGCAAAACACGATCACACTGTTCGCTATGACCGCCTTGCTCTTCCGATTTGGTCTATGGCTGCCTGTTGTTTTGGTGGCCGGTACGGTCCCAGCCGTGGCCGTCGTGTTCCACCAAAACATGCGCCAGCATGTGCACTGGCTGCAGACCACGGCCGACAATCGTAGGGCCTGGTACTACGACTGGGTCCTGACGAGCAAGGAGAACGCGGCCGAATTGCGGCTTTTCGGGTTGGGACCATACTTTCAGTCAGCTTATCAGACGGTGCGCGATCGATTGCGCAAACTCAGCCTGAAGCTGGTTCGAGATCGGACCATGGCCGGGTTGGGCACAAGCGCCATAACACTTCTGAGCACCGGCGCCGTCATGGCTCTAATGGTCTGGCGGCTTTTCACGGGTTTCGCAACGCTGGGGGACCTGGCCTTCTTTTACCAGGCCTTCAATCAGGGGCAGCAAAAGATGGGCTCACTCCTGGGGACCGTGAGTCAGATCTTCACCAACTGCCTCTTCCTGGAAAGCCTCTTCGACTTCTTAACCCTTGAATCCAGGGTCAAAGAGGCAACTATTCCCACGAATGTGCCCGGCACACTGAAAAGCGGGATCCGGTTTCATCAGGTTGCCTTTCGTTATCCGGCAACCGAACGTTTCGCCCTTCGCGACTTCAATCTCACGATCCCGGCCGGTCGAGTGATGGCTATCGTGGGCAACAACGGCGCCGGTAAGAGCACCCTTGTAAAGCTGCTATGCCGGCTGTACGACCCGGAGTCGGGGAGAATCGAACTTGACGGCGTCGATCTTCGGGAACTATCCATCCGGGAACTGCGCGATTCGATCACGGTCTTGTTTCAGGAACCTGTCCGTTATAACGCTTCCGTTCATGAAAACATCGCTTTGGGTGATCTGCAACTGGCCGATTCTTCCCCTGCTATCCGGAAGGCCGCCTGCGAAGCCGGTGCGGATAATTTTATAAGGCGGTTGCCACAGGGTTATGAAACGCTAATGGGGAGATGGTTTGCGGGGGGCACTGAGATCAGTGTAGGCGAATGGCAGCGGGTGGCGTTGGCTCGATCCTTTTTGCGCCGGGCCCCCATCATAATTCTGGATGAACCCACCAGCGCCATGGATTCCTGGGCCGAGGCAGATTGGTTGGAGCGATTTCGCATTCTGGCCGCCGGCCGCACCGCAATCCTTATCACCCACCGTTTCACCACGGCAATGTGCGCCGATATCATTCATGTAATGCAGGACGGGCAGATCGTGGAATCGGGAAACCATCTTCAACTGCTCGCCAAAGACGGTCTGTATGCTGGGTCCTGGAAGCGCCAGATGCAAAGCTGGTGCGACCGGATCTGATCTCGGGCTGCAATGTCCTCCCTAAAGCGCCTGCTCGATCTCTTGCCAGAAGGCGCCGGTCATGCTGATGTGTAGCACGTGTGCGGGTATAACCCGGGCCAGGGCGCAAAGATTATTGAACCGTTCCAGGTGCAGGGCGCGGAGTTCGTCTTTGCACAGGCCCGGCGCCATGAACGTTGAGACCTGTCCCACGCACTCCCCGAGCAGGCTGACAGCCTGCCCCGGGCCTACCCGTTCCACCCGGTCTTCAACCGCCCGGGCCAGGAAGAAGATGCCCTTGACGGGCACAGCGCTCTGCACGTCCCACGCGCCGCCCGGCCCCCCGTCCAGGAAACGGCTCCACGTGGGCCAGGGGTGCGCCCAGTAGTTGCCTTGCGGGTCCCGCACCACCAACGTGGTATCGTCGCAAAGCGAGCGCCACGGGGCCGGGAGCCGATTGCTGGCGGTGGTCTTTCCCGTCCCGCCCGGCGCAGCCAGGATCACACCGATGCCGTCCCGTTCAGCGAGCGCCCCGTGGATGAGGACCCCTCCGCGTGCCTGCGCTTCGCGGGCACAGACGAGCGATAATCTCACAAGATTGACGTACAGGCCGCCCCAGTTTTCGCATGGACCTAGAATGCAGACGACGACGCCGTCATTTTTTGAGGCCAACGGAACATAACAATCCGCCACGGACGTGTGCGTGTCAACCTGGACGAGAAGCCGGCGCAGACGGCCGTGATGAGAAGGTTCGATTGCGCCTGTAGTCATGCGCAACTGCATCGCGCATCCCAGTTGTGAAACGATGGATGCGGCCTCCTCGTCCCCGGCGGCAATTTCCCAATGACTCCCATCAGCCAGGACGAGGTCATGCCGCACTCCCTGCGTCAGTAGATGGTTCATGGTTCGTCGCCGTTCAGTCAACACTTTCCCGTTCGATCGGTCCCTATCCTGCTGCTTTGGAAGCGCCCTTCCATCCACAAACAGGTGAAATGGCCGTTGGATCTGCCATTGATGCCTCCGGTCATCGTATCGCCCGATGATACGCTGTCCCAGCAGAAGTTGAAACTGGTCCCGGCCTCGGACGTGGAAGACGACGACTCGCGGCCGGAATGAAACAGGCAACGCCCAGGCGATCAACTTCCAGTGAGAGAGGGCCTGATAAAGGGGATGCAGCAGAGGAGAGGCGCCACGGTCAAGGACGCGCCGCCAACGAAGCCATCGGCTTGTCAACCGGCCCTGTAACCCGCCCGCGATCTTCCGCCGCTTCTGACCGCGCCACGCGGCCACCACCCGGCCTTTAATGCTCTTTGGCTGCAAGAGAAGAGCATCTTCATGGGTGTTGTTGTCGCCGCGTGTGGATATACCTGCGGGGGTCACACGTATAATGCGGTGTACCACCGGCCGGTCAGCCTCCGGCGGCAGAAAAAAGGCCACATCGCCAACGCGCAGGGGCCTGCCGTCATAAGGCGCGATCTCCACGATCTCCGGCTCGCGCAGAGTCGGATTCATGCTGGGGCCGGCATAAGCAGCGAAGAACATGGCCCCTGGGACATTCACGTTATTATTCTGCAACTGCATTGCCGCTAGTGATAAGTGGAGACTGTGCGGGTCTTGCTCCCAGACGTGAAGCTGGAAAGAGACCCGCTTCCTCCGCCTGTTCACAGAACCAGTATGGCGCCAACAGGCTGCCCTTGCTGTAGTAGTTCTGGGCAACGCACAAGCCCAGGCAGCGCCTCTTCATCAGGCAGCGGCCGCAGACCCCTTCCAGCCGCTCGGGCAGTCCCCCTCGCAGAGCCTTCAAGATGGCGTTTTCTCGCCACACCTTTTCCAGGAGGTCTCTCCCCACCTCGCCGAAGACCAGGTCCGGAATCTGCTCGCCGATGCCGCACAGGGCATAGTGTCCGCCGGCGATTACGCCCAGGATGCCGAAGATACCGCAGGCGCCGCACCCATCCCCGCTGGCGATGCGATGGAGGGCCTTAAAAGCGTGTGGGTAATGAAAGAAAATCTTCAACTTGGTTTTAGGCGCCAGTTCCTGTTCCACATGACGCCCCAAGTCGATGAGGCCGGCGATGTTCAGGGTCTCCTGGTTTTCATGCAACTTCTCGCCTCGTGCGGTGGGCTGAACCACGTTGAACTTGAGCGAGTCCGCACCCAGTTCTTCGGCCATTCGCACTATGGCGTCCACCTGGCCGGCATTGTTGCGCATCACCGTGAAGATGACCTGCGGCCTGACGCCGGCGGCCACAAGATTGCGCACCGCCTGCCGGGCCGCTTCAAAGGACCCCGGTACGCCGCGCACCCATTCGTGGGTCGCTGCATCGGTTCCGTCGATACTTACGGATACGAATCGATTAGGAGATTTGGCGATCTCAGCGGCGATCTCCGGCGTACACAGCAGGCCGTTGGTCTCGACCGTCAGCTTCAACTCTTCACGCCGGACAATTTCCAGCAAACGAGTGAAGTGGGGATGTAACAACGGCTCGCCGCCGGTAAGTTTGACACCACTCAGCCCCAGAGGCTTCGCTTCGCGGATGGCCGTCTCGAACAACTCAACCGGCAGGGTGGGATAATGGTTGCCTGTGGCGTCGAACCGGGGACCCATCCAACAATGGCGGCAGGCGAGGTTACACCCTTCGGTCAAGTAGAAATACAAAGTGCCAAGCGCATGCACTCCATCCTGTCCCGTCTTCTGCTCTTCCATGCCGCTCGGCAAGCTCATGGAATCGTACCCCCCTCATCGAGAAATCGTTGCAAACACGCATCCGGACTGGGATGGTCTACCTGGCCGGTGATGGTATAGGCCAATCCCGGACAGTTGCCTGTGCAATAGGGGATGTATGAACAACCGGCGCAGAACTCAAACCCGGTCAGCGGGATCGTATGGCGGTTGCGGAGTTGGTTCAGGGCCGGGCTGTTTTGCCATATTTCCGCCAGAGAATCATGGTTGATGCGCCCTAATTCGACATGGGCCAAGATGTTGCAGGGAACGATTGCGCCATCGGCGCGCACGGAGATTTTGCTGCCCGGGCAGCCGCAGGCGGTGAGGCGGCCGCCATTGTGAAAGGCCGGCTTCTCCTGAGCCCGTGCCTCTTCCATCCGGCGCCACATGCGCCCATCCGTCAGTGGGCCGGCGCTTGCCGAGATGCGGTCAGGGTATTTCTCCGCCAGGCGCAGCAAGGTCGCCATGGCCTCCTTCCGTTCTTCTATGTTCAGCAGCACATCATCCGCGTTCAGGCGGCACGTGCCCAGATACCCGGCAGAGTTGGCGCCGAAACCCGGCAGACCCAGTTCCTCCAGAAGAAAATGAGCGATATTTTCCAGATCGTCAATATTATGACGATGAATGGTGACACGCACCGCCACATTCACCCTATAGCGCGACAGGGTGCGGATGCCGCGCACCGCCCCATTGAAGGCGCCGTGCCCGCGGCAGGTATCGTGTACCGCCGCACAAGATCCGTCCACCGACACCTGGACATACCCGCAACGGCCTGTGCGGGCGATGAAAGCGGCGATTTCATCGCCAATCAGCGCACCATTGGACAGAAAGGAGAAGCGCATCCGGTTGCGGACGATACCCTCGAGGAGTACGGGCAGGTCCTCCCGGATAAACGGCTCGCCGCCCGCCAGGGTGACGTCCATTACGCCGAGCGACCCCAGTTCGTCGAAGAACCTGAGCCACTCCTCCGTAGGAAGGTCCCGGTACTCTACCGCCGGGTTGTTGAAGAAGTAGCAGTAACGGCAGCGCAGATTACAGCGCGCGGTGATATCAATGTCCAGCTTGCGCGGGGTCCGCATGACCCTTGACGCCTTTGGTTCTATCTTGTCCTTGAGTTCCTCGGGCATCCGTTATTTGCTCTCCACTTCCAGCCCCACAAAACCGTTTTCAGCCAGCCTGTCAACGAAGGCGGCGATTTCTTTGAAGGCGGCGTCCGGAGTGTCTTCAAAGCTGTTTTTGATCTCCGACACGATATCCTCGAGGCTCTTCTTGCCGTCCATCCGTTTCCATACCGCTACACCGACTGGATTGGTCCCAACGGCATCGGCCGTATCGGGATTGAAGAGTACGGCCCAGTCGTCGAACTCATCCCGGAGCACAACGATGGGATTGGCAATCGGTTTATCCGTTTGATTCACAGTTAGTGTCTCCCACTTTTCGACAACACACGCTGAGGCTATTGAGAAACGCCGCGGGACTACCGCCGGTAATGGTCAAACATCAACAGGAATGCGCTGCCGGCAGTATGGTGGCGAACCGTTCAAGACCCTCGATATCCTACCGAAGATCACATTTCCGGACGCGGCTTCCCGGCAAAGACGAGCGAACTCCGGGCCCGGGATCGCTACTCCTCCGATGGGAGAGACGCATGTACGGTGAAGGTTATGATCCACGATAGTTAATGCTGCCCTTATCCACCGCAGCGCGTTGCTATTACGCTCCTGGGAGTGACCCGCTCGAGCAAGCAGCAGTTATTGCTGTACCGCCGGCCGTACAGGCAGTTTCTGCAGTAGCGCCGGACGTGCAGGCGCCGATACTGGCGGTTGTCCCGGCTGTGCAATAACCGGGAATTCCACTTGTGCTTGGCCCGGCCGCGCAATAGGGGCCTCCAGTGCCAACTGAAGGTCCAGTAGAACAGACTGGAGGGCCTCCAGGGCCGGAATCTACGCCGGAAACTGAACTTCCAATTACACAGATTCCGGACCCTTTGGCCAACTCCCCTAAGGGCACAAGGACCGGCGATTCGTACTTTGGTTTCCCCCTGGCATTTTGGTCCGACATATTGACACCTCCTTATTATAGATGAACTGATAAGAAATAGCTTTTTGATGATTTTTGGTTAGCACCTCTCGTGGATGCTGTCAAGGATATTGACGAGCCGATTGCTTGTCAAGTGATGACAAAGATCATCAGGGTGTGTCATTGCGCATTATCGCCAACAGTCGGCTCCCACTCTCAAGGTTCCGGAGCTGTTAAGCTATCGTTAGCTTACAACTTTGCCGCCCGGTTCCAAAATGAAATCGTCATCTCTCGAAACCTGCGGACGAGTTCGAAGAGAACATAAAGCGGCAAGTGGCAAAGCCGTTCCATTCCAAAAACGTGTTGGAGGAATTCCGGGAACCCTTTGAGTGCGCGAAATAGCCCCAGCGGCTGATCCTGTCGAGTATAGCATTTGTAAAGGAAGTAGATTTCTAAGAAACCATCCATCAGTCTGGGTGGGCGGGTCCGGATTCTATATTCCATCCGCATGATTTGGGAAACCGGCAGGTCCTGGAACGCCTTCAGAACGGCCGACGGGACCGGAAGGTACAAATGGCGCCGCAAATAAGCCAAAGCATGTCTCAAGGGTAAAACCTGACCATGTTGCCGGGCAAGAGCGATGAGCCGGTCCCAGTTAATCTCCGCTTCCGAGGTGCTCATGATCGTAGCGGCGTCGGCGAGCCAACGAAGGGGAGGCACAGAATTCCATTTCGCTCCATGGACACAGACATGAAATAAGAGATCGGTCGGATTCAGGGCAAAGGTAGGAACCCGGCCGACCGTCGTTCCCACTGCACCCTGCCAGAATTCATGGTCCGCATCGAGATTGGCGCTACCCTGAAACAGGTGCCAATGGAGGTCACAGACATGACCTGCGGGACCCACAAACTCATGTGCGTGCCTGACAGAGAAATAGGTCTGGGTAAATTCCTCCGTTGGCCTTATATTTGGCGTCCAGCCCAGTCTGGTTAGAGACCCGATTTCGGAAAAGCCTTTTAGCCTTGTAACAGTAGATGCCCATCCGAGCTCGCTGAGCATTTTTATAGCGGCGGCAGCCTTCGCTGTGGGAACGAGTATGTCAAAATCAACCATGGGTCGCAGGCCAGGATCTTTGTAATGCAGCAAAATTAGCGCAGCGCCCTTTAAGAGCAAAGTCGGGATACCCGCATGATGAAACGAATTCAAGATATCGGACATCCGGGCGAACATCCCCTGGTTTCCGGATTGGGTTGAGCGGTAGACCCAGCCAAATATGTTCATCAACGGGTCTTTAAGGCCGTGTGTGCTGAGATTTCGGTAGGCCAGAGGAAACAAACGACGGGACCCGAGATCGATTTGATCCCAATCGACGTTAGCTTTCCACTGGCGCCAGGCATCAACAGCCGCTTTTCCCCGCAGAACCGACGCCTGTAAAAGCAGTTCCTGTAGCTGGGTAGGCCAGCAGCCGCCGTCATGCTGGACGGTATGGATCGGCCTCTCCTTTTTACCCATGCAGAAGTCGTAACCCCCAATTTTCAGCGCGTCAAATACCTGAACCCTCAAAGACGATCTCGTTTAGTCAGAGAAAACTGAAAAGACGGGCAATCAGCCCGATGGCCAAAGAGCAATCAGAGCATAACATAAGGATGAGCAAGATTAAAGGCCATGATTGGGGATAGAGGTATATGCCGGACATGCCCCTCGGATGGAAAACAGACAGCCCTTGCCTTCTTGACAGGCAACCGGGAGCATGTTATCGAAAACAGGTCGGAGAGCAATTTCTTATCATCTATCGAGGAGATGATAATTGAAGGTTTTGGTTACAGGAGCGACAGGGTTTATCGGGAGCCACCTGGTGGAAGCCCTCGTTCAACGGGGAGTCCAAGTCAGATGCCTCGTTCGCAATAAGAGGCGTTTAGGGTGGGTGAAGGACTCCCCCGCTGAGTTTGTAGCCGGAAATTGCCAGGAGAGGAATTCTTTAAAACAAGGTGTGAAAGACGTCGATCAGGTGTTTCATCTTGCGGGCGCCACAACGGCCGTCAAAGAAAAAACCTATTTCGAAGTGAATGCCATGGGTACGGAGAACCTTGTCCAAGCCTGCATCGAAAACAACCCCCGTCTCAAAAAATTCATCTATCTTTCGACCCAGGCAGCAGCAGGTCCGTGTCGGAGCGGTGGGAAGAAAAAGGAATCCGACCCTTGCGAACCGGTCTCGCCCTATGGGAAAAGCAAATTGCTGGGGGAGCAACTGGCCCTGTCCCACTCTCATGAGCTTCCTCTCCTTATCCTGCGGCCTTGTGCCGTCTATGGGCCCAGAGATAAAAGTTTTTATGCTCTTTTTAAGTGCCTTTCGAAGAGCATCAAGCCCTGTCTCTCCGGCCACGATCAACACGTCAGCATGTGCTATGTTCAGGATCTTGTCCGAGCGATCCTATTGGCTGCTGAGACCCAAACAGAGAACGGGGAAATATTTTTTCTCTCTGATGGACAAGACTACCGGATGGAGGAAATTGGTGATATCTTCGCGCAAGCGATGGGGATAAGCGCTCGGCAGCTCCGCCTTCCCAAACAGGTGCTGTTCGGCATGGCCTTTTTTGCAGAATGTTTCTCCAGAGTCTCCGGAAAGCCTTGCATCATGAGCAGAGGCAAGGTAGAGGAAATGATCCGGAAAAATTGGCTCTGCGACATTACAAAGGCTAGGGCTTTATTGCGTTTCGATCCCCGGATTTCTCTCGCCCGGGGAGCTGAATTAACCGTCGCCTGGTACAAAAAAGAAAATTGGCTATAGCGATATTGTTGAAATGTTTCGGTGATAACCTCTCAAAAAGAGCAATCATGGCCGGCATTGAGATCATTACTGTGGAAAGAAGATCGGAGCTCAAGGACTTCATTGACCTGCCTTGGAAAATCTATGCTGAGTACCCCAAAT
>Ga0181536_10007253_pt1 | contig 10931 bp, 15 predicted proteins | sample PEATcosm2014_Bin_41_FD_121105 | JGI IMG/M metagenome (GOLD analysis project Ga0181536, IMG submission 121105) | Peatland microbial communities from MTU Mesocosm Facility, Houghton, MI, USA - PEATcosm2014_Bin17_60_metaG | ecosystem: Environmental > Terrestrial > Soil > Wetlands > Peat | place...
AGGGCGCCAACGAGTTCCTGCCGGACGTACCTGCGCGGGTCGAGCCGCTGCTCGCGCGCTGCTGGTCGAAGAAGTCCAAACCGGTGTACCGCGAGGGGCGGCTCGTGCCGTGGGCAGCTTGAAGCTCGTCGTCGTCGAGTCGCCGTTCTCGTCGGGCACGACGCCGCCGATCCTCGCGGTCGAGGCGCGGAACCTCCGGTACGTGCGCGCCGCGATGCGCGACTGTTTGCAACGTAAAGAGGCCCCGTTCCCCTCGCACGCTCTCTACACCCAGCCCGGCGTCCTCGACGACCACGACCCCGAGGAGCGCCGGCTCGGCATGGAGGCGGGGTTCGCCTGGGGCGCCGCCGGGGACCTCGTCGCCGTGTACCTCGACCTCGGCTGGAGTCGCGGGATGCGCGAGGGCGTCCGGCGCGCGACCGAGCGCGGGACCCAGGTCGAGGAGCGCAGGCTCGGCGGCGCGTGGGCCGAGTGCGTCAGCCCGTTCGCGTGCGGCGCGTGCACAGCGGAGTACGGTAACGGTCACGCGTACTACTGCCCGATGTGGCGGGCCGTCTGAGGGTCAGAGGGAGGTGGTGGTGATGGACGAGGACGAGAAGCGCAGGAGCCTGGAAACCGTGGCGACGCTGGCCGACGAACTGGGTGCCGAGCACCGCGGCCACGAGCCGTACGGTTGCGACACGGCGCGGGTGATGGGTCAGATCAGCGGCTCGATCCGGCAGACGCTCGCGACGAGCCGCGGGCCCGCGCAGGTGGCGTCGCCCGCCTATCGGGAGAACTGGAACGCCCTCTTCGGCAGTCGGCAACCGGTCGGGCAGGCGTGACGGTGAAGTTCATCGTCGTCCTGCCCAGTAACCTCAACCCGCGGACGACGATCTCGTACACGGGGGTCCACCACGTCGAGGCCTCGAGCCGAGGTGTCGCGCTCGCGTGGGGGCGGTCGCGCGACCGGCTGGCGATCGTCTGCGAGTCGTTCCCCGACGACGAGCGGCGCTACGGGCCGGCCAAGACGATAGGCGAGGTCCAGCCATGAGCGCGAAGCACGAGTGGTCCGCGACCGGGAACGTCGTAGGCGACGTCTCCGTGGAGATCGTGTGCCTGTCTGTGGAGATCGTGTGCCTGCAGTGCGGCAAGGTCGACCACTTCGTCCGCGGCACCGAAGCCGGGACCACACCGGACGACCCGCGAGTCGCCCGGGACTGCCCGAGGCCGGCGCCCGAGGCCCCGAAGCCGATCCCGCCGGGCGAGCGCACGCGCGACCTACCGAGCGGCGCTTCGTAGTGGATTGTACTGCGGGGAGACCCCCGGTACGCTCGGCCGCATGAGCCATCACCACCACTACCTCCGCCATCACCCGCGCCTGCGCGGGGTCCGTTCCAGCTCGCCGACCGACTTCCCGGCCGGCACGCTCTCGCCGGCGCAGATCCTGACCGCCTACGGGTTCAAGCAGAACCAGTTTGCGGGCGCCGCGCCCGTCAAGCTCGGCATCGGCAGTCTCGGCGGCGGCGTCGTGCAGGCGGACATCGACAACTCGGTCGCCGCCTGGGGCATGGCGGCGCCGAACCTCACGGTGCGCACCGTGGGCGGGGCCAAGAACGACCCGACGAGCGACCAGGACTCGAATGTCGAGAACATGCTCGACATCGTGCCGACCATGGCGTTCGCGTGGTGGTGGCTGACCGGTACTCCGGCCGACATCACGATCACGTTCGGGCCGAACGAGTTGAGCGGCATGAACCAGGTGACTCTCGACCTCATCGCGGCCGGCGTCGAGGTCGGGAGCTGGTCGTGGGGTTCGGCGGCCGCCTCGTGGGAGGCGAGCGCGCGCGCGGAGCTCGCGCAGACGTTCGCGGCTGCGGCGGCGGCGAACATCCAGTTCTGCGCGGCGAGCGGTGACAACTCCGTCGACGACGGCACCTCGTCGGCGAGCGCGGACTACCCGTGCTCGGACCCGAACGTCTGGGCGGTCGGCGGCACGAACCTCACGGTCGCCGCGGACGGCAGCCGCGCGGCCGAGCGAGCGTGGGGGGACGGTAACCCGGGCGACGAGGGCGGCGGTGGCGGCTACGATCCGACGGTCCCGGTCCCCGCCTGGCAGCAGGGCGTCGTCCCCGCGAGCGCGCCCGGGCGGGGGGTGCCCGACACGGCCGCCAACGCGGACCCGAACAGCGGCTGGCAGATGTCCGCGAACGGCAGCTGGACGGTCGTCGGCGGGACGAGCGCGGCCGCGCCGTTCACGGCGGCGCTCATTGCAGTCGCCAAGGGCGTGGCCAAGGCGGCGGGGCGAGGGCTGACGACCCCGGCGATCTACGCGGCGCGCGCGGCCGCCTGCAACGACATCACGACGGGCTCGGACGGCGACCCGGCGACCGTCGGCTGGGACCCGGCGACCGGCCTCGGCTCGCCGGACGGCGACGGGTTCACGGGCGCGATCGCGGCGTGGGCGAGCGGCGGGACGGCGGCGCCGCCGGCGCCTGCTCCGCCCCCGGCTCCCCCCTCTCCGCCGCCGGTCGCGGTCCCGCCCGGCGCTCCAGGGTCGACGCCCACGCTGGACCAGGTCATCGCGTGGGGGACGCAGGGGATCCAGAAGGGTGACCCGCTGCAGCGCCAGGCGGACGCCGTCGCCAACATGACGGCCGGGATCACGGCGGGCTGGCCGCCGCCGGCGGGGTCGTCGTGAGGTGGGCCGCAGTGCTGGCCCTCGCGACCGGTTGCACGCGGCCGGCCGTCACGGCCGATCAGGTCACCAGCGAGCTGGTGGAGGCCGGGTGCCTGGCGCCCGGCAGCAGCGCGGCGGTCCTCGCGGAGCTCGAACTCGATGGGGCCGCGCAGGACCCGACGCTGCGGCGCGCGATCGCCTGCCTCTTCGACGGGGGAACGGTCGCGAGTTGCGACGTGGGTTGCGTGGCGCGCCCGGCGGCGCGGTGAGGGAGGTGGGTGATGTCTTTCGGTGTCTGGTGCCCTGAACAGAAGACCTGGCTCGAGACGCTCCTCGGCCAGACGCAGGAGTTCCCGAACATCGTCGAGGCTGGGGCGCAGGCGAAGACCCTGAACGAGATCGCCAAGAAGACCAGCGTCGGCAACACGTACGTCGTGCGTACGATCGGACCTCGCGGCCGCCCGATCGAGTGAGCGCGCTTGCGCGGCGGCGCGACTGGCCGTAAACTGTTGGTACACGTTGTCAATCAACAGGGAGTCGGTGGTCCATGGACGTCCGAGTGGTCGCGGCAGCGGTGCTGGTGGGTTGCGGTGGCGGGCCGTTCACCGCGGCAGTCAGCGGCGGCTCGGCGGTCGATGCCTCGGACGAGGTCGCGGCAGCGGCGGTCGACGCCTCGGGCGTCGCAGTGCGGGCGGTCGATGGTGGCGATCTGCCTGACGGCGTGGTGGGCGAGTTCGACGCGCTCGAGTCGTCGGTGGACTCGCGACCCGAGTCCGGGCTGGCAACCGAGGCCGACGTCGGCTCGGGGCCCTGCGACGGCGGCCAGCCGGTCACACACGAGGTGGGGGTCGACGGCCTGACGTGGCAGGACTGTGCCCCGGCGGGTACGTACGACTCCGCGCAAGCGTTAGCGGCGTGCGAGGCGTACGCGGCGCACGTCGCGCCGACCTGTGTCTCCGGTTGCTCGCTGCCACCAGGCACGTGCGTCGCGAGCAGCGAGTATTACCCGCTGACGGCGGCGTGCGCCGCCCCGGTTGTCACCTGGACGTACGCGGGCCAGACGGAGGCCACGGGGACCGGGCACGTCGTCGTGGAGCCGGGCAACCCAGCGACCGGCGGCTGCCCGTCGGGGTCGGACCCGAGTTGGGATTGAAATGAGCACCAGCAAAGAGAAGAGCAAAGAGAGAACGTACGTCACCTATCGTTGCGCGCTCCACCACCTCCTCCGGATCATCGACGAGATCAAGCCCCGCTTCCTCGCGATCGAGAACGTCGCCTCGGGGGCCAAGCGATGGCTTCCTCGCGTGGTGCAAGAGCTTATCGATCGAGGTTATCGACCCCGGGCCGTACCTCTCGGCGCCGTCGACGTCGGGGCGCCCCACCGACGACTCCGCGTCTTCGTTGTGGCCGACCGCGACGGTGCAGCATCGCGCAGGCTCGGCGGCGTACGGGACGGAGAGCGGGCGACACTCGGGGACGACGCTGGCGGATGCGGTGAAGGGCTTGTGGCCGACGGCCAGCGCGAGGGATTGGAAGTCGAGCGCGTCGAACAAGCACGGCGACAACTCGCGCCCGCTGAACGAGGTGGTGGCGCTCTACCCGACGCCGAGCGCGGTCAGCTACGGCAACAACCGTGGCGGCGCAGCGGGGCGCGTGGGTCCGGTGAGGGAGTCGCTCGAGAGCATGGCGCGGAGCTGGCCGACGCCGCAGAGTCGGGACGAGCGGGGACCGACGGGAGCGAACGGCAGGGACGCCCGGTCGAGCCTGAGCGACGCGGCGATGCCTGGAGCGACGTCGGGTCGCCTCAATCCGGCGTGGGTGGCGACTCTCATGGGCTTCCCGTCGACGTGGCTGGACACACCTTCCCCGCCGGCCGCGGTGCCGAGCAGTACCCGTGGGAAGCGCCGCGCGCCATCAGGGGCGACGTGAAGGTGCCGGACCGACCTGCCAAGCTGCGAGCGCTCGGCAACGCGGTCGTGCCGCAGTGCGGGCTCGTCGTCGGGCGTATCCTGGTCGCGATGGGCGCCTGAATTGAGACTTTTTGGATCGACGAACGGACTATCGAAAATGCGCGCGCCTCAAAGGAGACCCATCGATGCACCGTAAGTGGCTATTGGTCGTCCCGTTCTCAAGCCGGACAATTACTCAAGCACTGTCAAGTGCCCCGACCCGCGACAAACACTCACCTGGCCTGACGGTTGGACCTGGGGCAAGTGCTCATGTCCGGCGACATCGACAGGCGGGAAGTAGACTGTCTGCCATGCGCGCGACTCGGAAACTGACCCAATGAGCATCGCCGCCCATCACTTCGACAACGCCAAGCGTCGACGTTCCGGCAATCACGACCGGCAACGGATGCTCACACCCGACTACGTGCTTGAGCCCATCCGTAAATTGCTGGGCCACATCGGACTAGACCCGTGCACGGAACAGGACAACCCGACCGGCGCGCTCAAGTTCTATGCACCTCCCGACGACGGCCTTGAACTTCCCTGGACCGCCCGGAGCGTGTTCTGTAACCCTCCCTACGGAGAGGCGCGGAATCGTTGGGTTGCTCGCTGCATCGCATCGGGCGACGAGCGGCCGACAGTGCTCCTCATCCCGTCGCACACGGAGACGCAGACGGCGCAGATCGCGCTCCGCGAATGCACCTCCGTTCTCTTCTTCCAGGCACGACTTCGGTTCGCCGCCGTGCGCCTCAACCGTCGGCACGAGGCATCGTCGCACGGGAGCATGTTGCTCGGTTTCGGCGTTGACCTGGCACCGCTGGCGCACCTCGGGACAGTCTTCGGAGCGTCCTCTGCGGCTCGACAGACCATTCAAAAAGTGCGGACGATGGACTCACCATAATGCGCGCCTCTCCCGTCTACGTCATTCGCCGAGCCGATGGTACCAAGTGGTACATCGACGCCAAGTCTCATGCCGGTACCGCAACTTCCAACAGAAACGGTCGAGCGAAGCGGTTTACCGGAGTCCACGGATTGTGGAAAGCATGGGCCTTCGTCATGCACTGTGCCGTCCCTACAAACTGGACGGTGAGGCGTCTCGTTGGGAAACGGAAGTAGCTGCCATGCGCGCGAGCGGATTGGAGGCAACGTGATTAGGACGCAACGTCGTGGGCGCTGGGGGAAGTGGCACAAGGCCACAACGTGGACATCCAAGGAACCGTGGTCGATAAACCGCGCGCCATCCTGCGCGCGAGGACGGAGGAGGCGATGACGCGTCAGGAGTGGTGGCGGTACGTGCGAGAGGACAAGATCGGATTGTGGATGATCGTGCTGGTGCTCGGTGGGCTCGCGTGGGCAATCGCCTCCGGCCACCTGCCGTGATCTTGCGCGCAAGGGAGGACGAGATGCAGATCGAGTCGGCTGGTGAAGAGGTATGGGCGAACGTCTCCGACGGCGCCGTGTCGCATCTCGTCCTCGCAGGGCAACTACTCACGACGCAGGCGGCCAAGTGCGGGTACGACCCTGACGGCGATTCGTGGATGCTCACCGAGGGCGACGCTCCGAGGCCGACGAGCGGAAAGTGGCCGGCCACTGTTTCCGTAGCGGAGTCGCCTGCCAGTTTACGGTTGTAGGTTGAAAGGCAGTCGCGAGTCCGGCGGCGCGACGCTCGCGTCGATGGCCACGAACGTGACCGCGTCGGCGTGGCGCGTCCAGAAGGCCCACCCGGGCAGTTGCCCGAAGTTCGACGGGTGCGGGTAGGACCCGTCGTACTCACCCGGCTGCACCGCGCTCACCTGCCCGCCGCCGAGCAGATCGAGGGCCACGTTCGAGAAGGTTACGTTGTGGATCGTGAGTGTCCCCGCGTCCGGCGTCATCGTGCCCGTGATGGCGCTCCCCCACGGCATCGACACGTCCGAGCCCGTGATGTTCTGGAAGGTCACGCACGAGAGCGATCCGGTCTTCTTGACGCCCCCCTCGGGTAGCTCGTAGCGGTCGCCGAAGATCACGTAGAACGGCGACTCGACCTGGTTCAGGGTGATGTTCGAGAAGAAGACGTTCGCGATGTTCGCGCCGTCGACCGACTCGACGGCCATCGCGGCCTCGCGGTACCCCGACACGTTGATGTTCTCGAAGCAGATGTTGTCGAACCGCCCGTAGCTCGTCGTCCCGAGCTTCAAGCCGTTGCCCTCGGAGAGGAACCCCGACGGGATCTTGTTGCCGTCCGCCGTGGAGTTCACGACGTGCACGCTGTCGACGCCCATCAGGCTGCCACTCTTCATGCAGATGCTGTCGTCCTCCGAGGAGACGGTGACGTTGTCGACGCAGACGTCGTGGCTGTCGACGACGTCGAGGCCGTCCCGCTCTTTGGAGTTGGGGGAGGCGATCGTCACGTCCTCGACGAGGACGCCGACGTCCTGCATGGCGACGACCGTCCACAGGGCTGAGTTCAGTACCTGCGTGTCGCTGATGGTGATGTCCTGAGAGTTGGTGATCCAGACGGCGATCGGTCGGTCGTAGTCCGGGGTGCCGGCCTCCTGGCTCCAGATCTCGGCTCCCCCGTTGCCGTCGATCGTGCCGGGTCCCACGATGGTCAGGTTCTTTGCACCGTTGGCGTAGAGGAAGCTCCGCTCGGCGGGCGGTGAGTTCGAGTTGTTCGGGGTCGGAAACGGGACGGGCGACGGGTAGTCGATGGCGGCAGCGTCCACGTCGGCCGGGATGACGCCCGCGAGCGTCGCCGCGGTGCCGAGGGACAGGACCATGTTCGAGCCGAGCGTGAGCGTGCCGCTGAGGTAAGTGCCGGCGGGGACGATGACGGTCCCACCGGCGTCCGCGCAGGCGTTGATGGCGGCCTGGATCGCCGCGGTCTGCGCCGTGGACGCGTCGGGCACTGCGTTGTACGGGGCACTCGTGATGTTGCAGACAGGTCCGGCGTCGCCGACCCCGGGTGCGCCGACCGTGCCGCCATCCAGGGTGTCGCAGGGGTCCCCGAGCGGGAACGCGGCGGCGCACGTGGAGCTCCCGGACATGACCCTCGGCTTGAGCCGGGTGACTCGGACCGCCGCCCTCGTCGGTGAGTCGGTGCGGCGATGGATCGCGCACAGTACGGCGACGGTGACGGCGCAGGCGACTGCCGACAGGGCGACGGCGCGGCGCATCAGTTGAGACCCACCCAGAAGAGCGCGTTGTTCGCGCCGGCGTTGCTCGCGTAGTTGATGGAAGCCGGCAGGCGTGCCGCACCCGACCCTGGGTTCGTGGCGTAGCGGTAGTTCGCGGCGGTGAGGTTGCCGTTGACCGTCTGGAACGCGGTGCTGTTGACGTCCAGGCACTGGAAGCCCGGCTGGGTCCCGCTCCCCTTCGAGGTGAGCGCGACCCAGTAGGTGTTGCCGAAGGTCAGAGTGATCGGTGTCGCGAGGGGCATCGCGAGCACGCTCGGCGTCCCGCTCTCCCAGTTCGACACCTGATCGCCGGTCGCCGACAAGAACGCGCCGATCGAGCTGTAGATGCCGACGGCGTTCGAGGAGTTCACGGCAGTCCCACCGCTCGAGTACGCGTTGACGAACGCGGAACCGTTCAGCGTGTAGTGGTTGGCGTCGACGACGGTGATGACCCAGGCCCCGTTGGCCTCCGTCGTGCCGACGACGCCGCTGATCGTGACGACGTAGTTGGTGACGTAGCCGTGGGCGGTCTGCGTGATCTCGATGAGGCCCCCGTCGCTGACGGCTCCAGTGATAGAGCCCGAGGAGGCGGCGGTGAGGACGCTGCCGGCGGTCGCGTAGGAGACCCAGACGTTGCTGACGGGGCCCCCCGTGTTGGCGACGACCTGGAAGAGCAGGACCGCGCCGCTTGCCGCGGTCGTGTGCGTCGTCTCGATCGACGGCGGCTCGTTCCACTCGACCCACCCGTGCTTGGCGGGCCAGTCCTGCGCGTAGAAGAGGGCCGGCGAGTAGCTGAGCGTCGTCGCGCCCGTCGCCTCGAGCACGCTGCCCGGGATGAGACTCCCGGCGGCCGGGACCGACGCGCCGTTGACGGCGACGACGGTGTTGTCGCTGCAGTAGTTCGTGACGTTGCCGGCGAGGTGGGGAGGGTTGTTGACGCTCCAGTTCACGCCGTCGGTCATCACATCGACTGCGCCGTAGGCCTGCGGGATGAGCAGGCTCGACTGCCCGTCGATGGTCTCGCCGCCGTGCGGGACGACGGTGACGTTGTGGGTGCCGGCCTGGCCCGTCTTGTCCTTGATCCGGAGCCACCGGCCTGGTGTCGGCGCCGGCAGGGTCTCGGTGATGGCGTTCGAGGTGGAGTCGGTGAAGACGATGCAGTCCGAGGACAGCATCGCGTCGGTGGGGTTGCTGTTCGTGCGCTGGGCGCATTGCGAGATGGGCGAGGCGGCGCGCGGTGACAGGTCGAGCGGCTGCACCCCTCTGTCACATGCGAGGACGCACGTGAGGAGCGCGGTGAACCAGAACCCGAAGAATCCGAGTTGTCTCATCACTGGGTCTCCAACCACGTGGTGGCCGGTCCGTTGGCCGAGTTGGCGTTGTACTTGAGCGCGAACGTGGCCCCCAGCGCGGTGACGACGCTGGTGGAGCCTGGGCCGAGGATGGCGCCCGGGGAGTTCAGGTCCGAGAGACTCGCCCCCGCGCCCGCGACGACGGAGACGCCGCCGGCGCCGACGCTCGCGCCGCGGAAGGCGACGTGGACTTCTTGCCCGTCGCCCGCAGTGGCTGATCCGGGGAGGTTGATGGTGGCCCCCGTCGCGCCCGTGCTGTCGACGGTGACGTACGTGACCGTGGCGCCGCCGGGGACCGTGACCGTGCCGTTGGCCGGGCAGTTCGTCCACGGGACGGGGGCGGAACTGCCGGCGCCCGTGGGCCCGGTCGCGCCGGTCGCCCCCGTCGAGCTCGCGCTGCCCGGCGCGCCGGTGGGCCCCGTGCTCGCTGTCCCGGTCGGTCCCGTCCACCCGGTCGCGCCCGTCGGGCCCGCGCCGCCCGTCGGCCCGGCACCCCCGGTGTGGCCGGTCGCGCCCGTCGCGCCCGTCGCCCCGGTGGCGCCCGCGAGTCCGGTGGCACCGGTCGGTCCGGTCCCGAGGGCCCCGGTCGCGCCGGTAGCCCCCGTCGCCCCCGTGCTCCCGGTTGGTCCGGTACCAATCGCGCCCGTCGCGCCCGTAGTTCCTGTCGCTCCGGTCGCCCCCGTGCTCCCGGTCGGCCCAGTCCCGAGGGCACCGGTCGCGCCGGTCGCCCCGGTGCTGCCCGTCGGACCGCTCGGGCCGCCGAACGGCCCCGTCGGCCCCGTCGGCCCCGTCGAGCCCGTGGCCCCAGTGCCGCCCCGCGGGGGCGTCGGGTACGTGGCGGCCGCGAATGAGACGCGGCTGCTCGGTCGTGAGCTCATGTCGAGGCTCCTGCCCAGAGTGTCAGGGCGTTCGCTTGCGTGATCTGGGACGACAGGGTGACGGACCCTGGCAGCGCAGTCTGAGAGCCCGTCGTGTACGTGGAGAAGAGGTAGGGGCTCGACGCGGACAGGTTCACGTTGCTCGGGCCCACCCCGGAGTTGCTGTTGCGCTCGAACGCGGGCGGCGTGCCGCTGCTCGTCGTCACGAGGCCGATCATGTACGTCTGGCCCGCCACGATCGACTGCGGGGTCGTCAGCGCGACCTTGGTCACCTTGCCCGCGTTGCCGGACGTGCTCCAGTTCGTGGACTGGTCCGCGCTCGACGAGAGTAGCGTCGCGGTCCCGCCGCTCACGCTGTAGAGGCCCAGGAACGAGTCGCTCGAGTCCGACGCGGTGGCGGCGGTCGCCAGGTAGGCGTACAGGTTCGCGCAGGTGAACGACGTCTGCGCGACGAAGGTCATGAAGTAGACGGTGCCGCTCACCACGGTCGACGAGGTGCTCATCGACTGCGGCGGGTAGTTGTACTCGTTCAAGCCGTGCAGGGCCGGCGTGTCGAACGTGTACGGGGTCGTGTACCCGCCGACCCCGATGACGCTGCTCGCGACGACGACGACCCCGGTGCCGGTCGGTCCGGGTCCGGTCGCCCCAGTCGGCCCCGCGCTACCCGTAGGGCCCGTAGGCCCGGTGACTCCTGTCGGCCCCGTCGGTCCCGAGGCACCCGTCGACCCCGAGGTACCAGCACTGCCTGTGGGTCCGGTCGCGCCAGCACTCCCCGTCGCGCCCGTGCTCGCGGCGCCGGCCGGCCCGGTACTCCCCGTGGAGCCCGTGGGACCCGTGACGACGCTCGCGGCACCGGTCGCGCCCGTCGCCCCGGTCGGCCCGGTGACGACGCTCGCGGCGCCGGTGTTCCCCGTGGCGCCCGTCGGACCCGTGATCGC
>Ga0181536_10007257_pt1 | contig 10925 bp, 10 predicted proteins | sample PEATcosm2014_Bin_41_FD_121105 | JGI IMG/M metagenome (GOLD analysis project Ga0181536, IMG submission 121105) | Peatland microbial communities from MTU Mesocosm Facility, Houghton, MI, USA - PEATcosm2014_Bin17_60_metaG | ecosystem: Environmental > Terrestrial > Soil > Wetlands > Peat | place...
CTGGAGAGCCTCGCCGAACGAAACAAATTCGCAACGAACGCAGCCGGGAACAGAGGCCGGTCAAGACCAACTTTGCAGCATGCCAGGGCGACACCCCGGATATCATGATTGCCCTCGCTCCACGGCTGGGAATGGCCCGGAACTTGCATAATAACTGGCGAACTGAGAAGGCAATGGAGTCGCGGGGAGTGAGTTCATGGCGATGGCACCGGAGGTCGAAACGTCGCGGGTGTTCGTGGTCGTCAACGCGAAATCGGGGAACTCTTCTCCCGAAGAGGTCCGCAAGGCCTGGAAAGCTCACCGGGCAGAGGGAAGCGGGGAGTACCGGATTCACGAGCCGGGCGCGGGAGAAGATATTCTCGCGATCGTCCGGGAGGCGGTCGCGCAGGGATTCGACACCGTGGTGGCAGCCGGAGGCGATGGTACGGTCTCGGCAGTTGCCAACGGCCTGATCGGCAGCGGGGCGCGGCTGGGGATCATCCCGCTCGGCACGGCGAATGTCCTGGCGCGCGAACTCGGAATCCCGATGGCGCTGGACGACGCTTGCGCCCTGTTGAAAGGCCCCAATACGACCACAAGCATCGATGCGATGAAGGTCAAAGGCACTCACTACTTCACGCAGATCGGCATTGGCGTCGACGCGGTCATGATTCGCGACACGACGGCCGAGCACAAGCGCTGGCTGGGCAATGGGGCGTACATCTGGACGGCGGCGACCCGGTTCATCGGGTTTCAGACGCACCGGTTCTCGATCGCGGCCGACGACCGGCGCGCGCGGCCGAGGGCCCTCCAGGTGGTGCTGGCCAACAGCGGCAGCCTGGGCACTTCGGGACTGCGCTGGGGGCCCGACGTTCGGGTCGATGACGGCCAGATCGACGTCTGCATCTTGCGGGCCCAGACCCTGCTGAACTTTCTGAGCGTGGGCTGGAGCGTGATCCGAGGCCGGCACCGGGAAGACCGCAACATCCAGCTCCTGACCGCCCGTCGGGCCGTGGCCATCCACACCGATCGGCCCTTGCCGGTGCAGGGTGACGGCGAGCTGATCGGCGAGACGCCGCTCGAGGTTCAGGTGGTGTCCCGGGCACTGCGCGTCATCGTCCCGATAAACCAGGCGAAGAATTGAGCCTGGAACAGAGGCTGGAGCACCCGGCTCTTGCTCGAGCTCTTGCCCGCCGCTTCGTTCTTGACTCCTCTCCTGGAAGACTCATGAAGATCGTTCACCTTTCGGATATTCACGTCTGGCGTTATACCTGGAACCTGCGTCATTTGTTGGGCCGACGCGCCCTGGGGATGATGGAATTGCTCATGGGTCGCGCCAGGCGGTTTCAGCTTGATCGTCTGGCGGCGGTGGTGGACCGGGTTGCGGGGCTGGAGCCGGACCACACTGTGATCACCGGAGACCTGACGACGACCGCCTTGCCCTCGGAGTTTCGCGAGGCAGCGCGCCTGCTGGCCCCGCTGCTGACCGATCCTGCCCGGGTGTCGATTGTTCCCGGCAACCATGATCGGACGACCGGCCGCTCGTTTCGTTCCCGCCGCTTCGAGGGCACGTTTGGCGCGTTCATGCCAGCTTTGACTTTTCCGTGGCTCCGCCGGCTCGACAGCGACACGGCGATCCTGGGGCTTGACCCGACCCGGACTCGGTTCTCGCCGCGCGGACGGCTGCCCGCGGATCAACTCGCGGCCGCCCAGGCCATGACCTCCAACCCGGACACCCGGTCCAAGATCTTGATCGTGGCCTGCCACTACCCCGTGGCCGCACCCGTCCGCTACCAGCGTGAACTTTTCCACAAGCGGCTGGACAACGATCAGGCCGTTCGCACCTGGCTCGCCGGAATCGGCCCGCACCTCCATTGCTGTGGACATGTGCACGCAGCCTGGGCGTTCCAGCCGCCATCGCTGCCAAACCAGATCTGCCTCAACGCCGGCGCGCCCTTGATGCGCGACCCGACCGGCCTTCGACTTCCCGGATTTCTTGAGATCCAACTCGAAGGCGACGCCGTGACGGTGATTCACCAGGCCTGGACTGGCGCCGAGTGGAAAGCCGTGCCAATGCTCCAGAACGTCTGCCTGGCCACGATCGATGAGACTGTGAGCGCGACGAAACACGAGGCTGGGTGAAGACACCTTCACCGGTCACCGTAATCAGGTTTTTCGCATGCGCCGCGGGCTCGGGACGTAAAACCCCGGCTGTCGACGATGTTCTGATCACACTCTGGAAGGGATGTGCTCTCGGGCCCATTCCGAGTCCCGCGGAGCAAGCGGAGGATCGGGTGAGCCGTTGTAGATGTAGTGCTCATAGCCCGTGCTCTCGTAGACTTGGTGCAACAACTCTTGAAGATCGACCTGGACGTCGCCATCAGGAGCGCGCAAGGGGATAGGGATGAGCGGCAGGCGATCACGGAGCCCGATTGGCCAGAAGTCCGCGTAGGGACGATCCTGGACCCGGCTGACAAGGATGGAATAGTCACAGTCCGGCCGGTTCTTCACCGGCATCGCCGCTCCGCCGCGTAGTAGATCGATCTCCACAAGGTGCGCCCGGCTCCGCAACAGCTCCCTGCGCTTGGTCAGGTACTGCTCACGGTCGTCCCCAGGCCGCTTGTTCGATGGGCTCAAGAATTCGACCACTGTGATTAACTCGCGACCGACGCGATCCCGGATCTCCAGGTAGGGAACCCGTTCGACGTCCTGTTCCGGCGTTTCCACGCGAGCCGGTGCTTCAAGGACGCCAGTAAAGATGCCGGCCTTTTCGCTCTGCCGGATCTCCGGTCGAGCCACCGAGAGATCGCTGCGCCCGATTCGAATCCGGGGCTCGGGCGGTAGGTCATGGATATAAAGATGCTCCTCGAGCTTAATGATGTAGTCTGGGCCAACCTGCGGAACGAGGTGCCGGCGCATGGCGGGCAGGAACTCGAGGTGAAAGTCCTGCCAGAGCTCCGCTTGCTCCAGGTACGGGTTCATTCCAGGGAACGGTGACGGCATCAGTGTTCTCCGGGATACTCCGTCATTGTACTCTCAAGACGCCTCGTCAGTTTATGGATTATGAAACGAGAGAAAGAAAGAGACTCCTCGGCCATCTCCATCGGAGTCGCCGTGCTCTTGAGCGCCGTGCCGAGAAGTCTCGAACTTTCGCGCTTTCCGCAAGTGGCGAACTTCGTGTTTGAATTCGGCAAGCCGCCGGATAGACTTGGGCTTTACACGCAAGTCATCGAGCGCCGGGAAATCGACCTGCCGGTTGCGACGTGGTTCCAAGGGGGAGCAGAACAATGGCCGATGCCGCGACTGCAGTGAGCGCAGGATCGTTTCCAATCGGATCGGGGACCATGGAAGTCGCGGTTCAGGCGGCTCGCCAGGGAGCGGCTGATGCGAGAGCAGCGGCCGCGAGGGCGTGGTCGGCCAGCGGGGCGTTCCTGGCGCGGGCCGTTTACAACACCACGTACACGATCTCCTACGGCCTGGTCTTCCCCGCGGCCTTCGTGGCGCAGGCGATCCCCCGCGATAACGCGGCGGTGCGGGGTCTCATCGAAGGCGCAGAGGCGGCCAGTCGCCGGGTCGATCAGTTGATCGGCCCGTCACCGCCATGATTTGATGAGGGTGGCGCAAATCGACAAGGCGGTTCGGCGAACTCCTTACCGGGTCGAAGTGGATCCACGAAATGCCAGCCCCTTGCAGGAACTCTGGTCTTGTCAATGACGCTTGATTATCTGGGTTCGATCCTCAAGATCATCCTCTTTGACCTGGTGCTTTCGGGCGACAATGCAGTCGTCATCGGCCTGGCTGCCTACCTCCTGCCGGCCCGGCAACGGCGACAGGCGATGCTCTGGGGTTGCGGAATGGCGATCGTGATGCGCGTGGCGCTCACGCTGGTTGTCGCCCACCTGCTCCTCTTTCCCGGCCTTCGGTTCGCCGGTGCTGTACTGCTCGCCTGGATTGCCTGCAAGCTGATCCAGGAGCACGACGACTCGACCGACTCGACCAAGCCACCGCCAACCTCGCTGCTCAAGGCCATCACGCGGATCGCCATGGCCGACCTCATCATGAGCCTCGACAATGTTGTGGCCATCGCGGGAGCCAGCCAGTCCGACCCGGTCCGCATCATCCTCGGCCTTTTTCTGTCGATCTCCATGTTGCTGTTCTTGAGCGCGGTGATCGTGGAAATCATGAACCGCTATCGCTGGATTGCGTATCTCGGCACAGCCGTACTCGCGCTCACCGCTGCCGACTTGATGGTCCAGGACTTCGAGCTTTTTTACAGAACGAGAATGGCCCAGGGGGGCGACGTCGCCTACCCGCGCTGGGCCGCCTGGACCGTCCGGATCAGCATTCTGGTGCTTTGCCTGACGACCAAAGGGTGGTGGCCGGACGGGCGTGCCAAGCCGGCGGAAGACGCCGTGGATGAGTCGGCCCACGCGCTCGAACGGGTGCTCGATCAAGCCCCAGTCGTCTTCAATGCCAGCGCCCCGGAGCCGGTGGCCGCAGCCAATCGCCGGGTACGACCCAAGTTTCGCAGGGATCCATAAATTCTGATCATGAGGAATCCCGGCAACCGGGTTCAAGAAGGTTCCATTGTCCGCGGCGATGGGAATTCATCCATCAAGCCGGGACGGGCGCTCGAAGGGGGATCGACGATGGCGGCGAATCATGCGCGCACGCCGGCAACAGCGTGGAACGACGAACAATCGGAGTTGATCGGCGTGCTTCCGAGGGAAGTGGGAGTGCTACTGCTTGTCGCCGGCGTGGGCGGCATCTTGCTCCCCGGGCCAGTCGGCAGCCCGTTCCTGCTGCTGGGCGCCGTGACGCTCTGGCCGCGGGTGTTCACGAGGCTCGAAATCTGCTTCCAGAAGCAGTTCCCGAGAATGCACCGCACGGGTACCCGGCAGATCAAGCGTTTCCTGGCCGATATCGATCGGCGCTATCCCATGCCTGATTGAGCCGAGACGCAAGGAGAGAGAACGGCCGCGCGGATGAGCCAAAGCGGCCGCGCGGTCGCGCATTGTGTTGCGCACTTACCGAGATCCGCGCGATTCCGGCTTCCTGGGCAGCTTCTCGTCGCGCATCGCGGTGTTGTAGACGAAAGAAGCCAGGATGACCGCGGCCTGCTTCATGTCGTCGGCCTGGATTTGATCGTAGACATCCTGGTTGGAGTGGTGGGTCCTCGTGCGGTAGTGGATCTCATCCTGGATGAACTGGAATCCCGGCAGTCCGACGCCGTCAAACGACAGATGGTCGGTGCCGCCGGTATTGGAGAGGGTCAAGGTCGAGGCGCCCATCTCGCGGAACGGCTGGAGCCACTTGCGGAAAATCGGCCGGACGGCCTCGTTGCCCTGCATATAGACTCCACGAATCTTGCCGGTCCCGTTATCGAGGTTGAAATAGGCCGAGAACTTGGCGTACTCGGGCTTGGGATCCGGGAAGGCCGGTCTTCCGTTGCTCGATTCCTTTTTCTCCGAGGATGCTTCGGGGGTGCCCATCATCGCGGCCATGGGATCATAGGCCTTACCGAAATGCTGCGCCACGTAGGCGCGTGAGCCAAGGAGACCTTGCTCCTCGCCGCTCCAAAGACCGATGCGGATCGTCCGCCGCGGCTTGAGGTCCAGCGCCTTGAGGATGCGGACCGCTTCCATCGTCACGGAGACCCCGGCCGCATTGTCGGTGGCGCCCGTCCCGCTGTGCCAGGAGTCGAGGTGGCCACCCAGCATGACAACCTCGTCCTCCAGATCCGAGCCGGGAATTTCGGCGATGGTGTTGTAGGCCATGAGGTCGTCATCATGGAATTGCGCCGCGATGTCGACGACCATCTTGAGCTTCTCGCCCTGTTCGATCATGCGTACCAGGCGGTTGTAGTGCTCCTTGGCGACGACGATCTGGGGTGGGATCTTGGGCGCATCCTTATCCCAGGCCGAAACCCCCCTGGCCATCGGTGCCTGGCCCGGCATGGGAAAGGCAGCTCCCGGAACGCTGGCGCCGGCGACGAAGAGCGTGCCGCCACTGCCTTTGGTACTGCAGTCCACCAGGAGCGCGGCTCCCTCATCGGCCAGGAACTTGGACTTCTTGCGAGCCAGTTCCATCTGTGCCCGCATCTCGGGGCCGAACCGATTCCGCCGCGAGGACGGCTGCGCACCGGCCGGGCCGCTGCCAGCCGGCGCCGGGGCGCCCGGAGCATTCGCACCCGGTGAGTTAGCGCCTGGACCCCCGCCAGGAGCGCGGTCCCGTGGACCGCCCCGATTGGGGTTCTGGCGCGGATTCCGGTTGCCGGGTTGCCCCCCCATGCCGAAGCGGGACGGCGACGGCTCGCCAGCGTCTGCCAGGTCGAGCAGCTCTTTATCGGTTCTGCGGTTGGCCAGCGGCTCGAAGCCGGCGGAAACCTCGCGCGGCGGTCCGGTGAGCACGATGGCTCCCCTGACCTTCCCCTTGAACTTTGCAAAATCGGCCTCGGACTTGGCGTCAAAGTAGACGACTGGCGCCGCGAGCGCGCCATCGGTGGAGGGTGACCACGCCTTGGGAAACGCGATCAGCGGAATGCACTGCGGCTCGATGACCTGGGCCGAGAACCGCTTGAGCGTCCAGCCCTTGCCGAACGGTCCCCAGGCCTCAAGGTGGGCGTTGGCCAGACCCCACTTGGTCAGGGTCTGACAGGTCCACTCACTGGCCCGCTCGAGGTTGGGTGATCCCGTCAGCCGCGGGCCGATCACGTCCGTCAGGTAGGAAAGCGTCGCCATGAGCTGCGACCGGTTCAGTCCCTCGTCCTTGATCCGATCGATCGGGTCGGTGAGAGCCTTGGCAGGCTCTGCCTCCGCCTCGGCCTTGGCGGCCTCCTTGGTCGCGGGTTTTGTCGCCTCATTCGATGCGGGCTTGCTGGGTGGCGGTTCCTGGGCGCGGAGCGCGAGGGGGAGCAGGGAACCGGAAAGAGCGATCAACAACAACTTCTTGAAGCGAATTGGCATGAATGCGTGACTCCAGAGTTGGATGGAGATGCGAGCTTCGCGGAGCGAGAATCTCGACGACGAGGGGTACAAGGCCGGCAGAGGCGGGCCATGACGTTGAGTCGATCCGACCATCATACGTGCCGGGCGTCAAGGAATCTTCAATCTGTCTGTCTGAGCAACAGGCCGGAATCGTCGCAAGCCTTGTCATCGCGCGATTTGCCGGATCGTGCTCCGGGTACAGTGACTTTCCAACGCGAGCGTCTTCAATAGCCAGGAACACAGGGAAGGAGCGACAAAATGGGACCTTCGGGCCGCGGAACGCCGAGCTCTTCGAAGTTTCCTTGGCGAGCCAAACCCGCACTAGCCAGAGGTCCTGCATTGTGGTAAGAGAACGCCAGTCCTGACCAGGGGACCGTATCGGCACGTCAATGAGAACGAGCGACGGACCATCCCGGCATCAAGTCTCCGGGAAGATCCTTCGTCCTCGGTCTGATCGGGATCGCCGGGCCTGCCCGGAGCTCCAAGGCTTTGTCCTTCAACATGTTCGGGATTGCGAAGCTGGCACTTAGAGTGATGAGCCGCGGCTCGTCAAAAGCCTCGCTTTGCCGAAGATTTTCCTGTTCTCCCCCCCAAGGAGATCCGCGCGATGGACCGCCGCCGTTTTGTTCCCGCGCCCGAAGGACTGGAAGTCCGCATCATGCTAGCAACCACCGGCAGCGGCTTCAGCCTCCTGGGATCTAGCAACACGACCCAGACCCTGCCCATCACCTTCCCGCAGAAAGAGCTGCGGATCCAGAAGATGCCAACCAATCTCCGTGCGTTGCAGCCTGACCGGTACTTGCCGCCCGAGACGATCAACCAGATCCAGCTTGGTCTGAACCAGATCATGAACCAGATCCAACCTACTCCGCCCAACGCCAGGGTGCTGACCAACTACAACCTGGCGATGCGCAATATCGTCCACAATACCTCGCTCAGTGCCGGCAGTGTCCAGATGCTCAACCATATGTTCAGTTCGGTGTTGATCTCAACCGATACACCGAACCCCGGCCTGACGAACGTGGTGTCGGGTGTGAATCAGCTTGTGAGCCAGGTCGATACGGCCAGCATCATGCCGACGTTCCTGGCCACGAACGATAACGCCTATATCCTGCAGCTCGCGCTGGTGATTGGCCAGCAGTTGCCCGCGCCTCGAGCACCCACGATCACCAAGGGCACAGGCCATCAGGTGAATAAACGTGTCGCGATCACGCCCCTTTACGCTCCGGTGTATACCGGCAGCTACGAATACGGCACGACCATCCAGATGGTGAACGTCGCCACCGGAGCCGTCATCGGCACGGCCATCGTGGGGAAGAACGGCGAGTACGCGCTGCACATCACGACGCCGCTGGCCGTCGGCAAGTACCATCTGGCGGTCCGAGGCGTCGATGAAGTCGGCCACGTCGGCCACGCCAGCCGCGTCTTCGGCCTTCAGGTCTTCCCGCCCAAGAAACATCGCGCGTGATCTCGGTCCGGCAGGGTTCGCGGGTCGTGCTTTCAGTCTTTGCCGGTGGGTCGACTGCAGATCACAAACGTGGCGCATTTTGAGAGGTCTTTGAGCCGGGTGGCCCCGACATAGGCGCAGGCGCTTCGGATCCCCCCCGTGATTTCCTGGATCGTCTCCTTGACCGGGCCCTTGCATTGAACCTCGATTTCCCTGCCCTCGCAGGCTCGATAATCTCTGCGACCTCCGGAGTACTTGTCCAGCGCCTTTCGACTGGACATCCCGTAGAACGACAGTGCGACCCGCTTGCCCTCCTTCTCGACCCATCCCCCCTCGCACTCGTCAACCCCGGCGAGCATGCCTCCGAGCATCACGAAGTCGGCACCGGCGGCGAACGCCTTGACCACGTCGCCGGGCGAACGGCAGCCGCCATCGGCACAGACGTGACCCCGCAAGCCGTGAGCCGCATCGGCGCACTCGATGATCGCTGAAAGCTGGGGGTACCCGACGCCCGTCATCAAGCGGGTCGTGCAGACGCTGCCGGGACCAATTCCGATCTTCACGATGTCGGCAGCTCCAGAAATCAAGAGCTCCTGGACCATGTCGGGCGTGGCGACATTGCCCGCCATGATGGTCAGTTGCGGGAACGTCTCCCTGATTCGCTTGACACGCTCCACGAAGTACCTGGTGTAACCGTTTGCCGCATCGACGCATACGAAGCGGAGATCCACCTTCGTCTTGACCGTCCTCAGCTTTTCGAACTCTTCATCCTTGATTCCCAGGGTGAAGAACGTGCTGACTCGATGCACGGCGTTCTTGAAGAAATCGACCAGCTCTCTCTCGGGATAGTGTTTGTGCAAGCAGGTCATCAGCTCGGGACCGAGTGCCTCTGCCATGGCCATCGTTCCGACGGTGTCCATGTTGGACGCGACAATGGGGATTCCCTTCCAGGTCGCTCCACTGTTGAGAAACCTGTACTCGCGTTGCAGGACGATGCTCGCCCGGCTGGGCGCTTCGGATCGCTTGGGACGGATCAGCACGTCGTCGAAGTCGAGCTTGGGATCGTTGTCGATTCGCATGGTTGGCGATCTCCGGGACGGCTGATGGATTCAAGATGGCCCCGGCGTCTATTCTAGCAGTTGAAGTGCCAGCCTTGATCGACCCCGTGCCAGCGATTCGAGAATGTTGCGGTGCGCTGCCGCAGCTTTCGTAGGTTGGAGCCAAGGCTGGTTTCAGCCACTTCTGCCGGAAAAGGGAATGATGATGAAGAAACTCGAGCTCACGACCTCCCAGGAGCAATGCCTCCGAAACCAGGTGATCTCCCCGGACCAGCCCGGTACGGTGTTACACGACTTTCACACGCTCCTTGATTACGTGGGGCGTGAAGGGGTCACGGCGCAGGGGAAATACAACCTGCTCCCCATCAAGTTGATCGGCGAGCTGGACCGGCGCTTGAGCCGCCCCCTTCGCCTTGATCTGAAGCGACCGCTAATCCGTTCGCACCCCTACTTGCAGGGGCTGAACCTGCTCCTCCGAGCTTCCGGCCTTACCCGCATCGGGGGGACGGGCGCCAGGGCCCGCCTGGTCGTGGATCCGGAGATGATGGTGCAGTGGGAGCAGCTCAACCCGACGGAGCAGTACTTCAACCTGCTGGAGGCCTGGCTTCGTTTCGGCCGCTCGGAGATGGTCGGCGAATGGAGTGGTGTCTGGGATGGGTTTCTGCCCAAGTGTTGGCAGGCCTGGCAGGCCCTCCCGGAGAAAGGCCATCGGTTCGACCTCGAGAAGCCCCAGGAAATCTATGTTTCCGGCGTCGGCCGGGAGTTCTTTCTGCTGGCCCTGATGGACCTGTTCGGGCTCGTGGAGGTCGAACGCCCGACCCGGCCGATCACTCCGTGGGGCCCGGCCGCCGTCAGGCACGTGCCCTTCGGCGACGCCATTTTCGCAGTCATGACCACCCGGCTGGACCCGATCCGGGGAGAAGTCATCCCGGAGTCGGAACACGATGACCAAGAGGACGAGGACGGGGAGCTCGAGGACCAGGAAGAGGGGGCATTGGAGCAGCCCAGGTTCGGGGCCTGGCAGCCGATCTTCCAGCCTTATTTCCCTTTGTGGCAGGAGAACTTGAGGCTTCCGGAGCAGGAGCCCCATAAGGGCACATTCGTCTTCCGCGTGTCACTGGGCAAGGTCTGGCGACTGATCGCCATGCCGGCAGATCATACGTTGGACGACCTGGTCGAGGTGATCCTCCGCTCGGTGGAGTTCGACAATGACCACCTCCACGAGTTCAGCTATCGCAACCGCCTGGGTGCGAGGGTCTCGGTTCATCACCCCGCGATGGACGAACCCCCCTACACCGACGAGGTCTCGATCGGAACGCTCCCCCTCGAGCCGGGACAAACGATGGACCTGACATACGACTTCGGCGACAATTGGCGCTTCACCGTCAAACTCGACCGGATCGATCCCCCCGACCCCAAGCTCAAAGCCCCCCGCATCCTGGAGAGCCACGGCAA
>Ga0181536_10007260_pt1 | contig 10923 bp, 9 predicted proteins | sample PEATcosm2014_Bin_41_FD_121105 | JGI IMG/M metagenome (GOLD analysis project Ga0181536, IMG submission 121105) | Peatland microbial communities from MTU Mesocosm Facility, Houghton, MI, USA - PEATcosm2014_Bin17_60_metaG | ecosystem: Environmental > Terrestrial > Soil > Wetlands > Peat | place...
CACACCGGGCTTGAAGATTGAATTCCAGGACGTCAATCCCAGGACCAAAGAGGTCACTATTATGACCGATGATGGTGCGGTTCGTGGCGACGCACCGACACAAAGATCACATCAGCGGTTTTTCGACCGAGGGCAAAGAGAGTCCCGGAAAAATCATTGCGTCGTGTCGCCCGGAGATGGTGATCCAACCTTGGACGGAAGCGCCCGGAGCAAAGACGGATGCGCAAGCAGCCCCGGAGGATGGCACCAAGCATTTTCTGAGCACTCTTCAGGCAATGAATATGCTTGCAGAAAAGGCCTATCAAGAGTCAGGCCACTTTTGGCGCTTTGGCCTTCCGTCGCTTGGAGAATTATCGTTTGCTGGTCAGAACAATCTGCCGAATCTTTCCGCAGTAAAGAATCTCATGAATATGGGTAAGGCGCGTCACTACGTGCACACGGGATATGCACTCGATTGGTCAACCTTGTTGCCCGGAGTAAGAGTGTGGGTTCTCGGTCCACCCACGCTCAAGCAATCGCAGAAGATCAAGACCGAAGCGCGCGAAAATCCGTCAGAGTTTTGGCTGACCCAGGCGAATTTCTGGAAAGTAGCTGCGGGAAGATCGACAGACACCCGATCAAAACCTCTGTTCGAGTTGGCGAGTGAGAATAAAACGTATCCGCTGGCGACTCGTTGGTTCGCGAAAAGGGCGGCTGCCGTGCGAAGCGATCAACTCCTTGGACTCGTGCGGATTCTTGATAAAGCCATGAACAATACGAGTGTTATTCTCTTGCTCGAAGTTGGGGGTAAGCGAATCCTCCTGCCAGGGGACGCGCAAATTGAGAACTGGTCCTTCGCGCTCGGTCAGAAGAAATACACAGCTCTCTTGCAATCGACCGATCTGTACAAAGTCGGACACCATGGAAGCAGAAATGCTACGCCAAAGTCCCTCTGGAGTCTTTTCACGAAGCGCGGTCCGAAGGGAGCATCGGGCCGCCTGAGGTCGATGGTGTCCACAATGTCAGGAAAGTACGGGTCGAGTCCGGAAACACAGGTTCCCCGAAAGACATTGGTCCGGGAACTCAAAGCGCGCAGCGATTTCTTTTCGACAGAGGAGTTGGGTTCGACCCTCTATAAGGAAGAAACGGTTTAAATCTCTGCTGGCAACTTGCATAAGTTATTTGAGCACTTCGATTGGGAGTTGAATCGTCTTTGTCTTCCCCTGGTCGTCCTTAACGGTAGTCGCAGTCAGCTCTTTGTGGCCCGGCGTTTTCGTGACGTCGGTCGTCACAAGAACATCGAGCGTATCGGGCTATTATTGGATTGTGAGTGAAAGCGTATTCGGAACAGGCTCGGAAGCAATCGTGCATACTGCGTCTACCCGTGCAGCCCCTTGGGAGTAAGGACTATTCGGACGCGGAATGCGTTTGAACCAACGCTTGTGGTGCGAAGATGGATGAGGAAGTCTTGATCTACGAGCTTCGGCGGCTTGCCGATTCCAAAAGGCAGCCGAGCCAAAAAGGGCTACTGGAAGAACTTCATGCGGCGCTTCTTAGTCTCAGCCCGCCCCGCCTTCACCCTTACGCCCTGACGCGACAAGACTACGCTATTCTCAAGTTTCGTGCGGCGTATGGTGCAGTGTGTCAGGGAAGTCAGGGTACGATGGCAAGCAAGTATTGTTACAGACTCTCGACTTGGCCCAAGATTTTGGGCGATACGCCGAACAGGGACTGGAGACTAATTCCGAAGGACCTTAGTGAACGTGAAGCGTTCGACTATCTCGTTCACCAACATGCGGGCATACATTGGCTCCCAGTGAGACAGTTCATTGGCGGCACGTACTCAGGTCTACGCGGATTTACCTGGTGGACAACGGCGGTGATGCCCAGCCACAATACAATATGCACCGCGCACGAACTTGGACTGCTAAACCGTTACATTGGGACAGAAGCCATCATCCTACGCTGCCCGGTTGAGCATGTTCGATCCAAGATGCTGGTTCACGTACCGTCCGTTGTGGACGCATATTTCTTCAACATCTTCCACGCAATGCGCGATGAGGAGAATCCCACGGTTGGCCGAGCCATATCGGTCGAGGTTCCTACAGTTCTCGGATTGGGACAAGAGGAGTTCGTCGTGCGTCCGATCGAAATCGATGAGGCACAAATCGAGCTTTGGCCACTGACGCTAAACGATCCAGCAGATCACAAGGTGTACTTCGATGATGTTCAGGAAGGCTTAATTCGCTACTATAAGACTCTCGCCGGGTGAAGGCACAATGTACGATGAGTTGCGCACAGCACGTTTCCAGCGATGGTTACGTCATAAACCTTCGACAAGGAGGTGGAGGCTTGAAATCGAGAGCCTCTTGGCTGGAGAGCGTGAAGCGATTCTGCTGGAAGTCGGCAGTTCCCGGCAATATGTGTCAAGGCTGTTGGCTGATTCCGCTGACCTGGGTACGGCAAGAGTTGCTTTCGAAGGTGCTCTGCAAGAAGTAATCGAGTCATGGCGACCCGAAGCCAATGACCCCCACTACAATAGCCTCTTGCTTGATCTGATCGTAGGATTTACTCCTTCGAGGGCATTCGAGAAAATACTGGCAGCTTTGGCCAAGTGGAGCTCTCTCAGCCCAGCCCCCTCCACAAATGACGAAGAGAGTGCTGCAATGGATGTACTCTCACTCGTTGCGCTGGAAGCATACTATCCGGCACCGCCGTCAGGCGCAGTGAATGATCCAGGGTTTCGCCTTTACGAAGATTTACTGTGGAGGTTGGCAGCGCAATCGGATCACGTGCCACATGCATTTAGAAGACTTATAGAGCTAAGACTCGTGGATAGCTCCGACGCGCGCGTTAAGGCAATGGTGACGATTCCTGGGGTGATCGAAGAGTTCCTTCGGTATGCGCTGGGCCCTCATCGCGGACTCCTACAGAATCAAATCGGCTACATCTTCGCTCATTGCCTGACAAGCCGGGACGATCGGGATGCTCAGCATCCCTATCCGCTGTACGATCGATTTGAGCAAATGACTAATCGGTTGCGAGCCCGGATCCAGGAAAAGCCTGGTAGGTTTCCACCCAGCATAGTCTTGAGCGATGGTGAGGAATTCGACCTGCTGATGCCGGACGTTCGAGCAGATTACAACCAGGCGACATCGTATGAGAACAGACGTTCGGCCATGCCCGAACTAATGGCGATGGTGGAAGGCATATGGAACGAGAATACATAGCCTCTTTCCTTGCCAACCTGGACTTGGCATTGCATGACCAGGTCTTAGAGACCGAAGGGCAGATGCCTGAGTTCTATTGGGACACTTCGGATGTGCGAAACGCCTTGCTTGGACAGGCAGCATACTATGACTACGACGAAACGGGCAAAGGTCAGCGTGTAGAACGGTTCAACAGGGGCCGATTTCAAAATGATAGGGCTCTCGTGCATTGCCTTGAAGGGGCCGGGTGGTTCGGGCCCCTTAGGATGCTCCAACCTCATCAAGCCGAACTCTACAAGTTGGTCAGTCGCGAGTTTGAAATCGGATCGGTAGGACCGCCAGAGGGCGGCGCAACTCAATTCGTTAAGGATGTGCAACTCGAAGGCCTACAGCAGATAGAATTTGCCAAACTCGCCGACCTCCCCCCCGAAGGTATAGCAGCCGTCGTCCGCAAGCAGGCGGGCTCAGCGCCCACTTTATTCAAGGTGGTGCAGTGCGTGAGGCCGTACGGTTGGAAGGCACGGCTCGCTCGCTGGGCACGAAGCAAACTCATCGAGGTGGATGGCGAACCGTATGACTACCGCTCACTGCTTTCCACCAAGACCTTTGAGCTTCTCTTGGCTGAATTTGACAAGGAACGACCAAAGTTTGGTGCCAACAATTTCGCTGATGCGGTCGCCCTGTGCCAACTCGCCCAAAGAACACGAGACTACGAGGCTGGAAAAGCTCGCATACCTCGATTTTTTTCGAGGAGATTGGACATAAAGATCCTTGATCGAACACAACTGGTGGAGCAGTTCACCTACACTCACGGCGAACGTCGCTACTCCGTGTTCCGCGATACCGAGTACTACAAGCTGCGGGCTACGCTGAATCCCCCAAACTACGGCCGCCCTACCGAAGCGGATACCAAGTCGCTTCCTTCACTAAGAGAGACCCGTGAGCGGCTCGCTGAGATTCGCAAGGCGCAAGAGCCACTCACAGAAGAGCTATTAGACACTGTCACACTGGCCGGGCGTCCGCTGACTGATGTTTTGAGAGGTCTTAGAGAATATCTGTTTCTCGAACAGGTATGGTTGCCATTCGCCGCCCATACGGAAGTGATGGATGCGATCAAGGAATATATTGAGCCTGCACGGGAACTTGAGCGATCTCCCGAAGCCCGTGAAGAGATTGAAGCACAGGTTGGCAAGACAATGGTCGAATTGAGTGACAAGTCCAGTCAATATCAGCGGCTAAGTCACTTCTGGACGGAACTTGGGAGATCGGTCAGCCGGGTTATCCCGGACAACGTGAGGGACTTGAACCTATTCAAAACGAGCGGCTTGCTGAGATTCGGCTTCCCAGTCGATAGTCAACAGGCAATGGCGGACACCTTAGGACGACTCGTGGACCCCCAGGGAAGTTCTCGCAACCGTGTCCTAGTAGAGTTCTTTCGACGCTGCCAAGCACCAACAGACGGCACGGTTAATCTGGCGCTTGCGGCGGGGGTTCTGTGGGCTCTTCGCATGGATGCCCAGATCGCTGATCTTCTGTCTAACGTAGATGCACTTAGGCACTATTCTCTCAAGGCGGTAGCTGCTGCCGCTTGCTTTCGACGGAGAACGGACTTGTTGAAAGGGTGGGAGCTCACCCAACAACTGGAAGGTGAGTATCTTCAAGCATCTGCGACCCGAGAGAAATTCGATTTGGCAGTTGCGCTTGGGTATCTCTATTTCCACTACTGGCAATGCATGACGAGCGGTCGGGTACATTTAGGAGAGCGAGACCGCCGCGCACTGTTAGAACAAGCGGTGCAATACGCACGCAAGGCCGCAGACATGAAATCAGGCGACTTGGAGAAGAGGGTATACGCGGTCAATCAATGTCTTTACTATGCGCTCCATGGATCCGATGTGTCTGCCGCTGCCGAGGTTAACGCTTCTGCAGAGGAGCTTCTCACTTTTGACGGGAATCAAGAAGTTTGGCAATATCGATACGATGATACGCTTGCGTATTATTTTGAACGACGTGCGACGCAAACAGAGGCTGGGCAAAAACAGCGCTGGCTGGAGTTAGCGATGAGGCGCATGGACAAAGCCTGGGAGGGTGCGAATGGTGACGAGGAAGTCGCAGTTCACAGGGAGAAGCTGATGGTCAGGTCAGCGACGTGACTGGCATCCCAATCGCATCATCGCATCCTTCGCCCAATAACCAGCATCGACGCCAGGCGACGTAAGGGGTGTCCACACCCGGGCTAGATCATGAGGCGAGTAGATTCTCCGGGTCAATGCCCGCTTGAATGAGGTCGTCGAACTTGTCAGCGGCCTTCGTCCTTCGAATGTAATCGCGAACCATTGCGAGATACGGCGGGTCCATTGCCGCGCGCTTGGCCAGATGCGCCTTAAGCTTGCGGATCTGCTCACGCTTCCTCGGTGGCAACGTTCTCCGTATGCGAGCGGATGCAACCGATCTCATCTTCCAGCGGAAACTGTGCCTGTTTGCCCAACCGGACCTTTTTCGTCTGGCCCGGGACCTCGGGACCTCGCGGTTCCGCGCACGGTTGCAGTCGGGACATGATACCAGCAGGTTCGTCCATTCGCCGGCGAGCCAGAAGTAGCCTGGCAAGAGCGGAGGACTATCCTTGTTTTCGATCGCCGATTTCGGGCGGAAATGCTCGATGTCCTTGGGCGTAACATGCGCGAAACGGCTTTCGCAATAAGCGCATTTCGCTCCGAACACAGCTTCGAGCGCCTTGATGACCGCGGGGTCCCTATACACCTTGAAGGTACAGGTCTTCTTCGAAACCTTGGTGTCATTCTGGTCATTCTTGAAGTTTGCCGGGTCAGTGAAGAACGCTATGGCCTGCGCGAGTTCGTCTTGGGCGCGAGTGATCTTGTTTCCCCCCCGCAATTCGGCAATTTCACGGTCTGCTTTGGTCTGCTTCGTAAACGCGTCGATCGCCGGCGGGTTCGGATCTCGATGTATGCGGATCACGCTCGACCTCCGGCACCTACACCACTACACCAGCCCCGACAACGTCTATAGCGCCGCTCAGGATCAACTCGGCATAGAGTCCGCGGACATTCGTGGCCTGCCACTTTTGGCGTCCCACTGGCCCTTTGAATCGCCAGAGCTCGATGGGTAGCGTGTCGTCCAATGGAAGGAGTCCCAGTATGGGATCCTCGAACACAATTTCGTGGCACGGCGCGCGCCCGCCTGACCTAATTACCAGCCTGACTGTCAAGTTGGAAACCTCTATCCCGCAAATCCGGACTGCGAACTTTGGCATGTGTAGCGTCTTCGGCGGATTCATGGCGCTCCAATAGATGCGCCCTGTGGTTAGGACTACGACTCTAGGAGTCTGGAGATCGATCGGAAGCCCTGAACTGAGCCGATCGGCTGGCCAGGCCGCAGTTGTTTAAGGCGAGCGGGTAACTTGTGATTTCCGCCCGCTCAAAACCCTTCCGTAACAGCTGGGAATTCAAGGCTTGCAGCGTTGCTGAGGGCGTTCCCGATCTGCAAGCATAACGCCCGATACAGGTCTCTTCTTTTCTCCGCCAATTTTTCGCGGTTCAGGCCCAATAGTTGAATGCATTGTTTTCCACGCTCGGTCTTCGGGACAAAAATCCCGGTTTGCAGGTTGATATCAACATGCTTCTCGGGGTCTTCGTGTGGATGGATCAAAACGGGCTTTTCTTTCCTTTCTTCTCCCGGCTTGGTTGCTCTGAATCCCTTCACTGGGAACCGCGTCCCTTTTCCTCCGAGCTTTCGCTTGTAAACGTTGCAGAAGCTACAAGCAGGCATCAGATTCTTGAAATCATAGGCCAGCCAATAATATCCGGGGTGTTTTCGCCGATATTTTCCTTTGCCTATGTACACTTCTTTGTTGTTCTCATCCCGCACACCACCCTTAGGACGAAAATGTTCCACATCCCCTTTGTACTGAACTCCAAGCGTAGCTTCGCAAAAATAGCACTTCCCGAAATAGCCTGCGAATAGCATGTCGCTCGTTGCCTTGTAGAGTTTTTCGTCAATTTCTCCAGCACCTCGGGACGAAATAAGAACAGCTTGCGCAGCACGGCATTTCTTCTTCCAGTCGGTCCATTCCTTGCTCTCAGGTTCTTGGAATCTGACGCGAATCAATGGACCCTTTCTTAGCTGAAAGATCGGTGTTTGTCGCTACCCAAGGCCAGCACTTGCCTGCGAATTTCAGCAACTGCATCCTTCGGAAGAGGCTTGTTCCGCATCTTCTCGAGGGTCGCTGTTACGACTCCCTCTATTTCGCGCTGCATCGGTGTTAGCGCCGCACTGAACTGGGCTGCAATGTGTTCCTGCAACCTTCCGAGTTCGTCCTCTTCAGCCTGGCTCCGCCTCGGCTTTGCCAGCAGCGTCGAGAAGCGAGCGATGGCAATCGGAGAAGCTGCATTACGCGTGGACGGTAGGTCAAAGAGTTCGCTGGTAAGTATCTGATCAGCAGGCAGATCATGCACCGAGGGCATGTGAGTTTCAGCAACCACCGTCCCTTGCTCGTTTCTTCGCAGCACATCTATCTCTCCATCATCCAAACCCTTCAGGCATAACGGATCATGCGTGGTAGCGATAAAAAAGAGATGAGGAAATGCCTTTCTGAGCCCGTCAACAATGGTCAGTCGCCATTGAGGGTGCAAATGAGCCTCGACTTCATCTAGCAGCACAATGCCCTCGGCCTCCTGAATACTGGTCCATTGGCCTGAGGTGCCGATGGCAATATCGACGATGAGAGCGAGCGTGGCCTCGTAGCCAGCGCTTAACTCACTCAGCCGGTGTTCTCCGTGTTTGGTAGACAATGTAATTTTCCCGTGGTCTTCCGTCAGGATGGCCTCGTCTGGAACCAGTTTGCTGAAAGCGTCGCGGACTTCCTCAAAAGCCTCGCTCACGGCGTGCTTCTGCCGTAACAACCACGCATTCGCGTCGCTCAGGGGAACTGTGGGGTCAAAGAGATTGGTAACGCGGATATACCGGTCCCGCGAAGCTTTCCGACCGAGCTGCCGCGGCAATAGTCGCGTTGCACCGTAGCCCCGCAAAGGGATTTTAGGTTCCGGCGGATCGACAAGAAAGCGCGGAGAGTTTGAATTAAAGGACAGCTTAATATCACCGACTCCGGTGACGCTCACTCTCACACAACCGCGCCTGACTCCGCTCGCCCTGCGCACGCACTGGCGCGCATCCAGGCCAAGTTGGTTGGCCCTCTTCTGGCCCATGAGCGCCAAGGCTAGCCCCTGCAGTATTGATGTCTTGCCCAGCCCGTTTTCCCCAATTAGCATCAGCCATGTTTCGTAGTTGCGGGTCACTTGCGGCATGCTCAGCTCGAGCGACTCGAAAACCCGGAAGTTATCGAACTCAATCTGCTCAATGCGCTTGGCGCTCCGCTTATACAAGTTCTTCTGTTCCCGGTTCGGCGACTCGACCGAATATCTACGCTGTGCGTCCATGAGCTGGGCCGCGTTCTTGTCCGCTTCGCGTATCTCATGGGCAGAAACCTTGCGGGTATTTTTTTGTATCTCTCGTAAAACGGGAGTCCAAACCGCCTCAGAAAGTGTGTAGCCGGCGTTCTCAGACATGGCCCGCAACGCTTGGCGGACAGCGCCAGCGTATTCTCTCTTTTCGTCGATGAACCCAGAGAGTTCTTCGTGGAACTCCTCGGCCCGCCTCGGTGTTACATTGAAGAAATAGCGCTTGGCAAAGAGTAAAGCATTCTCAATCGCCCGCCGGCGGGCATCCACCAACCCAGAACGATTGAGATGCAGAACGTCAATACTTGCTTCGCCCCGTGGGGTAAGGCCGACGACCTCGCCACGTTCTTTGAACGCCAAATGCTCCTCTGGGAGATCAAGGCATGGGTCGAGCAGTAGCGGCTGCTCCGCAAGCAGATCCCTGCCCCTGACACCAGGCTTGGCGACCTTCCCCATTATCGGAAAACGGTTTGCTTTTGCAACGTTGCATACCTCGCAACTGAGCAGCATGTTCTCCCATTCATAGGCCAGCCACCAATAAATGCTCTTCGGCCGAAAAGCCTCCACAACTCCGAAGGCTACGGTTTGTAGGTGCGATTCACAATAAGCACACTTGTCGTGAAATAGCTCTTCTAGAGGCTTCTTGAAAGACAGGAGGACTCTTTGATCAATCTTGACGGTGCCCACGTTTGCACCGCTAAGGTGGGAAACAAGTTCGCGACTCGCCTTCTCAGCTCGCTTCAAGATGTCAATGGGAACGAGGTTCGACTTTCGCGGCACGTGGATCACGAGGGCTCCCAAACATTTTGACAGTTATCGGCGCAATACACGCGTAATGGTAATAGTAATGATTTCAATTTGCACCTCATTAGGTAAAAATTGTGGCCGTCCGATGCCTTCGGGGATCGGGACGTCGCCGATTGTGCCAGATCACGGCCTTTGTGAGGTTATGGCCGGGACGGACTGAAAGCGATGCGGGCCAGAGGTCGGCTTCGGGGAAGTTTACCAGTACAGATTGAGGAGATTTGCCGAAAACGAGAAGCCATGAACACCGCGTAGCACTTCCGACGTCTGTGCTCACTCCGCAAGGCTTTCTCGACCGTCAACCGGACGCTTTACGCCTCCCTCGCGTGGCTCGATCGTGGGCTTTCGGTTTGAGATTTTCCGCGCTGCGAAGTCGGAGGCGCACAGTCCCATAACCAAGCTGCAGCTTCTTGGCGATCTCCCGAAGGCTGGCTCCCTCCTCCTTGAGTCGGACGATTTCGTCCCGGTCTACGATCCGGCGCGGACGGCCGAGCTGCTTTCCAGAAGCGCGGGCATTGCGGATACCAGCACTCACCCGCTCACGGATCAGGTCTCGTTCCAGTTGGGCGACCGCCGAGACTATCGTGAAAAGCGCTTGCCCCAACGGACTGCTCGTATCGATATTTTCTTGGTAGCTGATAAACTGAATGCCCAACGAGCGGAACTCCTCCAGCGCCAGCAGCAAGTGCTTGGTGCTTCTTGCAAAGCGGTCGAAGCGCCAGACGATGATGGCGTCGAACTTCCGCTTACGTGCATCGGCCATCAGGCTATTCAGTTCTGGCCGCGAGTCTTTGGCGCCGGATTCGCCCACATCGACATATTCGCAGAAGACTTTGAATTTCCGCGCAGAGCAGTAAGCTCGCAAATCGCGCAGTTGGAGATCGCAGCTCTGGTCTTTAGTGCTCACGCGGGCGTAAATCGCAACTCGCATAGTCTCGATCTACTGAGCAGAGGAAGCGGCGGACAAGCTGGGAGTCTCACAATCCGACGTTTTTGAAGCAAGAGGAGGCCAGCGCTAACGTGCTGATTTTACCGGGGCCAATACACTGATTCTGGCCTCCGTTTTTGAAACAGGCGCGGTCGGGCCTCCACTTGTCACAACGGGGGGACAAGGGGTGGCGAAACGAGCCGCGCTCTTTAGCAAGCCCACTCAAAGCCCTCTACCCTAAACGTTGGGAATTCGAGGCTTCCAGATCGTGAATTCGAGTGGGTATTAGCTAGCCGCTGGACCATTCGCGAACGACTTCATTCCTAATTCCTTGGCAGAAGGGCGTTTCTCAGTACTCTTCCCCTGGAAGAGGCCGCGCGCGGCTTGGAACAGTACGCATCCAACCATGACGGGCGGAAAGATTCTGCTTCTGCCTCTAAGGGCGAGAGAGGGAATCGGTGCATGACAATCGGCCACCGCACCAGTTCATGGCCCTCATTTTGTTCAGGTCTGGCACACTACTGGTGCA
>Ga0181536_10007261_pt1 | contig 10920 bp, 12 predicted proteins | sample PEATcosm2014_Bin_41_FD_121105 | JGI IMG/M metagenome (GOLD analysis project Ga0181536, IMG submission 121105) | Peatland microbial communities from MTU Mesocosm Facility, Houghton, MI, USA - PEATcosm2014_Bin17_60_metaG | ecosystem: Environmental > Terrestrial > Soil > Wetlands > Peat | place...
CACCTTCAAAGATACCCTGATGAAGATGCTCGGCGACGTCAACGACAAGATCAACGCCTCGGACGACAACACGCGCGACCTGGCCACCGGGGCCACCGGTGACATTCAGAAGGTCGTGACCTCGGTCGAAGAGGCCAACCTCTCGATGCAGTACATGATGTCCATCCGGACCAAGCTGCTCGACGCGTATAACGAAATCTCGCGCCTGCAAGTGTAGGCCCGTCAGTTTGAAAGGCGCTCCGCCCTAGGCTGCGCGCCCCCCACGCCTGCGGCGCGGGGCCCCCGGTCCGAGCTCGCAACAACCTGACGGGCCGGGCGTGATTACTCGGCGCTCGCTCCGCCGCCAACTCTGCCCCTCGGTGCACGTAGCCCCGGGGGGCTTTTCGCTTCGCCTAAAGTCGCTGGCTTGGTTGCCGATGATAAACATAGCGCGGCTGGACTACCCTCGCACGGTGGGGGCCGCGACGAAGCCCGATCGATTGACGGTTTCGTAGTCGCCCGGTAACGGCGGCAACCTGGTGTGCGGAGGGGTTTTTCTTTTGATTCGCGGGCTATACACTTCAGCTGCCGGCGCGATGGTCGCCGAAGCGATGATCGACAACGTTTCGAATAATCTCGCAAACTCGTCGACCAACGGCTTCAAGCGCACGTTGTTGCAGATCGAATCGCAGCCGCAGCAGCAGCTCTACCGGTTTCAGACCGACCCGGGTCAGAATCCGGATAACCGTTTGGCCGGCGTGCCGGCGCAAGACGCGATCGGAACCCTCGGCAACGGTTCGGACATCTACGGCACGCCGACCAATTTCGAGCAAGGCCAGATTGCGATGAACGGTAACACGTATTCGTTCGCGCTGTCGGGCCCCGGATTTTTCGCGGTTCAAGATCCGGCCACCGGGCAGATCACCTACACGCGCGACGGTTCGTTCATGCGCGCCGCGGACGGCACGCTCGCGACCGTCGACGGCAAAGAAGTCCTGGATCCCGCCGGACACACGATCCCGATGCCGGCGCTCGGCAAGATCGAAGTCGGCACCGACGGCGTCATCAACGTCGACGGCGCGACCACCGGTGCGATCGGCGTGTTCGAGTTCAACAACGTGCAAGCGCTGCAGCCGCAAGGCGCGACCGGCTACATCGCTCCGCAGAACGCCGGATTGCGGCCGGCCACCCAAACCAACGTGTTCCAGTATTCCGAAGAGAAGAGCAACGGCGACGTCGTGAAGTCGATCGTCGACCTCATCAATGCCGAGCGTTGGTTCGACGCCAACGAAAAGAGCATTCAAACCCAAGACGAGGCCACCAATCAGGCCATCGCCACCGTCGGCCACAACAGCTAAAGGGAGCCCTAACCCGCCATGATGCGAGCACTCTTCACCGCTGCCAGCGGCATGATCGCCCAGCAATACAACATCGACACGATCTCCAACAACCTGGCAAACGTGAACACCACCGGGTTCCGCGACAACTTGGCCCACTTCCAGGACTTGATCTACCAGCAGCTGCGCGCGCCCGGCACCCCGGTCGGTGCATCGCAGATCGCGGTCGGCCAAGACGTCGGTTTGGGTGTGAAGATCGGTGCGTCCGAAAAAGAATTCACCCAGGGCGTGCTGCAGCAGACCAGCAACCCGCTCGACCTCGCGATCGAGGGTGACGGGTTCTTCCAGGTCACGCTGCCCGACGGCACCGCGGCGTACACGCGCGACGGTTCGTTCAAGTCCGACTCGAACGGTTCGATCGTCACCGCCGACGGCTACTTCCTGAGCCCGCAGATCACGATCCCGGCCAACGCGACGCAAGTCTCGGTCGGCCAGGACGGAACCGTGACCGCGCTGACGCCGGGACAGCTGGCGCCGACGACGCTCGGTCAGATCACGCTGGTGCGCTTCTCGAACCCGGCCGGTCTCTCGCCGCAAGGCCAGAACTTGTTCATCCAGACCGCGGCCTCCGGCGCCCCGCAGATCTCCGCTCCGGGCCTGAACGGCACGGGTTCGATCCAAGGCGGCTATCTCGAACAGAGCAACGTCTCGGTCGTGACCGAGATCGTCAACCTGATCACCGCGCAGCGCGCGTTCGAAGCGAACTCGAAAGCGGTGTCGACCGCCGACCAAGTGCTCGCGACCGCGGTCAACACCAAGTCGTCATAACGATGCTGCGCCGCCTCGCCGCCGTCATGCTCCTGCCGCTCGTGGTCAGCGCCACGGCGGCGGCGGCATTGGCGGCGTCGACGGTTGCGCTCGCGCCGGTCGTCACCCAGAGCGTGAGCGGCGCGCAGATCGCGGCGGTCACCGACAAGCTCGCCGACGGCCTCGTTCACGACGCCGACCGTTCGGTGGTGCCGGCGTTCCGTCTGTCCGATCAAGCGGTGCCGCTGGGCAAGGTCGAGCTGACGCCGCTCGCGCCGCTCGTGTACCCGACGTACATCGCGGTGCCGGTACAAATCACCGTCGACGGGCGCCTCGCGCGCACCGTCACGAGCGGTTATCGCGTGCAGTCGTTCATCCACACGGCCGTCGCGGCGCGCGATCTCGCGCCCGGAACGCTGCTCGGACCCGACGATCTGACGCTGGCGCGCGTGCTTTCGAACGGGCGTCCGGCCGTCGCGGTCGCCGCGCTCGTCGGGCGCAAGATTCGGGCCGCCACCTCGCGCGGACAACAGATTTTCGTCGAACAGACCGCCGTCAACGAGCTCGTCAAAGCGGGCGCCGGCGCCATTTTGGTCGTTCATGACGGCCCGGTCGCGTTGACCGCGGACGTCATCGCGCGCACCGGCGGCGGCCTCGGCGAATCGGTCACCGTCTACAACGCGCAGACGAACCGTCTGCTGTCCGGCGTCGTCACCGGTCCCGATCGCGTCGAGATCACGCTACCCGGAGGAGAACAATCCGATGATTAAGCAGGGCACCCTGATCGCGGTTGCCGTGTTGGCTTTGGCTGCTCCCGCCGCCGCCGACACGCTCTACGTCGCCGCCCCGCCGCCGGCCGCACCCGGTCATCCGATGCATCTCGGGGCCGATCATCGCGCCTCGCAAGTCGGCGACCTCGTCCACATCGTGTTCAACTTCAACGGCAGCGCCAACAACTCGGACACCGCGACCTCGGCCAACGCCTTCAGCAACTCGATCACCGGCGGCTCGGGGCTGTTCAACTTGCCGATCCTGCGCTTGGGCGGGGGCCTCGGCAGCAGCGAAACCTCCAGCCTGGCCAAGACGCAAACGATCGTGCAGACGTTCACCAGCTCGATGACGGCCGTCGTGACGAACGTGCTGCCCAGCGGCGCGCTGCAGGTCGCCGGTGATCAGAAGCTGACGATCAACGGCATCCCGCAAGCCCTGCACGTGACCGGCACGATCCGCGCCGACGACATCGACCCCACCGATAGCGTTCTCTCGTCGCAAGTCGCCAACATCGACGCCAAGTTCAGCGGCATCGACACGCAAGAACGCAACAAGGGCATCCTGCAGAAGATCATCGGGTTCTTGTTCGGATGACGATGATGAAGCGTTGCTTTTCGACCGTAATGAAGCGTAACGTTGCCACCGCGCTCACGCTCGCGCTGCTCGCCACGCTGATGACGGTACCGGTGCGCGTCTCGGCGCAGCCCGTGCTGCTCAAGGACATCGCCAACGTCCAAGGCGTCACGGCGAACCAGCTGGTCGGCTACGGCATCGTCGTCGGGCTCAATCAAACCGGCGACTCAACGTCGGTGTTGTTCACCAGCCAAACGATTCAGAACATCTTGCAGACCTTCGGCCTGACGGTGACCTCGACCGCCGTCCGCACGCGCGACGTCGCGGCCGTGATGGTGACGGCGAAATTGCCGCCGTTCGCGCACTCCGGCGACAACGTCGACGTGCTCGTCTCGGCGATGGGCGATTCGACGACGCTGCAGGGCGGAACGCTGCTGCTCACCGAGATGCGCGGGCCGAACAACCTCGTGTACGCGACCGCCCAGGGCCCGATCTCGGTCGGCGGTTTCTCGGCCGACACCGGCACCGGCAACTCGATCTCGAAGAACTTCGTCACGGCCGGACGCGTGCCGCAGGGCGGCGTCATCGCGCGCGACATGATCACGAACCTGCAGCAGGACCCGGCCGGTCTCTCGTACGTGCTGAGCACGCCGGATTATAAGACCGCCGCGCACGCCGTGGCCGCGCTCAACAAGCGCTTCGGCGGCTCCACCGCGCACGCGCTCGATGCCGCGACGATCCGCGTCAACCTGCCGCCGCGCTATCTCAACGATCCGGTCTCGTTCTTGGCCGACGCCGGCGATTTGCGCATCGACGCGGATCAGCTCGCGAAGGTGGTCATCAACGAGCGCACCGGCACGATCGTCATGGGCGGCGACATCACGCTCTCGCCGGTCGCGATCGCTTCGGGCAACCTCTCGATCACGATCGCGACCACGAACACGGCCGTCCCGGCCGGCCCGTTCACCAACGCGCCGACCGTCACGCAGACCAACACGACGGTCAAGACGAGCGAGTCCGGCCAAAAGCTGATCTATATCAGCGGTGCTGCGACGCTCAGCCAAGTCGTGCGCGCGCTCAACACGATCGGGGTCTCGCCGCGCGACCTCATCTCGATCGTGCAAGCCCTGCGCGAATCGGGTTCCCTGCAAGCCGATATCGATATCATCTGATGGATCCGCTCAAGCCGCTCCCGCCCGCCGCCCCGCTGACAGCCGACCAACAGGCCGCGCTGAAGAAGCTGCACGCCGCCGCGACCCAGCTCGAAGGTGTGTTCGTGGGGATGCTCTTCAAGGAGATGCAGAGCACGGTTCCCACCGATGACGGGATTTTCGGCAAGCAGTCCAACGCCGACGGGATCTGGAAGGACATGCTCTCGACGGAGCAAGCCAACCAGGCGGCCAAGAGCGGGTCGTTCGGGATCGCCAAGCTGGTCGAGGACCAGTTGCGCGCGCAGGTCCTGGCCAGCTCCTCGGCCGTGCCGAAGGTGCCGGGCTCGTTGACGACGCCGACGGTGCCGCCCGCGATGGCTGCCCCGACCCTCCTCCAGCCCAGCTCGGACGAGGACCAGCCATGAGCCCGCTAAAGTCAGCGCCGCCAGCCTCCGACACTATCCCTAGCAAGGGCGTAGTGCAAGAGGTGCTTCCGCGGCATGATCATCAGCCGGGCCGAGATCGAATCGGCGGTTTCCGCGTACCGGACCGCGCGCAAGAAGAAAGCGCAGGCGGCGCAGTCGGTGTCGTTCGACACGGACCCCTTGCCGGAAGTAGATTACGTCGGCTCGTCCGAGGCGGCGACGTTCGCGGAAATGGCGGCCAGCGTGACCGCCGAGCCGATGTATCGCGAGGCGCTGGTGCGCGATCTGCAGCAGCGGATCGCTCAGGGCAAGTACTACGTACCTTCGGAACAGATCGTAGAAAAATTGCTGGGGCGCCTCGTACTGGAGGCTCTCCCCGCCTGAAGGTGCTCCCGTGAGCGCGTCCTGGGACGGTTTCCGGACCCTGTTGCAAGAGGAGAGCCGCATTCTCGGCGAGCTCAACACGGTCGCGCTCGCGATGACCGAAGCCCTCGTGCAAAAAGACGTCGACAAGATCAACGCCTGCGAACGGCGGCTCGAAGGTCAGCGCATCCTGCACCAGCAGGCGCGGCGCAAGCGGCTGCAGATGCAGACGGCGGGGTTCGGCGAGCTGACGCTCGAGCAGGTGTGCGCCTACGCGCCCGGCCCGATGCGGCGCGCCTTTCAGCAGCTCTCGCGCGAAATGTCGATCAAGGGCATCTCGCTCGCGATCACCATCAACAACAACAAGGCCTTGATCCTGGCCGGCATGGAGCGCCTCCGTAAGACCGTGGAGCTCATCCACGACGCCATGACCGAGTCGACCGGCACCTACAAACGCCGCGGCACCGTTCCCAAGAGCACCTCCAGCGTCATCGTGAGCCGCAAAGCATGAGTTTCTTAGGTCTCAACATCGCGGGCACGGCGCTCGAAACGTTTCAAACCGCCGAAGACGTCACCTCCGAGAACATCGCGAACGTGCAGACGCCGGGTGCGTCGCGTCAGCTCGTCAACATCGGGCAGTTGCCGCCGATCGACGGCAGCCCGGGCTATCCCACCTACCTCTCCCCGGGGCAGCAGGGCACCGGCGTCACCATCGCGTCGATCACGCGCGTGCACCAGGACTCCTACGATGCGCTCTTCCGCGGCGCGACGTCGTCGCAGAACTTCTACAGCTCGGAGTCGGGGGTTCTCACCTCGCTGCAGTCGAGCTTCGGCGAACCGAGCAACGGCATCAACACCGCCTACGCCAACTTTCAGACCGCCGTCCAAACGCTGTCCAACAACCCGCAGGGCACGGCCGAAGAGCAGGGCTTGCTGACGTCGGCGCAGGGATTGGTCACCTCGATCTCGAGCGCGAACCAAGCGCTCCAGACGTCGGAGACGCAAACGGTAACGCAGGCCACCACGCTGATTGGGACGATCAACAAGACGATCGATCAGATCGCCGCGCTCAACGGACAGATTCGTGCCGCCACCGCGGTCGGCGACGATCCGAACACCTACGAAGATCAGCGCGACCAGTTGATCGACACGCTCTCGACCTACCTGCCCACGTCGACGGCGATCCAAGCCGACGGTTCGACCCTCGTGACCGTCGACGGACAGGCGCTGGTCAACGACACCGTCGCGTACCATCTGGCGAACCCGATCGTGGGCACCAACGCGAACGGCACGCCGGCGCTTCAAGTCGATTTCGTCACGCCGCCCAACCCGGTCAACCCGCCGGCCGTCAACATCACCGGCGGCCAGCTCGGCGGTTTGCTCGACGCCTACAACAACAAGCTGATCCCGTACTCCGACCAGCTCAACGACTTCACCAACGCGCTCGCGAGCGAAGCCGACCGGATCTCGCAGGCGGGCTACGACTCGACCGGCACCGCCGGCGGACAGCTGTTCTCACCGGTCGTGACGCAGCTGCCGATCAGCGCCGGCAATATCCAGGTCGGCATCCTGACGCCGTCGGAAGTGCCGACGTCAACGGCGACGACGGCCGCCGGCACGCTGGTGCAGGCGTTGAACGCCGGCAACACGACCGTCGACACGACGGCCGCCATCACGGCCAACGCCACGCTCGCGAATCCTCCGGCCGCGGCGTTGAGCGGCAGCCTCACGGTCAACGACGACGGCATCAATCAGACCTACGACTACAGCACGATCACGGCGTCATCGACGTCGACGGCGGCCACCGCGGTCGGTGCCACGGCCATCACCGTCGTCAACAGCGCAGGCTTGGCCGCCGGTCAAGTGATCGTGGTCGGTGAGGGCGCCGACCAAGAGCTCGCGACGATCGCGAGCGTCGTCGGCAACACGGTCAACTTGACGGCCGGGCTGGCGAACGCGCACGCCGCGGGCGAAAACGTCGGCGGCAACGCGGGCACGATCGACGCTTTCATCAACTCGTTCAACGCCCAACACTACGGCGTGACCGCCTCGTATAGCGCGACCTCGCAAACGATCGTCTTCGCGCGCGATCCGTCGAACATCGACCTCGTCCACCGGGCGGCGATGGCGGCCGCCGGCGGAGTGACGACACCCGGCTTCACGATCACGGACAGCAACGTTGCCGGAGTGGGGCCGGCTCAGCCGGTGCTCGGCACGCCCGCTACGGGTTTGCTGACCGCGCTGGGCGCAAACCAGATCAATGGCGTTCCGCAAAACAACACCAACGCACTCGGGACGACGAACGGCGGCGACGTCAACGCGCTGGTCTCGTTCTTCACGACTTCGTACGGCGTGCCGGCGCTGCAGACGACCTCGCCGACCGCCATTGCGGGCCCGGGCTTGGTCACGATCAATCCGCCGGCCGCGAACCCCACCGCGTTCGCCCAGCTCAACGTCGGAAACGTCCTGACGATCGGTGCCGGGACGCTGGCTCAAGAGAACGTGACCATCACCGCGATCAATCTGACCACCGGGACGATCTCGTTTATCGCCAAGAACGCGCACCTCGCAAATTTCTCGATCACCTCGGCTCAGACTTCGACGCTGCAGCAGGCCTATGCCGGCCTCGTTGCTCAGATGGGTCAGGACGCCGCGACGGCCACCACCGGGAACACGACGCAGACGAGCTTGGCCTCGAGCATCAATCAGGTCCGCCAATCGACCGACGGCATCAACATCGACGAGGAAACGCAGAATCTGGTCAAGTTCCAGAACGCGTACGGCGCGGCGGCGCACGTCATCTCGGTACTCGCCTCGATGTTGAGCGACGCGATCAATCTTGGCTCGGGGACCACGTTCTAGCATGGAGGCTGCAGACTAATGCGTATCGCGACCAGCACGATCTACAACGATCAGACGACTTCGATCGACGCGCTTTCGGCGCAATACCAGTCGATCGGAGCGGATCTTTCGACGGGCAAATCGCTCAACGTCCCGAGCGACGATCCGTCGCAAGTTTCGCAGGACCTGACGCTGACCACGACGATCGCCGCCGAGAACGGCGATGCGTCCAACGCGGCGGCGGCAACGAACGAGCTGACCTTTACCGACAATACCCTCTCGTCGCTTACGAGCCTCTTGCAATCGGCGCGCTCGCTGGCGGTCGAAGGCGCGACCGATATCATTCCCAACGGCACGCAGCGCCCGCTGATCGGAAAGCAGATCGGCGGCTTGCTCAACCAAGCGCTCCAGCTCGCCAACCAGCAGTACGGTACCACCTACATCTTCGCCGGCACCGGCAGCAGCACGACGCCGCCGATCACGGCGCAAGGCAATCCGCCGACCGGCGTGATCTTCACCGGTAACAACCAGGCACGTACCGAGTTGATCAACGGACAACAGGTGCAGGTCGGCACGACGATGCAGGCTGCGTTCAATCAAGGGTCGACCAACGGCACGCCGAGCGTTTTCACGCTGCTCGCCACCTTGCGCGACACGATGGACCAGGAGCCGGCATCGATCGAGAGTCAGCAGCCGATCAACGTCACCGGCGATACGATCCAGGGTGCCGGCGACGCGGTTCCGACGACCCTCGGTACCATCGCCGGACCGCCGGCAATGACGACGATTCCGCTCACGACGGACAACGCCGTGCCGCCTAGCTACTCGATCGAAATCGACGGCACGAACCCGGCCACCGCGGCCCCCGGCAAGGCCGTGCTCACCTTCGGCGCAAATACGCCGGTCGATAACGGCACGCCGAATAGCGTCGTCGGCGCGATCAACGCACAGACCGCGACGACCGGCGTAACGGCGGCGTGGAACGTCGCCTCGCAGCGTTTGGTGCTGACCAGTGTGGCGCCGAACAGCCCGCCGTTCCTGGTCTCGAACGTGCCCTCGCCCCTCGGCGCGGCGATCATCGCGCCCGGCCCCCCCACGGTGGTGGCGACAGCAGCGACCACGACCTCGAATTTTCTCCAGGCGTTCCAAATCCCGGACCAGGTCAGCGTCACGAGCAACCTCTCGACGCAGATCGGCAACATCGATGCCGTGATCAACCAGGTGCTGTCGGCCCGGGCCCAGGTCGGGCAGCAAATCCAGAACCTGGCCGGGACCTCGACTCAAGTTCAGGCGCTGGCGAACGACAATACTACTACGCAGTCCGGGATCGCCGACACCAACATCGCCCAGGCGACCTCCCAATTCACCCTCGTCCAAACGGCCCTTCAAGCGGCGTACGCAACCACGACGCGCCTCGAGGGCAAGACGCTGATCGACTACCTCTAGCGGAGAACAAGGAGCCCCATGGTGAACGCCCCGGCCGAAAGTGCCTTGACTACCGTCGACCTGCCGCGGTTCGGAAAGTGCTCTTACAAAGAGGAGGACGTCTTCGCGTTCCCTTGGGGTCTGCCGGGCTTCGAAGATCTGCGCATGTTCATCGTGATCCAGCTCGAGACGCAGGACAGCATTCTCTGGCTGCAGAGCCTGGACGACGTCAACGTCTCGCTGCCGCTGGGCGACCCGTGGCTGTTCTTCCCCGACTACGATCCCAAGATGCCCAGCTTCGCCCGGCTTTCGCTGGATCTCCGCGAGGCCGAGGACTACACGATCCTGGCCGTGATGGTCGGAACCGACGGCGGTCCGACGTTCATGAACTTGCTGGCCCCGATCGTGGTGAACCTCAAGACCCGGATCGGCCGCCAAGTGCCGCTCGAAACGAGCCGCTACACCTGCGCCATGCAGATCCCGGTTCCGGCCGCCGTGGCCGAGGCTCAAGCCAAAGCCCGCGCGGCAGCCCAAGCGGAGCCGGTTTCGGAATAAGCGAAGACCGGGGCCTCCGCATCTTGCCACGGAAGGCGCCGTCATGCTGGTCCTCAGCCGGAAACTCAATCAATCGATTGTGATCGGAGACGATATCCACATCGTCGTGGTATCGGTTGATAGGGATACCGTAAAGCTTGGTATCCAGGCGCCGCGGGAAGTGCCCGTCCACCGGGCCGAGGTTTACGAGGAGATCCAGCGCGCCAACCGGGCCGCGGTTCCGGGCACCGTACCCCCGCCATCCCAGCGCCCGGCGGCTCCGGCCAACCTAAAGTCCTCGCGTCAGCCGCCGAAAACCTAATCAGCGGAGTCAGGAAGGCTCCTGCTTTCTCACACGTGTGATCATGGAGGATATTCATGCCTAATACCGTTGGTGGCATTTCGATTGCCACAAACCAACTTGCGAACACAGCGCTACTCAACCTAAACCACAACCAAGCGACGCTGGGCAAGCTGGTCTCCCAACTCTCGAGCGGTCTGCGCGTCGTTACCGCCGCAGACGATCCGTCGGGTCTGGCCATCGCGGTCAACCTGAACGACCAATCCGCCGGTTTCGACACGGCGAACCTGAACGTCCAAGACGCGACCAACGCGGCGAACGTCGCCGACGGCGCGCTCTCGACGGTCACCAGCATTCTGCAGCGCGTTCGTTCGCTGGCGATCGAAGCCGCGAACACGATCACGTCGCCGACG
>Ga0181536_10007265_pt1 | contig 10917 bp, 10 predicted proteins | sample PEATcosm2014_Bin_41_FD_121105 | JGI IMG/M metagenome (GOLD analysis project Ga0181536, IMG submission 121105) | Peatland microbial communities from MTU Mesocosm Facility, Houghton, MI, USA - PEATcosm2014_Bin17_60_metaG | ecosystem: Environmental > Terrestrial > Soil > Wetlands > Peat | place...
CCCTCCGCGATGGAGATGGGAATCTGGGTGATCAGAAAGACGCCGAGGAACTTCACGAAAGACGCCGTGTATCCACCGTGGGCCGAAGGATAGGCGAGAGCCAACTGGCAGGCGGTGGTGACGTAGGTTGCCAGATCGCCCACTACGGTCGAAAGAAAGATGCAACGGTCGCGCTTCCAGCCCATCCGCAGGAGCAGCCTCAGCAGGAGCCACATAGCCCACGGGCCGACCACGCCGAGGGAGAACAGATTTGCTCCCAATGTCGTCAATCCACCGTGGGCCAGAAGGAGCGCCTGAAATACGAGCGTGATCAAAGCCAGCGCGGGCATCGCGGAGGGGCCGAACAGGTACGTCCCGACAGCCGTACCGGTGGGATGGGACGAACTGCCCGTGATCGACGGCATTCTCAGCGCCGTTAACGTGAACAAAAAGGCCGCCGAGGCCGCGAGCAACACCCGGTTCTCGCGCTTCTGGTCCAGTTTCCGCGAAATCGCACGCACACTAACCACTGTCGGGACCAGAGACGCCGCGCCCCATGCGATGCAGTGCGATAACGGCAGGAAGCCTTCCGAAATATGCATCGGATAATCCTTTACTCCCGCCCTTTCACTTCCTTGTCGAACGACGGCAGCAGACGCGCGGAATTCATGATGAAGAGCAACTCCGACGAAACATGAATCAGGGCGGCCCACACTGGATTCAGGAAGCCCATTGCAGCGAGGGCCACGCCGACGCTGTCAACCGCCAGCGTGCCCGCGAAATTTGCCATGATAATTCCTCGGCAGCGGCGCGCGACTTTCAGCACTTCGGCAAACCGCAGGAGGTCGTTGCCCAACAATACGACAGAGGCGCTCTCGCGGGCTACATCGGTCCCCGAGCCCATGGCGACGCCCACATTCGCTTCGAGCAGCGCCGGGGCGTCGTTGACTCCGTCTCCCACCATCGCCACTTTCCGGCCCCGCGCGCGCAGCTTTTGAATACATCTGACCTTCGCTTCCGGGAGCAACTCGGAATCGACCTCGTCGACGCCAAGGACCATGGCGATCGCGTCTCCAACTTCTTTTCGATCTCCCGTCAACAGCACTGTACGGCATCCCATGGCCCGGATCTCGCGAATCGCAGCCGCGGCTTCGGGACGCAGAATATCGACGATCCTGATTGCGCCTGCCACCATCCCGTACTGAGCGACCATGACCTCGGAGTAACTTTGCGACGAGTCCACTTCGATGGGAACGGCGATGCCTTCGGCTTCCATAAGAGCGCGGGTTCCGACCGCTGTGTGAACTCCCTGCACCTCGCAAAGAATGCCCTTACCCGGGAGATAGCGAAACTTTTCCGGCTCGCCAACCGGTAACGACCAGTCGGAGGCTTTTCTGGTAATGGCTCTGGCGAGAGGGTGCTCGGAAAAACGTTCGGCGGTGGCGGCAATGCGTACGACGTCCCGCGCGGTCGCGCGGTCAAACACCAGAACGTCCACTATTTCCGGCGTACCGGAAGTCAATGTGCCGGTCTTATCAAGTACGACCGTATCGACTGAACCGAGGATTTCGAGGTAGAGTCCGCCTTTGATAATGGCGCCGTGACGGGCCGCGCGGCCGATCGCTCCCAGAATCGCCAGCGGCGTGCCCGCTGCAATCCCGCAGGCGCCGGCGACTACGATCACCGAGATGGTGGATCGGGCGTCGCGCGTGATGAAAAACGTCAAGGCCGCGCAGGCCAGCGCAAAATATACCAGGTAACCGGCGAGACGATCCGCAATCCGCTGAATGGGCGCGCGGGAGTTTTCCGCTCGTTCGACCGCTTCGATGATGCGGCCGAACGCGGTATCGCGCCCGACTTTCTCGGCTTTTATCTCAAGTACGCCCGAATGATTGATGGTACCCGCGAAGACTTTCGTCCCCGGCGATTTCTCCACCGGCAGCGATTCTCCGGTAATGGAGGCCTGATCCACAAACGAGTGGCCGGTGACGACGATTCCGTCCACTGGGATATGGCCGCCGGGCCTGACAACGACCACATCGCCGGCCAGAACTTCGGAGAGGTCGCGGGGGGCAACTCGTCCATCCGCCCGGACTTCCGCGTTGTGCGGAAGCAGATCGAGCAGCTTGTGAATCGCCCGCCGGCCCCGGCCCACCGTCATGCCTTCCAGGATTTCGGCCACCAGCACAAAAAGAGTAATCAGAAGCGCGGTGAAGAACTCGCCGATTCCCGCCGCCGCCGCCAGGGCAATGGTCATGGAAAGTTCCATGGTCATGTGCCCTTTGAGCAGGTCGGAAATCGCTTCCTTGAAGATCGGAAACCCGCCGATCGCGATACCGGCAAGCGCCAGCCAGTCTATCCCAGCTACCCGCGGAAACAGGCCGGACCAGACGACAAGCAGAACCAGCGCCACAAATCCCACGCGAATCCACTCCGTCCGGCTACCCCCGGAATGGTGCTCCTGCTCGTGTGCGGGAACCGCCACTGGTTGATAATTGGGAGTCGCGACCGCCATTTTCAGCCTCTCTTGTGGAGCAGCGAACCGGAAATCTACTTCGCCAATTGTTCGTGATACGTTGCCAGGCTGTGCAGGGCCTCCGCCGCCTCCATCGAATGCGCCGCATAGTGACGCGCTTCGCCGGCCAGTTGCGGAGTTGTCTTGTCGTACTGCCTGGCAAGGGCCTCGTGAGCCTTGGCGTCGGATTCGTGATCCGCGGCATGGGCTGCATAATGTTTCGCCAGTTTGCGATGGTCTTCGGTCTTCGCCGAAGCGACCAACGCGGTCAATTGTTCTGTCGGCAGGATGTGCGTCGTCATGGGGACTCCTTATTAATGGTTCCGGTTTTCCCGAAACGTGTTTCACAGCGCACCTGCACGTCCAGCGCCCGGAAAAATCAGGCTGGACCACGCAACCGCGTGTCGCCTCAGCAGCTTACAAATGGATTTCGGAACCGGGGAGGAAATGAATCGTTCCGGCCAACTGCGCGAAAACACACAGCCGGTGAGTGGCAGGCCGCTCACCGGTAAACTAATCGATCGGTATGACCAGGTTCAGTTCAGGATGGACTGTTGCGTTGAATTTACTGAGGGTTTTTGGTTTCGACCACCAATTGCGGTACTTGGCCCGCAGCGTAAAGTCGATATCGTCGTTTAGCCCATCGAAATGGTAGCGACCATCTTTACCGGTGATGTATGACCTGACACTCAGATCGCGTGTGTTTTCCAATTGCACCGCCACCCGGGGAAGGGCGTTGCCTCTCGCGTCGGTCACCACGCCGGATACGTCGCGCTGCTTGAACTGTGCGTGGCATGGGGCCAGCATCATTAGCCCAATTAGCCCAATCACGGAAGCGAGAATAAGTTGCCTGCACACAGCAATACTTTCCGGCAGGAAAGGGCGATGTTGCGAACGCCGCATCGCCCTTTTCCGCCTGGCGTCAGGCCGCGGCCTGACGCGTGTTTTCGGACTTCTGCGCTACGATGCGCAGCATTCCGTCGTCAAGATTGGCGGTCACTTTGTCCACATTGATGGGCTTCGGCAAATCGAGCCGGCGGAACAGCACTTTTTCACCGAATTCGCAAAAGTGCACATCCTCATTGTTCTCTTCGTGCTTGTGACTCGATTCGGCGGAGACTATCACTGCATCCGGAAGTGCCGTCACACTGGTTTCGGCCGCCTTGAATCCCGGCGCCGCGACCCGAATTTCATACTTGCCGTCTTTCTCGACGAGTTCAGACTCCGGAGCGAAGATCAGGTCGCGCTCGGCCTGAATCCAGTCGTCGAACTCCCGGCCGGCCGTCCGGTGATTCTGAAAAATCTCGTACGCCCGTTGCCGGATCCGGTCGGCCATCGCTTCCAGTTTGTCGTTGGCAGGCGGAGACTGCCCGTTTCCTTTAACTTTTTCAACTGCAATGGTTGCCATTATTTCTCTCCTCAATCTATGATTCCCTTTCGAGGGAGCTGCGGTTGGCACCGCAACCACGATGTAACGAGCAACCAGGAGTCCAAAGACGGGCAGCAGTGAGCTAAGTGCTTTGCCGCCCGTTTGGCACTTTCGCCCCCAGTTCTTCATATAGCTTCAGCACTTCATCCGCGGTCCTGGCCCAGCTGAAACTGGCGGCCTGCTTCCGGCCCCGGACGATCAGTTCCGCCCGCAACCCGTCGTTGAGCAGAACTTCCGTGATCCCGCGCGCAATGTCGAAGACATTCTCGGGATTCACCAGCATCGCCGCTCCTCCCACTACCTCGGGCAGGGAACTGACGGCCGACGCGATCACCGGCGTTCCCGAGGCCATCGCTTCCAGAGGAGGCAGACCGAATCCCTCATAAAGCGATGGAAACACAAAAGCTGTGGCGAGTTCGTGAAAGATGCGCAGGGTGTCGAACGGAATGAAACCGAGGAATCGGACGCAGTGTTCCACCCGGCTGTGGATTACGGCGCGCCTCACATCGGGATGGCGTGAAATCTCGTCGCCGATAATGATCAGCCTCAAGTCGCGGAAACCGCCGTGATTTTCGAGGCTGCTGCGCGCCACCGCGAATGCCTCAATCAGCCGGGGGATATTCTTCTGTGGACGAATCGAACCGGCATAAAGCAGAAACGGATAACGAATCTGGTAGCGCTCGAGAATCCTGTGCCTCTCGCGCGCGGCATCCTGGGGCCCGGCAGCGACCGCGGAGCCCGGAGAAAGAGCGCCTTCCGGCGGACGGCGTTGCACGAACAGGGGGTCCGGCGCGTTGTAGATGAGCCGGATGCGCGCCGCCGCCTTCGGCACCAGATTCATGACATCGCGTTGGGTAGCGCCCGACACCGCGATGATGCCGTCCGCCCGCTCCAGACCCCGGCGCAAACGAAATCCGCGAACGGTATGAAGCAGCGCCGACGCATCGTCGTAAAAGAGGCTGCTCAAATCGTGTATCGTCACCGCGTAAGGTTTGTCCAGCAACAACGGAACGCGGTGGAACGGGATATGCGTCACGTCGGTGCGCAGTCTGCGAATCAGGCGCGGCAGTGCGAAATGATCCAGACGCGACGAATCGCGCCGCGGATAAACCACGGTTTCAAAGTTGGCCGGCAGGTCGGCGAACTGACGCGTGTCTTCCGGCGAACAGATCACATGATAATGGTGATCCGTGCCTGCGGCGGCCAGAGCCTGCAGCAGGTTGCGAATGTAGGTGCCGACGCCGAAATCACGAATGCGCCGGGCGTCTATTGTGATATTCAAACCGGCGATATTCACTGATTGCTATTGTGACTCGCCGGAGAAAATCGTGTTGGATGTTGCCGGCCCGAATTTCAAACGAAACTCCCTTAACGCATCGGCCGCGATCCTGCGTGCGGCCTTCGAGTCCTGCGCGCGAACGCGTTCGGCACAGGCGACGGCGGCCGGCAGAAGATGCGCATTCCTCTTGCCGATGTTGCGCAGCGCCCAGTTCACGGCCTTACGAACGAAATTCCGATCGTCGAACGCGTAGCGCTCGATGAGGACCAAGCCGTCAAGAAACCTCTGGTCTTCGGCTGCCTTGTTGTGGACCGCGGCGGCGGCCAAGGTCGAGAATGCCGCACGCCGCACGAACTCGCGCTTGGCTCCCGCGCCCGCGACGGCCCACTTGGGGATCATCTGCCAGACGAACGGCGTGCGGTCGAACAAGTCGCAGCAGCAGGCATCGCAGACATCCCAGGATCTGAAGTCGCGCACCCACCGGTCCATCGTCGAGCGAGTAATTGCGCCGGGGTCGGCAACCATGCTCGCGAGAATCCGCGCCTCGCGCCCTCCGCTGTCCCAGAGTTGCTCCGCAAGCTCCTGGTCTTTGCCCACCCGCCGCGCGATGGCGCGAATCGTGGGAACGCTCAGCCCCAGTGCGGACGACGTGTCGATGCCAAAGCGAGCCATGCCATCGAGATCCGCGGGATTGGCGAGCGAGCGCATCTCGCGCAGGATCTCGTTGCAGCGTTTCGTCACTACTGCCGCGCCTTCACCAATTTCGCGGCGCTGATCGCCTGGCCCACATGCCGCTGCCCGTGTTCCGCGATGTGGATTGCGAGGCTAACGACCGTTGTCTGTAAACGCTTGCGCCCGATTTCCCGGACGTCGCCAAAATGCGCGGGACTCAATGCGCGCACCAACTCCTCATAGCGCGCCAACGCCGCGCGCACGGCGGCGATTAACTGCTCCGCCGACTCTCCGCCAGTGCCCTCGGCTTTCAATGCAGCAATCTGCTCCGGGCTGAGCTGACTGCCTTCGAGGTACGTCGAGAGCCGCTCCGTGCTCCCGGCCAGATGCTTGACATGGAAGCCCGCGGACGTCATCCCGCCCGGCGTGGCCCAGAGCTGTTCGCCGCTCAACGGCGCGATGGCGCGTTCCAGATCCTCGCGGATATGTTCGCTCGCTCGCAGAAGATGTCCAATAACAGGATCGATCCCGGGGACAATTCCCCTCATCCACGGTTCGGGTAAAGACGGTTCGGGTGGAGGCGGTTCAGGCAGCGAATCAGGCATTCGATAACAAAATGATAATCAACCCGCGCGCCGCACGTTGATCCAGCCGCCCGATGTATGCAGGTAGAACAACGGTCCACCGCCATTGATGGGCGCGCGAAGTTCGGTCTGGTGCCGGTCGCCCGTGTAGGGTACCAGGAAGTCGGTCGAAACAACTCCGCCGCTGGTCGACGCGTCCAGATTCACGCGGGCATCCCCTGCCAGGCTAACGTTGATGCTGCCGCCGGCGGTATAAATACGGCACTCCTGTTGCGGCTGCCCGCGCAGCGATGCCGTCACCCAGCCGCCGGAAGTGGAAGCGTCAATCGCGCCCGTGATGCCTTGCGCGTCAATCGATCCGCCGGACGTGTGCGCTTTCACGCGGCCGGAGACGCCGTCGATCTGAATCGGACCGCCGCTGGTATACGCATCCACGTCGCCGTCACTGTCCGAGATCCGGATGGGACCGCCGGAAGTATGTATAACGGCCCGGCCCCGGTTGCCCGTGAGCGTAATGCCTCCGCCGGAAGTGCTGCCGTTTATCGGGCCCTCGATGCGATCGAATCGGAGCCAGCCGCCTGAAGTGTGCGCGATCACTTCGCCTTTCAGAGTGCCCACGAAAATAGAGCCGCCGGACGTCGCCACGTTGGCGTCGAACTGCCGCGGCACCGTGATGCGAAACTCCACCTCCTCCAGCCAGCTCGAATACACGAGGCATCGCCAGTTGTGGCAGATCGGATGGGGTGAGTAGAACAGATTGTCGAAGATGAAGGAGACCAGTGGTTCCCAGCCGTGAATAAATGTGGCGTTCACGCTCACCTCTGAGCCCTGCTGCTCCACTTTGAGCGAGAAATCGCGCAGCATCTGGTCGAACTCGCGGCGCGTGCGCGGATCGCCGCGGAAGTGGACTTCGACATCGACGTCCTTCGCTGTGCCGGACCGGGAGGTGCCCGGTTGGACATTGATCGAGCCGAATTCCGCGTTGAGCCTCAAATGCGTCGCTGCGGATACAGGCACCGACTTCCGGACGCTTTCTTCGGTCTCAGAGCCATAGACTGACGCGGCGCAGGCAAGCGCGGCCGCAAGGAAACGGAGCACATCGACCTCCTACGAAGTATTAGTACGCGCCAAGCCCCGTTTTGTTCCGCCATTTCCTGGTAATATCGGGAGGAGTCCCGACATGCTCCGAAGAATGGCTTTTTGCGGTTTTCTGTTGGCCGGGGTGCCGGCTATGGCTCAGGTAGCCGGACCGGCTAAGTGGCAAAACGATCTGACGCCCATTGGCCCCGCGGATTGGAATTACGATTTCGCCGCCCACCTGCTCGAGCGGGCCGGATTCGGCGGAACCCCTGAGGAAATCAAGGCGCTGGCGGCAATGACGCCAAATCAGGCCATTGCCCGCCTGGTGCGGTTCGAAGGAGCTGACGCAAGCCATTTGCCTCCCTTCGATCACTCCGGCGTCCACGACCCGGGATTGGAGCCTTTTCCACCGAGCCGTCCCGCCGTCACGGACTTGGCCAAAGAGAAAGGGGAAGCGCTGGGCATCAAGGTCAAACCCAGCGGCAACCGCCGGCTCCAGCCCATAGTCGACGAATTCTTTTATTGGCTGCGCGCCAGCGCGCTCGAAACCAACCGAGTCGCTTATTGGTGGGCGAACAGGATGCTGACCAGCCCCCGGCCGCTCGAAGAGAAAATGGCGTTGTTCTGGCACGGCCATTTCGTGTCAAACGAAGCCAAAGTTCGCGATTACCGCAAGCTGCTCAATCAGTTGGAGCTGTTCCAGAAACAGGGAACCGGCAACTTCCGGGATCTTACCGTCGCCGTGGCGCAGGACCCCGCGATGCTCTCGTTCCTCGACGCGGGCGTCAACGTAAAAGGCGCATCTAATGAGAATTTCGCTCGCGAAATCATGGAGCTTTTCACCATGGGCGTGGGTCACTACACGGAAAAGGATATCCGCGAGGCCGCGCGCGCATTCACCGGCTGGAATTACGTAGATGTGAAATTCGTCGTCAACAAAGACCAGCACGACGATGGCGAAAAGACGTTTCTCGGCAAGACCGGCCACTTCGATGGGGTGGACGTTATCAACACCATCATGGAACAGCCGGCAACCGCCGATTACATCGCCGGCAAAATCTACCGCTTCTTCGTCCGCGAGGATCTGTCGCCTGAGCTTCAGAAACAACTGGGATCGGTGCTGCGGCAAAACCACTACGAGATCGCGCCGCTGCTCGAAAAGATTTTCCTGTCGCGGGATTTCTACAGCCAGGCTTCGGTGGGCACGCGGATCATGGGCCCGGTGGAACTCGCCGTATCCACCTATAAGAAGTTGGGTCTCACGAGTATTCCTGGCGTCCCGGACTTCAATTCCGCGACAGGCGCGCTGGGACAACTGCTCTTCTCGGCGCCGACCGTTGCCGGATGGGCGCAGGGTCAAAGCTGGATCACGCCGGGGCTGCTGCTCGAACGCGGCAATTTCGCTCGCGACATTCTGTTCCCCGATATCAGTTTCCTTCCGCCGGACCGGTTCACCGGTGGGGGAGAAGTTCGCCGAGTCGCCGAGCGCATCCGGGAAGGTATGGACATTACCACGGCAACCATGGATGATTCGAAGAGCGGTGCGCGCGCCGAATCGAACCTGAACGCCGACCGCGACGAGGAGTTCAACACCCGGTATGGCAGCTTTCGCGGTTCGCAGATGGCCATCGAAAGAGTGAAGGCCATTCCGCGCGACACGGCGCAGGTCAATCTAAGCCGGATGGTTTTGAAAGAGAATCTCAAGAACACGACTGAGGTCGTCAATTACCTGGTTCATCGCTTTATGCGCGTCCCGCCGAGCGACAGTACACGCCAAAAGCTGGTGGCTTTTCTAAACAATGAGTTGGGTACGACGGATATCGCCGTTGCTCAAACCTATATGGAGTACTCGTTGCGGCTGGTCCTGCATCTGATCATGAGCCAGCCCGAGTATCAGCTGAGTTAAAAGAGGTTGCCATGAAGAATAATCGTTTTTCGTTTTCAAGATCCAGCAGACGGGATTTCCTGCGCGCCGGCATGTATGGCGTCTGTGTCACCGCGGGGGCGTCCATTCCCGTGCCTGTGTTCGGACAGGCTGCCGCGCAGCTCGCACGCCAGGCCAAAGCGGACGGGAAGATCCTCGTCGTGCTGGAGCTCTCGGGCGGCAACGACGGACTCAACACCCTGGTGCCCTACGGCGACGACGCCTATTACAAGCACAGGCCGATGCTCGGCATCCCCCGCAATCAGGTCCGCAAGATCGACGATCACTTCGGTTTCAGCGGCGGCATGGCCGGATTCGAACGCCTCTATAAGGACGGAAAGTTAGCCATCGTCCACGGCTGCGGGTACGATAACCCGTCGTTCTCGCATTTCACATCGATGGCGTACTGGCACACCGCGGCTCCCAACAGCGGCGAGGAATACGGCTGGGTCGGCCGTCTGGCCGATTCGCTGGCTCCCGAAGCCCCGCCGAACTTCCTGGTAAATATTGCCGCGCGTCAATCGCTCGCGGTTCGCAGCCGCAAGCATGTGCCCGTGGTGTTCGACGATCCGAACAAGTTTTCGCAGGAGAAGTTTTACGACGAAAAGGCGGTTCTCGAGTCGGTTCCCGACAACCCGCAGGTCGACAATCCGGCGCGGCGGTTCCTTTTGGATACGGCCCGCAGCGCGAAGGACGCTTCGGTGCTGGTGCGGGAGGCCTGGGCCAAATACCATTCACCGGTGGACTACGGAATCACCGGCCTCGACCTGCCCAAAGTGGCGGCGCTGATCGACGCCGGCATGCCCACGCGCCTTTTCTACACGTCCTACCGCAACAACGCGTTCGACACTCACGTGTTCCAGAATGACGTGCATAAGCGCCTGCTGACTTACGCCTCCGATGCCGTTTCCGCGTTCCTGACGGATCTGGAGCGGATTGGCCGCGCGGATGACGTGGTCGTGATGATCTTCTCGGAATTCGGACGGCGGGTTCCCGAAAACGTCAATCTCGGAACGGACCATGGCACTGCCAACCTGATGTTCGTAGCCGGAAAACAGGTCAAGGGCGGTCAGTATGGCGCGATTCCCAGCCTGACAAAGCTTGACCAGGGCGACAATCTGATCCACACCACGGACTTCCGCAGAGTCTACGCGACCATGATCTCGGGCTGGCTGGGTTTACGCGACACGCACCCGCTGCTCAATGGGGATTTTGAGACGTTCGACCTGTTTCAGCCGCGCAAGGCCTGACCTGTTTTCATCTGTGTCATCTGTTAACTTCCAGCTCGATCCTGCGTATTTATTCGGCAGAGAGGGATGAATGCGAATCAAGCGGGTTTTAGGATTGGGAATGGTGGCGGTGTGTTCGCTCGGCTGGGCGCAGCCGGTAAGGCCAGTCCCGCCGGTCCCGCCCTTTGAGCAGCCGGACGCTCAACGCACCAGGAACGAATTGTCG
>Ga0181536_10007266_pt1 | contig 10917 bp, 6 predicted proteins | sample PEATcosm2014_Bin_41_FD_121105 | JGI IMG/M metagenome (GOLD analysis project Ga0181536, IMG submission 121105) | Peatland microbial communities from MTU Mesocosm Facility, Houghton, MI, USA - PEATcosm2014_Bin17_60_metaG | ecosystem: Environmental > Terrestrial > Soil > Wetlands > Peat | place...
CCGGCGACGACCACGACCACGGACCCGCCGGCGACGACCACGACCACGGACCCGCCGGCGACGACCACGACCACGGACCCGCCGGCGACGACCACGACCACGGTTGCCACGACCACGGCTGCCACGGTCTCACCGGCGACGACAAGCACGGTGAAATGCAAGTTGATGAGCAGGCGTTCAAGCAGGAGATCCGGTTGTCGGACCTGATCGCACGCAGGATATCCCCGTCAGGTTCGACCGTGGCCGGGTCACGGCCTACCGCCATCGGAACTTCAGGCTCGGTATCCACTGAACTCGGCTGCCAATCCCGGGCCACAGTCCGGCTCATCGCCGAGCACCCTGAACAGGTCCCGAGCAGTGGTCAAGAGCGGGCCAAGCGCGCTAGTTTTGTAGGTTCTACTGGTGAATTCGGAGGCGGAGGATCGTTCGTGAAGGTCGCGGTATTTGGCCTCGCCTCGATGCGCACCAGCGTCGCCGGACGTCTGATCCTGCGCGCTCACAAGCTTCGGGTCGTTCGCGTGACCTTCGGATCGTTCCTCGACGGGTTTGCCGGTGCCGGATGCGAGAGGGTTCCCCTTCGGTGGTTCCTGTGACGAGGCCACCGGTGGGGAACCACGTCCTCATCATCGTCCAGAACCTTCCGGTTCCGTTCGACCGTCGGGTCTGGTTGGAGTGTGGGGCCCTGCGGGCCGCGGGCTTCGAGGTGTCGGTGGTGTGCCCCAAGGGGCCCGGCGATCCGGACCGCGAGGTGATGGACGGGGTCAGCCTCTACAAGTACCGTCCGTACTCCGGCAAGGTCGGGACGCTCGGCTTCCTGTTCGAGTACGTCTATTCCTTCCTGGCCACGGCGTGGCTCACGGCCAAGGTCTGGCGACAGCGGCGGATCACCGTCCTCCAGGCCTGCAACCCCCCCGACATCTTCTGGCCCATCGCCCTGTTCCTCCGGGCCTGGGGGACACGATTCGTCTTCGACCACCACGATCTGTGTCCGGAACTTTACGAGTCGCGATTTGCCGACGCGCCGCGGTTGCCGTATTGGGGTCTCAGGTTCCTCGAGTGGTGCACCCAGCGCAGCGCTCATCGGGTCATCTCCACCAACGAGTCGTACCGCAGCATCGCCATCGAGCGGTGCGGGAAGGATCCCGACGATGTGGTCGTCGTTCGCACTGGCCCGGACGCCGAACGCCTGCGTCGGGGTGAGGCGGACCCGGCGCTGCGGCGCGGTCGGCGCTTCCTCGTCGCCTATCTCGGGGTCATGGGGCCCCAGGACGGGGTGGATATCGTCATTCGGGCCGCCGACACCATCGTCAACACCTGGGGGCGACAGGACGTGGCCTTCACGCTGATGGGCTCGGGTGATTGTTTCGAGGAACTTGTCGCATTGCGTGACGAACTCGCGTTGCGCGATGTCGTCGCGTTCACCGGTCGCGCTCCCGACGAGCTGGTCGCCCGGATCCTGTCGACCGCCGACGTTGGCCTGTCACCGGATCCGAAGAACCCGCTCAACGACGTGTCGACGATGAACAAGACGATGGAATACATGGCTTTCTCCTTGCCGGTGGTGGCATTCGCGCTCCGAGAGACCCGGGTGTCGGCCGGGGATGCGGCGGTCTATGCCGAGCCAAACGGCGTCGAGGGATTCGCCCGGGCGCTGGTCGATCTCCTCGATGACGAAGGGCGACGTCACGCGATGGCCGAGGTGGCGCGCGCTCGCGTCGAGAACGAGCTGGCCTGGAGCCATCAGCGACGGGCCTACGTCGGCGTCTACCAGGAGCTCGCCGCGATCCCACCGGCCGACGCGGCTAGTGTTGCGTCAGCGGCTTCAGCGCTCGAGCTTTGATGATGCGTGGCATCGTGACCAGAACGTCGGTGATGACCTCCGGACGGAGCCGAAGCATCGATCTCGGACGCACGTCGTGAAACAGGTTGCCCAAAACTACCGATCCGGCGAGCTGACCGTGCTCGATGTGCCGGCTCCGGTGTGCCGTCCGGGTGGGGTGCTCGTCCGGTCACTGCACTCGCTGATCTCGACGGGGACCGAGGTGATGAAGGTCCAGGAGGCCAAGCTCTCCCTGGCCGGCAAGGCCAGGGCCCGTCCCGAACAGGTCCGCCAAGTCCTCGACACAGTGGTCCAGCAAGGTCCGACGGCTACCTACAAGAAGGTCATGAGTCGGCTCGACTCCTACACGCCGTTGGGCTATTCGCTGTGTGGGATCGTCATGGAGGTGGGGCAGGGGGCCGAAGAGCTTACGGTGGGCCAGATCGTGGCCTGCGCCGGCAACGAGCACGCCCTCCACGCAGAGGTCAACTGGGTCCCCGTCAACTTGTGCGTCCCGGTCCCCGACGGCGTCCCCACTCAAGAGGCAGCCTTTGCCACCGTGGGGGCCATCGCCATGCATGGGGTGCGGCGGTGCGAGGCCCAATTGGGCGAGACCGCCTGCGTGGTGGGCTTGGGACTCGTCGGACAGCTCGTCGTCCAACTTCTCGTGGCCTCGGGCGTGCGGGTCGTCGGTCTCGACATCGTCGAGGAGCGCTGCCGCCTGGCCGAGCGGTCGGGAGCGCTGGCCAGCGACGCGCCAACGGCGACGGGGATCGACCGGATCGAACGCGTCCTGGGCGAAGTCACGAGCGGTGCCGGCGCCGACCATGTCCTACTGGCGGCCGGTGGGACGTCGAACGGACCGGTCGAAGTGGCGGCGCGTCTGGCCAGGGACCGGGCACGGGTCGTCGATATCGGCAAGTGCCGGCTCGACCTGCCCTGGAACGCGTATTACGACAAGGAGCTCGACGTCCGCTTCTCTCGTTCCTATGGCCCCGGTCGATACGACGACCGCTACGAGCTCGAAGGCATCGACTACCCGATCGGATACGTCCGGTGGACCGAGCGGCGCAATCTCGCCTGCTTCATCGACCTTGTGGCCCGGGGGGCGCTCGACATCGGGGCGCTCATATCGGGCACGTTCCCCGTCACCGAGGCCGTGGATGTCTACGAGAAGCTTAGTTCCGGATCGCTGCACGGGGTCGGTTTCCTGTTCGAGTACTCCCCCCTCGAGGAAGCTCTCGGCGCACCGCGGCCAAAACCCGCTAGGCCGGCCAGCCCCGCATCGGGCCCCGCTGCGATCGCCGCCGGCTCGGGCGCCAGGCGCGCCGCGTCAGACGGCAGGGTCCGCCTCGGTTTCATCGGGGCCGGCAGCTACGCCTCGTCGATGCTGCTGCCGCATCTCGTCCAACGCGAAGGCGTCGAACTGCGCCACGTGGCCACCACCCGGTCGCTGACCGTCGTGAACGCCCAACGTCGGTTCGGCTTCGCCGCGGCGAGCACCGACGCCGAGGCGGTTCTCGCCGACGACACCGTCGATGCCGTTTTCGTGGTCACCCGACACCATTCGCACGCCGAGCTGACCTGCCGCGCCCTCGAGGCCGGCAAGGCGGTGTTCGTGGAGAAGCCGCTGGCCCTGTCGCCCGACGAGCTGGACCGGGTGATCGACACGGTACGGAGCACCGGGAACGACCGCCTCATGGTGGGATTCAACCGGCGTTTCGCGCCCCTGCTCGTCGACCTCCGGGCTAAGTTCGGCAACCCAGGCGCCGGATCGGTCGTGCGCTACTGCGTCAATGCCGGATCGCTCGGCGCCACCAGTTGGTACACGGACGAGAAGTTGGAGGGTTCGCGTTTTACCGGCGAGGGCGGACACTTCATCGATACCATCAGCTGGTGGTTGCGCGCCCGACCGACCGAGGTCACGGCCCTGGGGGCCAGCGATCCCCACGACTTGCTGATCGGACTTCGCTTCGACGACGGCTCGATCGCCACGATCGCCTACCTGACTAACGGGAGCACCCGGTATCCCAAAGAGATCCTCGACGTGGCCGCCGGCGGACGCAGCGCCCGATTGGACAACTTTCGCCGAGCATTCGTGTGGAGCGGCCGGCGCCGACGGGTGCGCCGAGGCAGGGGGTCGATGGACAAGGGCCAGGGGCGCCAACTTGAGGAGTTCCTGGCCGCCGTGCGCACGGGTGGACCGATGCCGATTTCGCTCGAGTCGCTGGTGGACACGACCGCCGCCACCTTGGCGGTCGCCCGCAGCTTGTCCAACGGCCGCCCTGAGGTTCTGTGAACCCGGACAAGGTGCGGTGGTACCTCCGTCGCCTTGGGGCCATGTCCCCGGTGGAGATGGGCTGGCGCCTCCATGATCAGGTTCTTCACCGGACATGGGCCCGCCACCAGGTCCGTCCCGGCGAGGCCGTCACGGCGGTCGCGAGGCGCGTCGGTCCCGGATTCCCGAGCCTCCTGCCGTCGGATGCCGCCAACGGAGTTGCCCCCGAAGCCGCGGAGGCCCTCATTCGGGCCGCCGATCAGCTGCTCCAGGGAACGGGGGAGCTCCTCGGCGTGCGGAGGACGGACCTTGCGGCACCGGACTGGTTTGTCGACCCGATCACAGGAGTGCGCGCTCCACAAGGGCGCTACGCGTTTCGCATCGACCATCGAAGCGAGGCGGAGACGGGCAACGTCAAGCAACTGTGGGAGCTATCCCGGCTCCAGCACCTGACGGTCCTGGCGGGGGCACGATTCTTGACCGGCGACGACACCTACGCCGAAGCGACAGCTCGACAGCTGGAGTCGTGGTGGCGAGAGAACCCATTTCTTTCCGGAGTTCACTGGACAAGCGGTATCGAGGTGGGGCTACGGCTCATCACCTGGACCTGGGTCCGACGCCTCCTCGAGGGTTGGACCGGCGCCTCGGCCCTGTTCGAGGACAACGAGCGGGCGGTGTCGCAGATCTATTGGCACCAGCGCTACCTGTCGTCGTTGCGGAGTCGGGGATCGTCCGCCAACAACCACGTCGTGGCCGAGGCGGCCGGTCAGCTGGTCGCCTGCTTCGCGTTCCCTTGGTTCACCGAGAGCCCCCGCTGGTGCCGACGTGCCGCGGCGTTGCTCGAGGACGAGCTGAGGCGCAACACTTTCCCGAGTGGGCTGAATCGGGAGCAGGCCTCGGACTACCACGGATTCGTGGCCGAGCTGGGGCTGGTGGCCGCCGTCGAGGCCGCCGCCGCCGGACAGCCGCTTCCCACGCCAACGTGGGAGCTTCTGTGCCGCATGGTCGATGCGGCAGCTGCTTTTCTCGACGCCGCGGGGCGCGCCCCGCGCCAGGGCGACGGCGACGAGGGACGGGCGGTGATGCTCGACCCGCCCACGGCTAACCGCTGGGGCTCGCTACTGGCCTCGGGGGCTGCCCTCTTCGGCCCACAACCGTGGTGGCCGGCTCATCCGTCGGGCGTCGCCAGCACCCTGTTCGGGGCGCTGGCCCCCGGCCGGTCGGTGGTATGGGGACGCCCCTCCCGGCGTCCCTCCCACTTCGCCGATGCCGGGTTGACGCTGCTCCGCAGTGCCGCGGGCGCCGAGCCCGAGATCTGGTGCCGCTGCGACGGGGGCCCGCACGGCTACCTCTCCATCGCCGGGCACGCCCACGCCGACGCCCTGTCGATTGAGGTGCGACACGACGGAGTCGACGTCCTGGCCGATCCGGGAACGTACTGCTACCACGGCGAACCAGAGTGGCGGCACTATTTCCGCTCCACCTTGGCGCACAGCACCATTGAGTTGGGGGGTCGGGACCAATCCCAATCGGGCGGCCCCTTCCTCTGGTTGCGTCAGGCCCAAACGATGGCCGTCGAAGTGGTTACCGACGACAGCGGCGACCCCGAAGGTTGGTCGGCCGAGCACTGTGGATACGAGGTGCTCGATCCGCCGGCCACACACCGCCGGCGCGTACACCTTGACCGTCGGGGTTCTCGTCTCGACATCGCCGATCGTGTCGTGACCGCCGGCCGCCACGTGCTGCGCATGGGCTTTCATCTCGGTCCGTCGGTTCGGGCCGAATTCGAGGGCCGGGTCGCCAGGCTGCGCTGGCCAACGCGGGGGGGCGCCGGGTCGGCCCATCTCAGCCTGCCCGAGGAGTTGTCGTGGGAGATGCACCGTGGCGAGGTGCAGCCGGTGCTCGGCTGGTACTCCGCCGCCTTCGGCCTGAAGGAGCCGACGACGGTGATCCTGGGTGTCGGCCGGTGCTCCCCCGACCTCGGGGAACTGCGCACGTCGCTCAGGTTCGACACTGAAGTCCGGGATCGAAGTCGGTTGTCGGAAACGGCCCAGGAAACTGCCTGATGTGGTAAGATTATCACTACCTGTAGCGCCAACTAGGGTTCACGAGGCGATCGTGAGTGCGCTCCGCGCGGAAATTAAGGTCACCCGTGGGGTGAGCTCGTCGCCAGGCCGGGTCGCTGTGATGTCCTTCTCCCCGAGGGTGCCGGCCCAGCGGTCAAGGTATTCGCCAGGCTGTCCGAAGGAGATGGAGTGGAGGAGCAAGCTCTCGATCTGAAGAGTTGGCTGAGGGTGGCTCGCCGTCGCTGGCTGCTCATCGGCTCCTCGATGGTCCTCGGCCTGGCCGGCGGTGTCGCCTATGCCTGGGCGAATCCGGTCCTGTTTACGTCGCAGGCCCTAGTGCTGGTCGCCCCGTCGCCGACCAATCGCCCGGCGCTCGCCATCACCACGCAGGCCGAAATCGCGACGAGTCAGGCGATTCTCGACAGCGCCGGAGCACAGGTCACGCCTCCGTTGGGCTACGCCGTCTTGCAACGACGGATCGTCGCCACCGGTATCACCGCCAATATCCTGCAGATCACCGCCAGTGGAACGACGGCCCGACAGGCCAAGGAGTTGGCCAACGCGGTGGCCACCGGGTTTGTCACCTACGCCACGAGCGGAGCCGCTTCGCCGTTGGGCCCGACCGCCGGGACCGGCACCGCCATTCTCGATCGGGCCACCACGGTGGTGGCGCCCTCACCCTGGCACACGCCGATGTTGGGGCTAGTAGGAGCTTTAGCCGGTCTGCTGGTGGGCACGCTGATCGCCCTGCTGGCCGGCCCTGGTGACGAGCGGCTTCGCCGTCTCGAGGACATCGAGACGGCGATCGGGGCCCCGGTGGATGCTTCCCTGTCGCTTCGGGCCCGCGCCGAGCCCAGCGATTGGTTCGACCTCCTCCTGCGATGGACGCCCGGCATCGAGAGTGCGTGGCTGATTCGTCAGATCCTGGACCACATGGCCGATGGACAGTCGGACACCGATGTCGTCGTTGCATCTCTGCGAGGAGATCGCACGGCCCTGGCATTGGCTCCGACTCTGGCGGCCAGCGCAGCCGCATTCGGGATCCCCACAACCTTCATCGTCGAGACCGACGATGAGTCGGCTTCGAGCCTGCGCGAAGCCACTGCCACCTTGGCGGCGGACTCGGCGCCGCGGCGGCCAAACCTTCGGCTGTTCGAGACCGACCGCAAGCGCACACCCTCGTCGGCCAAGACCATCAAGGTGACCGCGGTCGTGCTCGACCCCCGCGAGCCGCGGCGCCCGGCCGCCAACCGAGCGAACACGACGTGGCTGGCGCTGTCGCGGGGGTTCGCCACGGCCGAGGAATTGGCCAGGGTGTCGCGCGGCACTGCCGCTCGTCGCCAGCCCATCGGTGGCGTCGTCGTCGTGAACCCGGTTCTCGACGATCCCATTGCCGCCGGCCGTCCGGCGCGTACCGCCACTCATCTGCCGCGCGCCAACGGCGCCGGTCGCCCGGTGCCTGGACGTATGAGGGACATCACGACGGACGCGACGCGATGACCGTCGAGCCCTCCTTCTACATATCGGACTCCATGGATGACGAGCAGGCGGAGGCGCAATCCCCGGTCGCCGTAGCCGGGAAGGTTGTGAGTCTGCGCGTGCTCACCTCGGCCCTGCGGCGCGGCCGTCGGCTGTGGTTCTCGACGATGGTGCTCGGGCTCGTGGCAGGTTTGCTCGTGGCGTTCCTCCTGCCGCCGCCCGCTGCCGTGGCCACGACCACGCTCCTGCTCCAGCAGTATCCCGGTTCTGACCCGGCCACGGACGTGGCCATGCTCCAGACCGCAGGCGTGGCGCAGCTGGCCGTGACCCAGTTGCACCTGCACGAGTCGCCGCAGAATCTACTGACCCAGTACGGCGGGACGTCGCTCAGTTCCCAGGTATTGCAGATCCAGGTCGCCGCACCGTCCGTCGATGAGGCGCTGCGCCGAGCCAATGCGTTGGCCGCTGCCTTCCTCACCTTTCGGGGCCAACAGTACGAGCGCGCTAACCAGGCCGTGGTTTCGGGGCTTCAGAGTCAGTTGGTCAACCTCTCCACCCAGATCGAGGACCTCGGCAACGCTGCTTCGGGGACCGAAGCGACGGCCATCGTGGCGCAGCGCAACGAGGACCTCGCCGAGCAAGGGCAGCTCACACAGACCATCCGGAACGACATGACCAACACCACATCGGTGGTCGACGGCAGCAACGTCCTCGCCCGGGCGATCGCAACCGGGCATTCCCGCTTCAAACGCGTGGTCATCGACGCCGGAATCGGTCTCCTGGCCGGCCTCGTTGTCGGGATCGGAGTGGTATTGCTGTCGGCCGCGGTCTCTGACCGCGTGCGCCGACGAGAGGATGTCGCCCTTGCCCTCGGGACACCGGTCGAACTGAGTCTGGGACCGTTCCGTCGCCCGAGATGGGGCGCGGTCCGTCGACTCCGGCGAAGGCTCAAACGGCCCGATCCCGACACGAGGCGTTTGGCTCGTCACCTCCGGGACAAGGTCGATGCCGGCCCGTCGCACCTGGCCGTCGTTTCCGTCGACAGCCTGGAGGCGGCTTCCCTGGCCGTTGCCCGCTGCGGTGCGGAGCTGACTCGCGCTGGCTCCGAGGTTCTCGTCGTCGACTTGTCAGAGAACGGCCTCGTCTCCAAGTTGCTTCCCGTGACCGACGCGAGCACGCCGGTGCGGTTTCGGCGCCACTTGGCCGCCGTCCGGGTATTCGTTCCCGGCGGCGATCGTTCGGCCGATGCACCTCCCCCTACCGCCGACATCGTCTTGGTGGTGGCCACCTTGGACCCCAGCCGCGGTGCCGAGCGCCTCCGCGGGTGGGCCGGGGATGCTGTAGTCGTGACGACGGCGGGGCGCTCGCGCGCCGACAAACTCCGGGCGAACGCCGAGATGCTCCGTTCTGCCGGCGTGACGCTCGACTCCGCGATCCTTATCGGTGCGGACGCCGACGACTACAGCCCGGGGTATGCGGGTTGGGGGTCGGTGCCTGTGCCCGACGATCGCATCACCGGGGTTCCTCTGGTGCCGCACGAGCCATGAGCAGCACTCTGGCGCTGCCTCTGCGCCGGGAGGACAGTGAGTCGGGGGACAACGCCTCCGTCCGACGGCGGTTGGGGTGGATCTGGGCACTGTTGTTCCTAAACGTCTTGCAGTGGGGTAGTGGCCCACTGTTGGTCCCGATTCCCTACCGGTTGGGTCAAGTCATCGCCCAAGGGTCGTTGTGGCTGGCCCTCCTGCTGGCCGTGACCGTCAACCGCCAGGCGTTGATCCGGCCCAACACCTTTCTGATCCTTTTGACCGTGCTGACGGCGATCTCCGCCATCGTCAGCGTGCACACCCTTCATTTGGGCTCGAGCTATCGGGCAGTGCGGTTGATCGCCTTTCTCGCTACCTTGTGGCTCCTCACACCCTGGTTCGGACGGCGCGATCGGCTCTTGCTGCGAATCCATTTGCGCTGCCTGGTGGGGGTGCTCGTGGTTACAGGGGCGGCGGCGATCGTCGCTCCCGGCAGGGCCTTCTCGAGCGGCCGCCTGGCCGGGGTCGCCTGGCCGATCGGTCCCACCCAGGTGGCCCACTATGCGGCGGTCACCACCGGGCTCGGTATCGTCTTGTGGTTGTCAGGCTTAGTCCGTCGCAACGCGGCGTTGGCCCTCACTTCGTTCGGGCTGCTCGCCCTCATCCTCACCCACACCCGGACCGCCGTAGTCGGGTTGGTCGTCGGGGTCCTTGTGGCCGGCGCCAGCTTGTTCCTGGTGCGCCGCCGGGTCCGCCGGGCGTTTGCCGTCGGCCTCGTGGTGGCGGTGGTCGGTGGCACGGTGGCCTTTCCCTTGGTGTCACACTGGTTCGTGCGCGGCGAGTCGCCGACCCTGTTCACGAATTTGAGCGGCCGCACGCAGGTCTGGCACGAAGTGGTCACCGCTCCCCGGGCTAAGACGCAGGTACTGTTCGGATCGGGACTGTCGAACACCACCTTCGGAGGTCGTCCCATCGACGACGCGTGGCTGGCCGTGTACCAGGACCAGGGATTGGTCGGCGACGTGCTCGCCGGTCTGATCCTTCTTTCGCTGCTGTTCACGGCCGTCATCCGGCCCCGTGGACCGGCGCGGGCACTGGCCCTGTTCCTGATCGTCTACTGCATCTGCGCCTCGTACACCGAGGTCGGACTCGGTGACGCGTCGCCGTATCTGCTGGACCTGGCGGTCGCTGCGTCGCTACTGATGGCCCCGCTGAGAACCCGGACCAGCGCGCACAGCCTTTCCGCCTGAGGGCCCCCGTCGCGGGTTCGACCCCTCACCCGCGCCCCGAACCGCTCCTTGAGCCCCCGAGCGATTCCGCCTGCGCCCGAGGGGGGGCGGAGCGCGCACCTGGTGGGCGAGGGCCGGAGCTGGACCCCTCGTACCAGGTCCTGAGCACACCGGGGAGGCGGTCCTTGTACCAGAGGTGATCGGGCTCACCCCGTCCCGAGAGTCCCTCTAGACAGGCACCGATGCGCTCGGGCAGGGTGGCGGCCGGCGCGATGGGGACGACATGGGCGTTACGACCGGCCTGGAGTTGCGCGCCGCCTCCGGCGTCGAGGCAGACGACCGGGCAACCCAGGGAGCTCGCCTCCGCCACGGACCAGGGGGCCGAGTCGTGGAAGCTGGGGAAGACCAGGGCGTCGGCGCATCGGAAGGCGTCGAACACCTCGGCCCGGGGCACCTGGCCGCGGAACTCGAGGCGGTCGGCCACGCCGATGCGCTCGGCCAGGGCGCTGGCGCGAGCACGGTC
>Ga0181536_10007267_pt1 | contig 10917 bp, 9 predicted proteins | sample PEATcosm2014_Bin_41_FD_121105 | JGI IMG/M metagenome (GOLD analysis project Ga0181536, IMG submission 121105) | Peatland microbial communities from MTU Mesocosm Facility, Houghton, MI, USA - PEATcosm2014_Bin17_60_metaG | ecosystem: Environmental > Terrestrial > Soil > Wetlands > Peat | place...
ATCGGCGCTCCCAGCGCCCCATAGGATACGGGAGCGTTGTTGGCGATGGCCGCGACCCGGATTGCGTCGAGATCGGTTAGCCCCAGTGAAATGAGAATCGGCGCTACGACAGCCCAGGGATAGCCGAAACCGACGAGGCCCTCTAGCAGCGCCCCGAATGCCCAGGCGAACAGCATCGTCTGCACTCGAACATCGAGCGTGCCCCGCGAGATGAGCCAACGGCGGAAGTTCTCGAATACGCCGGTGACCCCTAGCGTGTTGAACAGCACCAAGCCCCAGAACGTGATCCAGTCAACGTACCACACGCCAGTCGCTGCGCCGTACACATATGCCTGGAGCCCCGAGCCAAGCGGCATTTTCCAGATCCACACGGCGAGCACAAAAGTAAGGATTGACCCGAGCAGCACTGCCAGCCACGCCGAAACGCGGAATACCGCCAAGAGCATGAGCAGAAAGACGACGGGTATCAGGGCAGCGAGGCAGGTAAGCCCCAGATTGCCGACCGGATCGACTATTTGCGTGAACATTAGTTTCCCCCTTTTGTGGACGCCCCGCTCCCGGAATGTTCAGCGGTTGTCCCCCCTAAACTCGAACCCCCCAAGACGTTACGGCGCTGACGGCCTGCTCGGATCTCCTCGATCACCATGGCGACGGGTCTGCATGGGCATTCCCGCGCACATCCTCCACAGCCCTGCGCACGGTGGTCATTACGGAATTACCGGTCTGACCAAAATGGAGGATCGCCGTTTTGGTCTGACCTGTCAAGCCGGTAAGATTGGCCGTATACTTTCAGCCCAAATCGCCGTATGCGCAGATGGACCGCGCCGTGCCGGTCCGTACTTTCCATGCCTACCGCCGCTGAGATGGATTGATCCAACCCCGTGCCTGGTGATGAACGACATGGCCCGAAATACACACAAGGCTTTATTTGATCTGGTGGAGCCGCCCGCTCGCATCAAACTTTCAGACGCGATCATCCGCCAGATCGAGAAGCTCATCCTCGAAGGCGCACTCAAGCCAGGAGATAAATTGCCCCCCGAGCGGGAGTTTGCCGAACTGCTGGGGGTCTCCCGACCCTCACTCCGGGAAGCGCTACTCAAGCTCGAAGCGCGTGGGCTGGTAAGCACGCGCCGAGGGGGCGGATATGCGGTTGCCGACGTAACTGCGCCGACGCTTACTGACCCGCTCGTGCATCTGTTGCAGCAATATCCGCCGGCGGCATACGACATCCTGGAGCTGCGCCACGGCCTGGAAGAGATTGCCGCCCATTTGGCGGCCACGCGCGCCACCGACGCTGACCGCAAAGAGATCACGCGTCGGTATGCAGCCCTCGTCAAGGCGGATAACGGCAAGGCAGATGCGCTGAAGGGTGCGGATTCCGATCTGGAGTTTCACATGGCGGTGGCCGATGCTTCGCACAATGTCGCACTGATGCACGTTATGCGGGGACTAATGAATTTGATTCGCACCAGCAGTTCGCGCTTCCGCGATCGGATCTTCAGCCTTCAAGGGGGCAGGAATGTCCTCAATGATCAACACCGCGCAATCTACCAGGCAGTGATGAAAGGCGATGCCCAAGCGGCGCGCGAAGCCATGCATTTGCATCTGAGCTTCATCGAAACGACGCTGCGGGAGACCGATCGTGACAATGGCGCGGCAGCCTCCCGATCAAGCTTACCAGCGCTTTTGAAGCTCGTCAGAAGCAGATAAAGCACATTTACGCGCGTTGCCGAGTGGCGTATCTCGTCGCCGATCTATGAGAGGCTGATGCATAATAAAGTCGACAAAAATAGGCACTTCCTGTGCCTATGTCACTGCTCAATTCGTCTGTGCTGGCCCGAAGCGGGCATTGCGGTCACTCCTGGGGGGGGTCCGCGTCCGGCGCCAGCGCATCGCTGCAAATTTTAGCTGGCTTTCTCGAGCGCAGCGCAGCACGTAGCCTAAAGTGCGTTTACGCGCGTCTGTGACGCGCTATGGCGGAGCGGTGCGCTGCAGCACCGGGATCATTACAAACGCTGACCGTTTGAGCGCCGAGATCGCGACAACCCCGGATCAGCGGTGCACCGCTACGCTTCGCGCTGCACCGCGTCCGGGGAACGCGATCGGGGCGCCAGCGTCAGCTTGCCCGGTTTGGATTAGGCCTCGCCAATCGCTACATTGGTTGACATGTTCGGTCTGCCACGGATCAATGATCGGCCGCGCAACGTGCGGCTGGATACGCTGGTTCGCCTGCGTTGGGCCGCCATTTTCGGCCAGCTCGCGACCATCCTGGTGGTGCATTTCGGCCTCGAATTCGAGGTCCCGATCTGGGCCTGCCTTGCCGTCATCGCGCTTTCGGCGCTGCTCAATGTGGCGCTGCGCGTTGGCTTCCGCCAGACGCAGTGGCTCGAGCCCGACCGTGCCGCTTGGCTGTTGAGCTTCGACATTGCCGAGCTGGCGGCGCTGCTCTACCTCACCGGCGGTTTGGAGAATCCATTTTCCTTCCTCCTGCTCGGGCCGGTGCTGATCTCGGCGACCGCGCTGCCGCCGCGCATGACGTTGCTGATCGGCACTTTCGCCATGTTCTGCGCGACGGTGCTCGTATTCTTCCATTACGACTTGCCCTGGGACAGTGAGAACCCGCTTGAGCTTCCGGAAATCTACATGGTCGGGGTTTGGCTCTCGATCCTGCTCGCGATCGGCTATATCGGCGTCTATACTTGGCAGATCGCGGAGGAGGCCCGCCAGCTCTCGGATGCATTGGCGGCAACCGAACTCGTGCTGGCGCGCGAGCAGCATTTGTCTCAACTCGACGGCCTCGCCGCCGCTGCGGCGCACGAGCTTGGCACGCCGCTGTCCACGATTACCGTGGTCGTGCGCGAAATGGAACGCGCCCTCGATCCGCATTCGCCCTATGCCGAGGACGTGAAATTGCTGCGCGAGCAGGCGCAGCGCTGCCGCGAGATTCTTTCGAAGATCGCCGAACTTCCCGCGGGCGAACCGTTCGACCGCATGCCGCTCTCGGCCTTGATCGAGGAAGCCGTAGCTCCGCACCGCAATTTTGGCGTCTCGATCGGTGTGACGCTTCCCGCTAACCGCGCGGCAGAACCGGTAGGCGCCCGCAATCCGGCCATCCGTTACGGCCTCGGCAACCTGATCGAGAACGCCGTCGATTTTGCCCACGGACGGGTCGAAATCCTTGCGCAATGGACGGCGGAGGAGGTCAGTATCACCATCAGCGATGACGGGCCGGGCTTTGCTCCCGAGGTCGTGGACCGTATCGGCGCGCCCTATGTGACCCACCGACGGCCGGGCTCGCGCGGGCCGGACGGTGATGACGACGCGGTCTTCGGGCTCGGGCTGGGCTTCTTCATTGCCAAGACCCTCTTGGAACGCTCTGGCGCCAAGCTTTCGCTCACGAACCAGGCACCCCCGCTGCACGGTGCTACGGTTACGGTCACCTGGAGCCGGGCCGATTTCGAACGGTCGCTCGTCTCGCCCCCTCTTGAGCCCGCGGCCCCCGCCACTTAATTGTCAGGTAGTCATTGGCCTGATTGTTCACCTGTTTTTGACTTGTCATGCCTTTCGAATGCGGACTGCCTCCGGTTTTCGAAGGTAACGGTCTCGGGTGCCGCTCATCCGGTGAGGGGGGCTGGCGGTCACTTTGATGGAGTAGAATTGCCATGACCTATGCAATAGCCCATGCGGTTCCAAGCGAGCGGTCCCTTCTGATCGTCGAAGACGACAAAGCGTTTCTGCAGCGCCTTGCGCGCGCCATGGAAAGCCGAGGCTTTGTGGTGACGACGGCCGAATCGGTCGCCGATGGCCTGCTGCAGGTTGAGAAGGCCGCCCCCGCCTTTGCCGTCGTCGACATGAGGCTGGTCGACGGCAATGGGCTCGACGTCATTTTAGCCATGAAGAAGCGCCGGCCGGAAGCGCGCGCCATCATCCTCACCGGCTACGGCAACATCGCGACCGCGGTGAATGCGGTCAAGCTCGGAGCCGTCGATTATCTCGCCAAGCCGGTCGATGCCGACGATGTTGCCGCAGCGCTTCTGGCGATGGACAACAAAAAGATCGAGCCGCCGGAAAATCCGATGTCGGCGGATCGGGTGCGCTGGGAGCACATCCAGCGCATTTACGAATTATGCGGTCGTAACGTTTCGGAAACCGCGCGTCGCCTCAACATGCACCGCCGCACCTTGCAGCGCATTCTCGCCAAACGCGCGCCCAAATAATCCCCCAGCTCAAAGCCGATCGAGACGCCGCGGCGATCGCCGCCTAGCGATCACGCTCAGATTTCTCCGGCATAGGGTCCCTGCGGATCGGCCAACGCCTGCAAGCGCAGCGCCGCCGCGTGCGCAAAGCGCAGCATGACGGTCTTGCGCGTCGCCGCCGGCAGCCGATGTTCGGGCGCCTCGCCTATGATCGATGCGCCGAATGCATCAGCCACGATAAGACCGGCATCCGCGGGAAATATCGCGCGGGGCACGTCGACGATCGTGGCGAAAAACAGCCGGTCGCAGTGCAGCCGGTAGTCCATCCATTTTTGGTCGGCGCGGAAATCGGCCACCGAAGACTTGATCTCGACGATGATGATTTCACCATCACCACCAAGCGCCACGAGATCGGCGCGCCGTCCCGACGGCAGCGGCAATTCGCTCACCACGCAATAGCCCAGCGCATGCAGGTAACGGGCGGTGCCGCGCGCGATTGCCAACGCGGTCTGTGATTGCCGGCCGTCAACCGGCACAGACGTCGCCAGCGAATTGAGATTCATGGCCAAGATTCCGGGGAGAGGCAGATTGGAGAGCGGACGACACACGAGCTTACGCACGCCACAAACTCCGGCTGGTCCTGCGCAACTGACAATTGCCGATGCACGGCAAGTATCATTGTGCCGTGCTGGCGCGGTCAGGGAAAGCCCCCGCCAAGGCCGTGCGCGAGGCCGCAATCACACCCCGCTCGGTAATCAGTCCGGTCACCAACCGCGCGGGCGTCACGTCGAAGCCGTAATTCGCCACCGGTGAACCGTCGGGCACGATGCGCACGGTCTCGATGCGGCCGTCGGCGGTGCGCCCGGTCATCGTCGCCACCTCATCGGGGCTGCGTTCCTCGATGGGAATCTCGGCAACGCCGTCGGCCACCGTGAAATCGATGGTCGGCGACGGCAATGCGACGTAGAACGGCACATTGTTGTCGCGGGCGGCGAGCGCCTTCAGATAGGTTCCGATCTTGTTGCAGACGTCGCCGTTGGCGGTGACGCGGTCGGTGCCGACGATGACCAGATCGACGAGGCCGTGCTGCATCAGATGGCCGCCGGTATTGTCCGCGATCACCGTGTGCGCCACGCCGTGATGGCCCAACTCCCAGGCGGTCAGCGAGGCGCCTTGATTGCGCGGCCGGGTTTCGTCGGCGAAGACGTGAACAGCAATGCCCTTGTCGTGCGCCAGGTAGATCGGCGCCGTGGCCGTGCCGACGTCGACCGCGGCCAGCCAGCCGGCGTTGCAATGGGTCAGCACGTTCACCCGTTCACCCGCCTTCTTGCGCGCGGCGATGGACTCGATGAGAGGCAGGCCGTTGTGTCCAATGGCGGTGTTGATGGCGACATCCTCCTCGCAAATCTCGGCGGCGCGCCGGTAGGCGGCGGCGGTTCGCTCGGAGCGCGGCCGAGCGCGGACCGCCGCCACCATCTCGTCGAGCGCCCATTTGAGGTTGATCGCGGTCGGGCGCGTGGCGTTAAGCGTTCCGTAAGCGCGGTCAAGCGATTCATCGGAGGCGTCGCCGCGCAGCGCCAGACAGACGCCATAGGCCGCGGTCGCACCGATCAGGGGCGCGCCGCGGATCAGCATGGCGCGGATCGCGTGCGCCGTCTCTTCGAGCGTCGTGAGCCGGGCCGTTACGAATCGATACGGCAGCGCCGTCTGATCGATCACCCCGACCGACCAGCCGTCCGGCTCGAGCCAGATGCTGCGCATGGGTTTGCCATCAACTTTCATAACCTTCACCTAACAGATTTGCGCCAAGTGTGAAGGTCGTAATTGCCGCGCCAACTTGCCAGCGGGTCGCGCCTGCCGCAATCTCGCGCGCAATGTCCGCGGGAGCCGCCGATGGCCGCCATCGACTATGAAGCCGAATACAACAACCGCGCCCGCGTGCCCGAGCATGTCGATATATTTGCGCGTTGGGCCGGCGAAGCGGAATTTTATCGCGCCGACACGCTCAAGCGCGGCAAGGCCGAGCTCGGCCTGTCCTATGGCGATACGCCGCGGCAATACTTCGACCTGTTCCTGCCGGAGGCGACCCACACGCGTCGCAAATGATTCCGAACGATTCTGAAGGCTGCTGGGGCACGTGCCAGTCCTTGGGGAAGCAACTTAGGCTTGCGCAGCCGACTCGAAAGCGCAAATATCCCCGAGCCAGTTGCTGCGGTAGGTGGGGGGTGGGGAATGGCAGAGGAAGGGAACGGGCTCGGCGACCACGAAGGAACTGGGGCGGACTCCACCAAGAAGGACAACACAAATAGCCAATTTGCTGTCATCGGCAAGGCCATACACAAATTTATAGAAAGCACCTACGCGTCACTTGCCGGCTTGGGCAGCGTCGGCCGTCTATTGCTGGTCGTGTTGGCGGGAATCGTAGGTGCGGTCGCGTTACTTTGGATCGTAGACAAGCTCGTATTTTACTATCTCGCGCGAAGCTACGTCGACCAAGTCGCAAGCGTATTCGATCTGAACAAGTATTTAGCGAACGCGCTCGTCTTATTAACGTTTCTCGCTGCCGCATTCCTTGCAAGATACATTTGGTCTGTTTCAAAACAGAAGCGAAGAATAGGCATCGCGGGGGTAGCCGCGCTTCTAATTGGCCATTCTCTTGTTCTCTGGTATGGAACAAGGACCAGTTATTTTGATCGCGCTGGAAATGCTATCAAGTGTTACGTTTTGAGCCGCGATGGAAAAGTGACTTATGGCGAGCGGCCCGGCATTGATCCTGCCACAGGGCGTCTTTGTAGGCCGGTGACAGCAGAGATGTTGGAGCGTCTCAAGGAATACGAAACAGGGAAGCGCCCACAGGGAATAACGGAATCAAATCCGACGTTTTTCGACCCGCGAACGGGTGAGCCGATCGTCTGGTACTACAAGGACAAGGATAATACGATTCAGATTTTCGATCTAATGGGTTTCCATCCGGATACCGGTGAGGAACTAACTCCAATAACCAAAGATGTTGTAGGACAATGGAAAGTACAATCTGATCAGCGATCACAGCGCGTGCCAAAGCTCGTCGACCCTGAAAAGTATGTTTTCTTTGATCCTCGAAACGGCAACCCTCATGCCTGGTATTGGGTCGACACCAATGGGCGATACGAATTCTATGACAGTCCGGGTTTTCAACCTCAGACTGGGGACAAGCTGCAAATCGTGACGCGCGAGGTCATCGAGGAGTGGAAGGATAAACAAAAAAATCCAACGGCGCCAATGAGGGCGCCCAATAAGGTGGATATCACAGCGGATACGGTGTTCTTTGATCCGGTCACCGGGAACCCTCGGCTATGGTATTGGCGGCGCGACAGCGGCGAATATGAGTTTTTCGATGGCCCCGGCTTTCATCCGCAAAACGGAGAAACGTTGAAGCCTTTTACTAAGGATTCGCTGACCCAGTACAAATTGGAAATCGAGGAAAGGGCAAAACAGCTTAAAGCAGAGCAGGATCGGATCGAAGCCGAACAGAAAGCGAGGCAGGAGGCGGAGGAAAAGAGACAGCTAGAGGAACAGCAAAGAGAAGAAGCAGAACAGAAAAGGCGCCAAGAGGAATTACAACGAGCGACTGATGCTGCGCGCCGATGCGACGAACTTGCTGCTAACCCGACCGACGCGCACAGAGTTGGCGATGGCGTTCCCTACGCGTCATTAAAGCCGGTGGCCGCTGACGCAGCAGACGCGTGCGAGATGGCAGTCAAGCAAAATCCCAACGAGCCGCGGTTCCAATACCAACTTGGACGCGCGCTCGAATTGGCGGGCGACGGCGCAGTTCACATCCAGAATAGACAAAGGGCCATGACAATCCATCAAAGCCTTGTCAACATTGGATATGCGGCCGCGTGTGACAACCTCGGTTCACTATATAGATGGGACAAAAAGGATATAGCAAAAGCGACCGCTATATTTCGACTGGGTGCTCAGCTTGGTGACACCGACTCGATGGTTAGTCTCGCCGACATGATCGGTGACAACGAAGTCGTTCCCACAGGTCCGGATGAGACGCCTCTTGAATTGTACAAGCGGGCTGCGGAATTAGGTAATCCAAACGGAATTCGCGCCTACCAGGCTGCGTTGGCAAATGCACAAAACATGCAACAACAACAGGTTCAACAGATACAACGGCAACAATTGATGTTGCAGTTTATGGGCAGCGTTCTGCGAAATATCCATTGACCTGCTCTCCCGCAGTCTAGTTTGCCGCCTGAGCTAAGTGCGTCTTTTGGAATCCAGTGCCGCGGCAACTTGCCAGCGGCTCAAGCATGCCGCAATCTGGCGCGGCGTGCGCGCGGGAGCCGCCGATGACCGCCATCGACTACGAAGCCGAATACAATAACCGCGCCCGCGTGCCGGAACATGTCGAGATTCTTGCGCGCTGGGCGCGCGACGCGGAGCTTTATCGCGCCGACGCGCTCAAGCGCGGCCGCGCCGAGCTCGGACTTTCCTATGGCGATACGCCGCGGCAATTCGTTGACTTGTTCCTGCCGGAGGCCGGTGACAGTGCGCCGCTGGCTCTTTTCATTCATGGCGGCTATTGGCGCTCGCTCGACCCCTCCATGTTCAGCCACATGGCGTGCGGATTGAACGCGCGCGGCGTCGCAGTCGCGGTCGCCGGCTATGATCTCTGTCCAATTGTCACCATCGCCGACATCATCGAGCAAATCCGTCGCGCCTGCGTATTCCTGTGGCAGCAACTGGGCCGGCGCCTGCTCGTCTACGGGCATTCCGCCGGCGGTCATCTCGCCGCCGCGATGGTCGCCACCGACTGGCCGTCGCTCTATCCCAAAGCGCCGGCAGACCTGGTGCCTGCCGGTTACGCGATCTCCGGCGTCTTCGATCTTTCACCGCTTATCGGCGTGAGCATGAATCAGGATTTGCGGCTCGACGCCGAGGAAGCGCGCAAAGTCTCGCCGGCATTCCGGCCGCCAGCCCCCGGCCGTACCTTCGATGCGGTCGTCGGTAGCCTTGAATCGAGCGAATTCAAGCGCCAGAGCCGGATCATTGCGCAGGCTTGGCAGAGCGTGGCGCAGACGCGCTACGAAGAGATCGCCGGCATGAACCATTTCACCGTCGCCGACGCGCTCGCCGATCCGCAGAGCGCGATGGTGGCGCGCATCGCGGAGTTGGCGAAGCAAGTCAGGGCGTAGCTGCCACGGGGACATGCCGCGCGAGTAGCACGCAAGCTGACGCGGCAAAGATCAAGGCGAATCCCACAATGTCGGCGGCGCTGGGCACCTCGCCGAGGATGACCACCGACGCAGTAACGCCGATCACCGGGACGCTGAGCACCCCGAGCGATGCGGTGACCGCGGGCAGCCGCCGAACGATCTCGAACCACAGCCCATAGGCGATCCCGCCGCCGGCCACGCCGACGAAGGCCACGGCGAACAGCGCATCGGCGTGCGCGGCGCCAAGATCGAGTCGTCCTTCGAAAATGATGAGGCACGCCGCCAGCACGACGAACCCGATTGTGATCTGCCAACTCGCAACGCCCATGGGATCGGCGTCGATGTGCGCCCATTTCAGATAGACCGTGCCCGCCGCCCAGCTCGCCCCGCTGGCGATCGCCAACAGGATGCCCAGCGGAATTCCCATCGCGGTCAACGGGTAGATCAGGATGGCGAGCCCGGCACCGCACAGGCCGAGCGCAACCGCTTGGATGCCGGTTGGGCGCTCGCCGAGGAACGGCCACGCCAGCATGACGGACCAGATCGGCATCGTGTAGGCGAGGATCGCCACCCGGGAGGTCGCGGTTGCGAGTTGCGCGAAGGCGGTGAACAGGCTGAAGCCGACGATGTTGAGCAGCGAGGCAATGACGACATGCGCCCAGGCCTTCGTGGTCCGAATCCGGAAGCTGCGGCGCTTGACGAGACACACCACGAACAGCGTTAGTGCAGCGAGCGCAGCAGTCGACGCGCGCATGCTGAACGGCGGAATTTCAACGAGCGCGATTTTCATCAGCGGCCAAGTGACGCCCCAGATGCAGCACAGCAGGACGAGCATCAGCTTCGCCCGGATGTCGGCGATGCCCATTGGCCCCTGCACGCGGTCGGAATTCCTCACGGAGAATTCACGGAGCCTTGGGCCCGGCGCCGAGGTACCAATCGACAATCTGCGCGCCGGTCCAGAACAGCACGTCGGGTTTTTTGCGAATGACCTCGAACACGCGGCGGAAGTATTTCAGCCGGTGCGGCGCGCCCATGATGTAAGGGTGGACGACGAGCGCCATGACGCGCGCCGAATCGGCCGCATCCTCATAGATCTGCTCGAACTGATCGAGCGCCCGCTCGCAATATTCCGATGCCTTGTGGTGCTGGATCAGCATCATGGCGACGTCGTTGCATTCCTGCGTATAGGGCACGTTGACGATCGGCTTGCCTCGGGTCTTCAGCCACACCGGCTGATCGTCGAGCACCCAGTCGGCGACGTAGTCGTAGCCTTGCTCGACCAGGAGATCGGGCGTTTCCCACGTCTCGGTGAGGCCGGGGCCGAGCCAGCCGCGCGGCGGCTTGCCGGTCGCCTTGATGATGACCTCGCGGACCCTGCGGATATCGGCGCGCTCGTCCGGCACCTTCTGCATGTTGCGCTGGGTGAAGCCGTGGCCGATGAACTCCCACTTGCGTTCGACCGCCGCGCGCACGATCGGCGGATAGGCGGCGAGCGCCGAGCCGTTGATGGC